>ERZ1740065.1541-NODE-1541-length-13916-cov-4.818411_pt1 | contig 13916 bp, 12 predicted proteins | sample MGYA00581738_ERZ1740065 | MGnify/ENA primary metagenome ERZ1740065 (study PRJEB43018, sample SAMN04849749) | marine metagenome | isolation source: floating plastic debris | place: Pacific Ocean | collected 2008-09-01 | study: EMG produced TPA metagenomics... | reverse complement strand
TCGGAATTACCCCAGACAGTATCAGACACGACCAAACAAAATACGATATCTCATGACTAACAAAAATTTCATCTGGGCGGTCCTCCTCTTTCTCACCCCTACCCTAGCCTTGGCTCAGGAACAACTCGGCTTGCGGATGGAGCGTTATGCGGGCGTCAACAGCTTGATGCACAACCCAGCCAACAACCTGGTCAGTCCCCTCAAGTGGGACGTCAACCTCGTCGAATTGGGCGTATTTGTGGACAACAATTACGCTTTTATCTACAATGCCAACCTACAGGACTAGATTCGCACCGTCGAAAAACTGGAATTTGCGCCGGAATTGGAGAACATCAACCAAGCGGGAGAAAATGCTTTGGTGCTGGACTTTTTTCAGGATACGCGTTCGCGTTTTGCCTCGGTACTCGGTACGGTGATGGGGCCCTCGTTTATGGTCAATCTGGAGTCGGGGCACAGCTTTGGGCTCTTCGTCCGGGGGCGCGCCGAGGTGGGGCTCCGCGGGGTTCCCAATTCGCTGAGTTATTACGCCTTCGAACAGGTCTTGGAGGGGGAAGAATTTAGACTCGACCGCTTCAAGGGGGCGGGCATGACCTGGACCGAAATCGGGGTCAACTACGCCCGGGAGTTTTTTACGGATCAGGGGATCTTTGGCATTGGTGCCAACCTCAAATTGCTGAACGGTTACGAAGCCTTTTACGTCGACAACAAATCCGACTTTTTGATCGCCCGCTTTCCCGGTGATTCCATCGCCGTGAGCGACCTGGAGCTGTCCTACGGCTTTACGACTTCTTCGGCGGACACGGAGAGCGTCAACCCGCAGCGCAACGGTCGGGGAGTGGGAATCGATATTGGTGCCATCTGGACCATCGAAGACGGCCCCGATGATTACCGCCTGAAGTTTGGGGTATCGATTCTCGATTTGGGCCGCATCACCTTCAACCGCAACCTCCAAAACCACGACATCGAGGTCAGCGGTAGCGATGGCTTTGACGCCGATGATTTTTCGAGCGTCAGCAATGCTACCGACGCAACCGAATTGCTCAGCGAGCTGCTCCTGGATGACCCCTTGGAATCGACCAACAGCCGCAATTTTGGCATTTGGCTACCCACCGCACTCAGTGTACAAGCCGATGCCAAAATCGCCCCGCTGGTGTACGCCAACGCCACCTGGGTCCAATCCATTCCCATGCCAGGCCCGGCCGTGGCCCGCAATAACTTACTCGCCGTCAGCCCCCGCTTTGAGCATCGTTGGTTTTCCCTAGCCCTGCCCGTGGCCCTCCATAACTGGCAAGATTTTCGCGTGGGTACTTCCGTACGACTGGCCTTCCTGACCCTGGGAAGCGACAACCTGGGCAGCCTCGTAGGACGGGGTTCCAATTTCACGGGTACCGATTTTTACCTCGCACTCAAGGTCAATCCCTTCCAAATGAACTTTGGTGGTGGGAAAAAAGGCAGCAAAAGTGGCGGTCGTGGCCGTGGAAAGGGCAAAAACGTTCGATGCTACGAATTTTAAGCTCGCATTTTCCACTTTCCTTCTTCACTGCCGGGCGCTGACCATCAAAAAGCGTCCGGCAATGAAGCCTGTCACAGCTACTCGTAATAGCCTACTGAAATACATACCTAAGATCGTGATCTCAAAACTTTTGACTAGTCACAGATTTCATTTTTTGAACCTCATTTTAGGACTCAGTAATTTTAGCTTTACGACATGCAACTTCACAGCCAACGAATCGTTCCAATCGCATTTTCCAGTATCCGTCTTTTGCTAGTCGCGGCGCTGGTGAGCCAGCTGGGAGGGGGAACCATACTCCTCGCACAATCGGCGCAGATGGTGGCTCAGAAGACTTTCGAACGTCCGAGCAGTACGACGCAGGGAGACATGCCCATTGCCCTGGCCCGGAAGTTCAAACGCGATGCGGCACGCTTGGCCCTACGCCTCGAAGAGAAAAAGGAAGACTTACGTTACCAAAATATCATCATTCCCCAGGATAATATTGAGAGCATCTATTACGTGCTCACCAATATTTATCAGAACAACGAAACCGCACAATCCATTGCCAAGTGCAATGTCCACACCTTTCCCAACCCCTCCATCGATCACCTCATTTTGATTTTCGACCGGGAGGTCGACTGGGCGGCTCCGCTTCAAGCGGGCATCAGCGAGACCGACAGCGATGCCTTCAACGACCTGCTCGACGAGTACGATCTGATCATCGAACGCCACGTCCAGTGGAACGATACCGATGATGCCATCACGATCCGTTCCAAAGCGCCGCTCAACATGTCGGCCCTGGCGAATGAGTTTTACAACATTGAGGGGATCAAGACCATCGACTTGGGGATTCCCAAGATCGGGGGCAACGACATCAACATTGCCCGGATGGATGGGGGCTGGCGCGTGGAGTACGTCCTGCGCTTTGGTTCCTACATCAATGGCAAGGGCAAAATGCACGTTTGGAAGTACCAGGCGATGGACAACGGCCAGGTGTATTTCGAAGAAGAAAGTGGCGACCCGGTACCGGAGTGGATGCGCTGCTACTTTACTGGCGATAGCATGGTTACGAAAAGCTAGTTTTCAGAAATCCATAAACGACAATAGAGCTGTTCCCCAAAAATAATCCCGTTTCCCAAAACCGTTTTAATTCCTAAAACCGATTTAATTCCTAAAACCGATTTAACATCAAATCCAAAAGTCTGGCCGATTATTCGGTCAGACTTTTTATTTTGCGGCCCATTCACCAAGTACCGTGGCCTTATGCTTTTCCTTTGTCATCCCTTTGCCCAACTCAGCGTCGACCAATTGTACGCCATCCTCAGCCTCCGAGCGGAGATCTTTGTCGTCGAACAACGTTGCATTTATTTAGACACCGATGGAAAGGACCAGGACTCCTGGCACCTGATGGGTTTTGACGAGGGGCGGCTCGTGGCTTACACCCGCTTGGTGCCCCAGGGGCTTTCCTACCCCGAAGCGGCATCGATCGGTCGGGTGGTCGTGGCCCTCGATCAGCGGGGCAAAGGACTGGGTAAGGCTTTGATGGAGGAGTCGGTTCGCCGTTGTCGGGACCTGTTTGGCCCCAGCGACCTCAAGATTTCGGCCCAGTGGCATTTGGAGGCCTTTTACCGCGACTTGGGTTTTGAGCCCACGGGCCAGCGGTATCTGGAAGATGGGCTTCCCCACCAAGCCATGGTTCGGCGCGATGCGTCCCCATCTTCCTGATTCCGAGGGTTTGGCCTAGGCCGTCACCGCGAGTACGGTATCGCGGGTGGCATCGAGGATGGCGCGTACGCCTTCGGGGGTGGGCGCCTGGGCGTAGACGCGCAAGACCGGCTCCGTACCCGAGGGACGAATCATTACCCACTCGTTGTCGCTGAGGATAAACTTAAAACCATCCACGGTTTCGAGCCGCTGTACCTGGTAACTGCCGAAGGTAGAATAGGGATCGTTCTTGCAGGTTTCGATGATGGCCAGCTTTTGTTCCTCCTTGATGTGGAGGTCATCCCGACTGGAGTGGAAAGGACCGACGATGTCGTAAACATCTTGGATCAACGCTTGGAGGGACTTGCCCGTTTTGGCCATAAATTCGAGGATCAACAAGCCCATCCAGATGCCATCGCGTTCGGGGATGTGGCCCTTGACGGCGAGCCCACCCGATTCTTCCCCACCGACGAGAACGTCCTCGCGGGTCATGATTTCGGCGATGTACTTAAAGCCAATCTTGGTCACTTCGACGTCGAGTCCAAAGTGCTCGGCCATTTTACGCATCTTGTCGGTTACCGAAAAGGTAATGACGACCTTGCCGCTTAGTTTTTTGTACTGGTACATGTAGAGCAGCAGCAGCAAGAGGAGGTGGTGGGAATCCACGAAGTTGCCGTCTTGGTCGTACATGCCAATCCGGTCGGCATCCCCATCGTTGGCGATTCCCAGGGCGATCGCGGGATCGTTTTTGATGGTGGCCGAGAGTTCGCCGAGGTTGCGGTGGATGGGCTCGGGCGCTTGGCCTTTGAAGCCGGGATTGTCATCGCAGTGTAGCATAACGGCATCGGGTAGGATGCGGGCCATGGCGTTCATTCCGGCGCCGTACATGGCATCGTAGGCCACTTTGATGTTGGCGGCGTGGATGGTGGCGAGGTCAAAGTTTTCCTGTACGTGCTGGATGTAAATGTCTTCCAGGTCGATGTAATTGAGCAAGCCCTGATCAAACATTTCCTCCAGGGTGGGGAGGGTTTCTAACGAGCATTGATCGGGAATGAGGGCTTCCACGGCGGCGATATCGGCGGGGACGCTGGGTCCCCCAAAGTGGGATTTCAGCTTGTAGCCATTGTAAGAAGGTGGATTGTGACTAGCGGTGATGACGACCCCCAAATCGGACTTGGTTTTGACGACGCCCAGCGACACCATGGGGGTGCTGACAAAGCCTTTGGCGAGGTTGACCTTGATGTTGAACGCGCCCAGTACCCGGGTCGTAACCTCAGTAAACATTGGCCCACCAAAACGGCAATCGTGACCGATGACGACTTTGTCGGCTGATTGGGATTGTAACCAACGGGCCGTACCTTCCGCTACGCGTTTTACATTGTCGACAGTATACTCTCGGGCAATGATCGCACGCCAACCGTCGGTACCAAATTTAATCTTTGTCATAAGTGGGGGTTTGTTTCGGATTTTTTTGCAATTTTGAGTTTCCTGGGCGGGCAGAGCCGGGCGCTCTGGTCACCAAAGTTAATAAAAAGTGTTTGGTATCCGGTTTTTACACCATACAAAATCGTTTACGCCAAACAAATCTTAAAGTTCATTTAACCCACCATTTTTGTTGCCCGACCAAAAGCATTGGGAGTGAAAGATACCTACCGACACCGCGGCCTCCGCCGACAATTGATCGAACAGATCCGCCAGCGGGGCATCCGCGACGAAAGGGTCTTATCGGCTATCCAACGGGTGCCCCGTCATTTTTTTCTGGAAAAAGCTTTTGAAGAATGGGCTTACCAAGATCGGGCCTTTCCCATCGGCAAGCAACAAACCATTTCGCAACCCTACACCGTGGCTTACCAGACGGAGTTGCTGGAGGTGGAGCCGCGGGAAAAAGTACTGGAAATCGGTACGGGATCGGGCTACCAGGCGGCGATCCTGGCGGTTTTGGGGGCGCGGGTGTACACGGTGGAACGACAAGAATTGCTCTTCCAAAGGGCGGGTCAACTGCTGCAGCAATTGGGCTTGGGAGGCGTCCGTACTTACTTCCGGGATGGGACCAAGGGCCTGCCCGAATTTGCGCCTTTCGAAAGGATCATCGTGACGGCGGGCAGCCCGGAAATCCCGGAGCAGCTCAAGACGCAGTTGAAGGTGGGGGGAAAAATGGTGGTCCCCGTAGGAACGCCAGACGGGCAACGCATGTACCGCATTACGCGTCTGGCGGAAGACCACTACGCCGAGGAGACCTTCGCTCGCTTCCGCTTCGTTCCTTTTTTGGGTGGACTCAGCCGGGAGGAGCCCTCCTCCTAGGCCAAGGGCTAATCGACCGAACGTCCCTTGGCGGTTCGCGACCGGAGGGCAATACGGCGCACCTTTTTCATGTCGACCATCAAGGCGGCGTAGGCACTGGAAGTGGGGGTGTAGTATTTGGCATTGTCGTAAGAAACCAACCCCTGGGTCCGCTTCCAGTCGGAAGCCAGTAGGACATAACGCCCCCGAGCCTGGGGATTGGGACCAAACATGAGGTAGCGATCTCGCCCCCCCGATTCAAAACTCACCGCAAAACGATTCTCCTGCGGGCGAAACAAAAACACCCCGGGCGTCCCCTTGCGAATGACAATCTCCTCGACCTTTTTTCCATCGACCACCTTGATCCGCCCCGACTCGATTTTGGATACCCCCGAGGAAGCTTCCCGACGCAGTACGATATCTTGCGAAACGTAAAATTGGATTTTCTTGAGTTCGTCATCCGACCAACGGTTGTCGGCGTAGAGATCTTCGGTGAGGTAGGACAAATTGGGGCCACAAGAGCTCAAGCCCAGTAGGGCAAAAGCGAAGAAGCTCAGTAATTTTGTGATTTTCATAAGGTCAAAATTGAATATAGTTCAGCGGTGATGCTACAAAGATGTCGTCCCCCTCCTACTTAAACAAGTCCATTAACGAATCATTAACGGCACTAGCCTGTCACAGTTTCCACTTTAACTTTTGGTTAATCCACCACCGTTTGATCATTTTACTACCGTAGCCTCCTCCCCTATCAAAATCGGCACAATTTTTTGGGTAAATCATAAATATGGATATGAACCAATGCAAACAGCAGTTCGGTATTCGCCCGTTTTTACTCCTTCTCGCCTGTTGGGGATGTTGGAGTTCGGCGGCTCATGCCGAAGTTACTTATTCCATTCCACTCCTCGGTTACGAGCACCAAATTGGTAACATGTTGGAATGGAGTACGGCACAAGAGGCCAACAGTCAGATGTTTATCGTAGAAAAATCCAGCGATGGCATTGCCTACGAAAACATCGGTGTGGTCAATGCGGCCGGGGCTTCTGCGGATGAACGCAGCTACCGCTACCTCGACATCAATGCCACCACCGACAAGGTATTTTACCGCCTCCGTCAAGTGGACACCGATGGCACCGGTAGCTTTTCCCAAACCGTACTGGTCAAACGCCAACTGGCCAATCAGTTTATGGTGGTGGCCATGAGTAACACCACGACCAACGGCGACTTCGATCTGACCCTGGATGCCATTATTGATGGCGTACTGGACTACGAGGTGGTCACCCTACAGGAGGAGACCGTTGCCACGGGGCAACTGGCGCTCGAATTTGGACTCAACGACCTGCACATCAACCTCGCCGACGAGCGGGAAGGTGCTTACCGCATCCGGTTGCGGCTGGAGCAGGAAGAAGAGGCCCTGTTGATCCGCAAAGCGAATTTCAACACGCGAGACAAAGAAAATGTTGCCAGCAAAAAGCCCGCAAACGGCGGTTAGGCATCATTTTTGGATTATTCCTTACCGTTCCCCTCATCACCGATTCCCCCCGACTTCTTTCCCTCCCTGATTTTGTGATTTCAGCTTCCTCCCCCCGGTGGCGATAACCGAAAGCCGATGCTTTCGAAAAAAGAGAGGTTTATGAACAGCAATAGATTGCCACGCATTCTGGGCATCTTCCTTTTTCTACTACTCACGAGCCAGTCGATCTGGGCGATCGAAGATGAGTCCCTGAACCACGTATCTTCGGACGATTATCAGATCATCAAGATCGTCGACATCACCCAGGGGCCCAGCCTCTTCGTGATTTCCGGGATGTCCTACCTCAACAAAAGCGCGCATTGCGAGGTAAACATTGAGGTATTTCAGCCGGGTCGATTGGAATACAGCCTCAGCTCGATCACGGGCGAGATACTAGTACGCGACCACAAAAGATTGGACCAAGGGCTCAACAACGTCGGGATTTCCCTGGCCGATTGTCCCAAAGGCATTTACCAGCTCGACCTGCAGTTGGAACGAGAACAGAAAGTACTGATTATTGAAAAGACTGCAAAAAACAAAATAAAGGCCAGCCTGGTCTCTTACCTGGAGTAATTGCTCCGCTCAAAAAAAGAGAAACTACTAGATGATCAAATGCTCACCGATGGCGGTGGGCATTTGTTTTTGGGGCACTTAAGATTTTGCCGAGCGGCGACGCCCCTGAAAAAAACGACGCAGTAGGGCACTGCTTTCCTCCATGAGCACGCCAAATTCTACCTTGGTCTTGGGGTGCAGGAGCATTTTTCCGTGCCTCATAAATCCCTTTCGATCGTCACTGGCACCGTACACCACCCGTCCCATCTGGGCCCAGGACAAGGCGCCGGCGCACATCACACAGGGCTCCAGGGTTACGTACAAGGTACAATCGGGCAGGTATTTGCTCCCCAGATAAGCCGAAGCGGCGGTGATCGCCACGATCTCGGCGTGCGCCGTGACGTCCATCAACTGCTCAGTGTTGTTGTGGGCCCGGGCGATGATTTGGTTGCCACAAACGACGACCGCACCCACCGGCACTTCACCGGCATCGAAGGCCCGCTGGGCCTCGCGCAGGGCCTGTCTCATAAAATACTCGTCCGTAAAAACTTCCAACATGGTAGCGTAATAAGCGTAGATTGACCGCGGGGGCCTAATCTGTCAAAAGTAAAATTATTATTCATTTAGCCTTCCTTTTTTTTCAAGATTCCATAACTTTGCGCATGGAAATCGTAAAAACAGCCATCGAATCACAGCAGGAAGCCGCCAAGTTCTCTTTTGAGGACAAATTCTACGGCGAAGCTCTCACCTACGACGACGTCTTGCTCGTCCCCGCCTATTCTACTGTCCTTCCCCGAGAAGTGGACATCTCCACCCAACTGACCCGCGCCATTCGCATCAACGTACCCATCGTCTCCGCGGCTATGGATACCGTGACCGACAACCGCATGGCCATCGCCATCGCGCGACAGGGAGGCATCGGCATGATCCACAAAAACATGTCGATCGCCGATCAAGCCGAACAGGTGCGCAGCGTCAAACGGTCGGAGAGCGGGATGATTATCGACCCCGTCACCTTGGGTGAAAACGCCCTGGTGGGTGATGCCCACGAGCTGATGCGGCGCTACAAAATCGGGGGCATTCCCGTGGTCAACGAAAGCAAAAAGCTAATCGGGATTCTCACCAACCGCGACCTGCGTTTCGAAACGGCTTTTGACCGGCCCATCCGCGACCTGATGACCACCCAAAACCTGATCACCGTCCCCATCGGTACGACCCTGGATCAGGCCCGCGATATCCTCCAAAGACACAAAATCGAAAAATTGCCCGTCATCGATGCCGACAACCGACTGGCCGGGCTGATTACCTATAAAGACCTCATGAAGGTCAAAGACTATCCCCTCTCCTGCAAGGATTCCTTCGGCCGTTTGGTCGTAGGGGGGGCCGTGGGGGTCACGCACGACATTCTCGATCGCGTGGGTGCGCTGGTTGATGTAGACGTCGACGTGGTTTGTATCGATACGGCACACGGACACTCCCAGGGGGTGTTGGATGCCATTCGACTGGTCAAAGAGCACTATCCCGACCTCCAGGTCATCGGGGGCAATGTCGCCACCGGGGCGGGAGCCCAGGCCCTGGTCGAAGCGGGGGTGGATGCGGTCAAAGTGGGCGTGGGCCCCGGCAGTATCTGCACCACGCGGATCGTAGCGGGCGTGGGCGTTCCCCAATTATCGGCGATCATGGGAGCCGCCCAGGCCATCAAGGGCAGCGGTGTGCCAATCATCGGGGATGGTGGCATCCGCTACACGGGCGATATCCCCAAGGCCATTGCCGCGGGGGCCAGCACCATCATGGCGGGCTCCCTTTTCGCCGGCGTGGAGGAAGCCCCCGGGGAGACGATCATCTTTGACGGCCGCAAGTATAAGGTGTACCGCGGCATGGGCTCGCTGGGCGCCATGCAGGTGGGCTCCAAGGACCGCTATTTCCAGGACGTGGAGGACGACATCAAAAAATTGGTGCCCGAAGGCATCGAGGGGCGGGTACCCTACAAGGGCAGTCTGGCCGAAGTAATGGTCCAATACACCGGTGGCCTGCGGGCCAGCATGGGCTACTGCGGCGCGGCGGATATTGCGGGCTTACAGCACGCACGCTTCGTCAAGATGTCGGCCGCGGGCATTGCGGAAAGTCATCCCCACAATATTACCATCACCAAGGAGGCGCCCAACTACAGCCGCCGCTAAGTGGCTAGGAGAAAACGGCTCCCCCGCAAGTTCTTCCTCCAGCCCGATGTGGTGGCGGCCAGCCGCGCGCTACTGGGTAAGTACTTGGTGACCGCAATCGACGGCGAGCAGACGGCGGGGATGATCGTGGAGACCGAGGCCTACCGCGCGCCCGACGACAAAGCTTGCCACGCCTGGAACAATCGCCGAACCAAACGTACCGAGACGCTTTTTGCGGAAGGGGGGCACGCCTACGTTTACCTCTGCTACGGCATTCACCACCTCTTCAACGTCGTCACCGGCCCCGCCGAGGTGGCCCAGGCGGTCCTCATCCGAGCCATCGAGCCCACCGATAACCTCGAACGGCAATTGGCCCGCCGCGGCCGCGATCGGGTACGGCCACAATTAACGGCCGGCCCGGGCGTTATGTCAAAGGCGCTCGGGATTCGTACCGACCACGATGCGCTCGATTTGCGGGCCTCGGATAGCCCCATCTGGCTCGAAGACCGCGGTCGGGTGGTGAGCGAAGCGGATATTGCCTCGGGCCCACGGGTGGGGGTAGCTTACGCCGCCGAATGCGCCGAGTGGCCCTGGCGCTTTTGGATTGCCAACTCTCCCTGGGTCAGCAAATGGAAAAAATAGCGAACCTACAAGCCAAGCCATGTACCAAACGATCAGCCTATTCCTCCTCCTCGTACTCCTCTCTCCCCAGTGGGGAACGGCGCAGGACGAAAACTTACGCACCCACGACCACATCTACCTCGACAATATCCGCTCGGTCCAATTACACCGGACCGATTCGGTCCTCTCCTACCCCATCATTCCCCTCCAGGGTGGACGACGCCTGCGGCTCACCTTCGACGACATGGATGCCGACGTCAAGGATTACGTCTACACCATTGTTCACTACGACGCCAACTGGCAGCCTTCCGAGATGGACGTATCGGAATACATCAATGGCTTTGAGGAAAACAACCTGCTGGACTATCAATTTTCCTACAATACCATCCGCGAGTATACCCACTTTCAGCTCGACTTTCCCAACGAGGACATCCAGCTCACCAAGTCGGGCAACTACTTGCTCAAGGTGTACGAGGATGAGGATCAAAAACGCTTGGCCCTCACCAGGCGTTTTATGGTGATCGAGTCCATCATGACGGTGGGGGGGCGTTTTATTCGTCCGTCCGATCCGGCCGTCTCCAGTACCCACCAGCGCCTCAATTTTTCGATCAGTCACCCGGACGTGCGCATTGGCAACCCCCAGAATGAGATCACTACGGTGCTGCTCCAGAACGGGCGGTGGGACAATGCCCTGCTCAATTTAAAGCCCAAGTTCGTTCGCAACGAAAAATTGGTCTACGATTACCTCAACAAATTGCTCTTTCCCGCCGGTAAGGAATTCCGGCACCTCGATATTCGCTCTTTTGACTTTCGGACCGATCGGACCGAAAGCATCGAGGAGTACGCCGACCACTATAAGGTCTACCTCAACGCCGATGAGCCCCGCCCCTACCGCCCCTACATTTTTTACCGCGACATCAACGGTCGTTACGTAGTGGAGAATTTGGACGTCAGTTTGAATTTTGGTCGAACCGCCCGGATCGACATTGCCGAATCTTTTGTGGGAACGGACAGCCAGGCGGCCGAACACGCTCGGCAGGGGGATTACGCCATTGCCTATTTCCGTTTGGAGGCGCCCATCCCCTACGAAGGACGGCGCGTTTATCTGGTCGGGGCCTTTAGCGATTGGCAGTGCTTGCCGGAGTACGAGCTGACTTACGAACCCAGCGAGAACGAATACCGGGGGCAGGCTTTGCTCAAGCAGGGCTACTACAATTATACCTACGCCCTGGCCGACGAGGACAATCCCGAACAAGTCAGCTTTGCCGAGATCGAAGGCAACTGGCACGAGACCGAAAACGAGTACCACGTGCTGGTGTACTGGCGCCCCTTCGGACAGCGTTACGATCGGCTGGTGGCCCTGCAGACCTTTAATTCGGTGCGGGGGCAGCCCTAAAAAAGCGGTAGCAAACCCCTAGGGCTCACTACCGCCACACTTCTACAAACTTAAATGCTTAATGGTTTACGAGGCGAAATTACACTGTTATAGTAAGGTTTAAAAGATAATAGTGATACCGTACCCTACGCAAATCGTTCCGGTGATCGTGATGTCTCCGTTTTCTTCGATTTCGACCTCCATCTCAACGGGGTGTTCCACGTAGATGTATTCGATGGTATCGGGATTTTCGCAGACTTGCTCGGTGGGGTCTCCCCCCACCCGAGGTCACGTAAGTCGTAGCGTCAACATAAAGATTTCATTGTTTTTGTTTTTTAGGTGAAGAAATAGGTATCGCCTCCCCAGCGAGACCGGAAGGATACTTAGATGGATCCGCCTCCGTTCCCAAGGGAACATTAGCTTTCGTTTAGCATGCTTGACTTTCGAATTACAGTGATAAGGTGGTGTAGCTCTCTATTGATAAATGAGACCAAAGACTCGGCAAGTACATTGTTGTAGAATCTTGCCGAATTATCGTTTACTATAGAGCAATTCCTGGCTAGGATCTGAATTAAAACGGCCGCGCCGCACGGAACAAAAGGAATGATTTAATTTGATGGATTTCGTACCAATAGCCTCTCAATGGACAGCGCATCAAAACTACATACCAAAGTACTTTAATTGGGGTCAAAAAGGGGCTTGTAGAAGAAAGGAAGCAGTAAAATGCGTTTCAATTCTTAAACAACATACAAACAATATTGCATTAATCAAAGTAATCCTGATTTTTTTTTGAGAGAAGCCTGGGAAACCTGGGGATTCACTTATCTTACTGGTACCACCACAATTGGAACAAAAACTGCTCTTTGAGGAGTGGGGGCCGATGGACGTCTTCAAATTTTGATCTTTTCATCCATGATTCATCGGATTTGATATAAAATATTCGTCCATTGACGCCTCTTGAAATAGTATTGCACCATTATTGTAAACCTTCAACTCCCATTGATGAAAACAATTCTTCCCCTATTGCTGCTCACCTTGTGGAGCACAATCGGTTTGGCCCAGGAGCGTTGGTCGCTTGAAAAATGCATCCAGTACGCCCGTCAGAACAACCTCGACCTCAAACAAGCGGCCCTCAACGTCAAAAGCGCCCGGCTCACCCAAAAGGGCAACCAATGGTCGCGTCTTCCCGACCTGAACGCCACCGTGACGGGGGGTATCCAGTTTGGTCGGACGATCAACCCCGTAACCAACAGCTTTGAAAACGTCAATGCGGGCTACAATACCGTCAACCTCACCGCCGGAATGGTCCTCTACAACGGCAGCGCCATCACCAACTCGATCGAGCAGAGCAAACTCGACGTCGCCGCAGCCCAGGCGGATGCCGCCCAGAGCGCCGACAACATTTCCCTCAACGTGGCCCTGGCCTATCTCAACGTCCTGTTCAACGAAGACCAAATGGCCAATGCCGAATCGCGCCGCTCCCTCACCCAAAGCCAACTGGAGCAGACCACCAAGCTCATCCGGGCCGGGACCCGCCCCGAAAGCGATCGCCTCGATATCGAGGCCCAGCTGGCGCAGGACGAACAAGCCCTCGTCAATCGTCAAAACGACGTCACCATCAGCTACCTCAACCTCAAACAATTGCTCCAACTGGCCCCCGATTACGAACTCCGAATCGTTCGTCCCGAGGTGGAAGTCCCCGCGGATATCAGCCCCAATAACTTTAGCCTCAGCGCCGTCTACAACCAGGCCCTCGGCAGCCAACCCAGTATTCAGGCGGGGGAATTGCGGATGAAGAGCGCCGAACTGGGCGTCAAAATCGCCCGGGCCAACAAGCTCCCCATCCTCACCGCCTTCGCCTCCACCAGTACCAACTTTTCGAGCCAAGTGCCCGACCCCAACGACATCATCACCCCCGGTGAGCAATTCCTTACGCCCCCCATTCCTGCCGTTTTTGAAGGACAAGATGGTTCGGGTATGGTCGTGGTGAACGAAGGTTCCGTACAGTTCCTCAACGAAACCGCTCCCGAATTCGGCAAACGCGCCTACTTCGACCAGTTTAACGACAACTTTGGACAGCAGGTCGGTCTGCGACTCAACATCCCCATTTACAACAATGGCCAGGCCGACCTAGCCATGCAACGCGCCGAGGTCAACAAGCTTTCGACCGAGCTGAACAATCGCCAAAATCAACAACAGCTCAAGCAAGACATCCAACGCGCC
>ERZ1740065.1538-NODE-1538-length-13922-cov-11.264513_pt1 | contig 13922 bp, 12 predicted proteins | sample MGYA00581738_ERZ1740065 | MGnify/ENA primary metagenome ERZ1740065 (study PRJEB43018, sample SAMN04849749) | marine metagenome | isolation source: floating plastic debris | place: Pacific Ocean | collected 2008-09-01 | study: EMG produced TPA metagenomics... | reverse complement strand
ACCTCTCTCCCTCATCTCCCTACCTCTCTCCTTCCCTCCCTCACTCCCTATACCTTCCTCTACCCCTTTCATCTCCTCCTCTCCCCTCTCTGCCTCTTTCATCCCTCCCTCTCTCCTCTCCCTTCCTCCCTCTCCCTTCCCCCTCCCTCTCTCTCCCTTCTCTCCCCCTTCTGTCCTCTCATTTAACCATATCTGAATTTATGACCAATATATTATCATCTGCTGCACCCGCAAAACATTTGCACACCTGCTATAAAAGCACCGCCTGCCCATCATGCTCCAGTTTTGACCTCACACTGACACCAATCCACCTGGTGCTCATCAGGTGATCTCGGCTGTCATCTGGACCGACATGAGAAGATCGGCAAGGGAAAGCTCGGACTGAAAACGTTTGAGAGAATTATGAATGATGAGAGGCTTCAAGACATTCCATTGGTGCTGGAGACACCAGATGAAGATGGATGGGAACGTGAGATTAAATTACTCTACTCTCTCATGAAATAGAGCTTTTTATGTCTTATGTCACATGGCGCGCTCCATTGCATTGCATCATTGTATGTCACTACGCCTTGATGTATTCAGTGATGGTATGGAGATTTACCTACTGTGTATAGTTTTGTACTATAAATACAAAGAGTTCTCTTCAAGCCATGGCTACTCTATGCCGACTATTACCTGTGTAGACACTGGCACGCATCTTACATTGGCAAGCAGTGGTGTGATGGAGAGGATGTACCAGGGTCGTCAGCGAGTTTAGCTTAGAGCAGCTGGTTTGAGGCTGCAGTCATCACCTAGGATATCGAGACACAAGCCAAGCGCCTGTTGCACCAAGTCTCCGTAATCGATCAAGCATGGCCAACTGAACCCTGACCTCAAGGAGGAGGAGTTAGACTGGGCAATACTGCACGTGGTGAGATGCTAAATGACGTCTAGGGAATCGTGTAGCAGACAGACAGAAGATTTAGTTGATCCATGTAAGGCTATGGCTCACACTGTCTTCTGAACGTTTGCCAATCTGAATGATCAGGATCTTCCAACACTATCAGCCAAGGAATGGAAGCCGTTACAGCCTCAATCAAATGGAATAATGATCAGGTGAGTTAAGGCTCTTTATTACAACCTGTGTGATGAGTTGACAGTTGCTGCAGGTTGATATCTGGGTTCTACCATGGCCCTCGTACACAACAACATGTTGTTTGGTGTCTTCACGGTCTCCATTCTCAACAGCTCAGCATCTTTAGAAGGCAGTGAAGCTGATATACTGGCAGTGTTTTGTTGCTGCTGTTGGCTGTATTTCTAGCTCTGGGTGCAATGTTATAAATGAAGACTGCACCTAGTTTGCGTCAGAGATTACTGTCATGATTCGATCATCACTACAAGGCAGTTCTCTAGTGCTGGATTAGCTAGGGCTTTCTAACCACACGTTCTTGTGATCAATCATGTGTGACTTTGCTAACTTTGTGGATGTCTCCCAGCCATTATATCGTCTGAATCAGCGATGATTTTGTATCTATTTTAGAAACTGCATCTACAGAAGTGGATCAATGCAGAGCTGCTAACTCCGTGCGTTGTGAAAGTTGCTGACAAGCCGTCTAGTGTTCAACTTCCTCCTAAACTTCTGGACGAGGAGCTGTTGTTACAATCAGTCATCAGTCATCGCAAAGTTATCTGCCAGTGCGTCGAGTTTACCTGCAAAGATGATGTGCTATTCTTCTCGGACCAGAAGTTCTCCATTCCTATTGGATATCCTGGCTGGTTCGAGGTCCTGTCTGCTGACGGAAAAACAATCAGTCCATGCCACACAATCGGAGAAGTCGCTGAGAAAAATCCCGAAAAGTTTTTAGTTCGATCCAAAGTGAAAGCTTACACTGCCAATGAAGACGGTAGTCCAAGCTATGATGAAATATGTTGGATACCAAAAGGGGAGCTGTTGAAAGTGCTGGGTCAGTTCAGGACAGTACATGGTTGGCGTAAGCAGAAGAAGAGTGTCCTTCATTGCGAGCATAGCAGTGGAGCCCACATATATCTCGATTTCAAGTCTACAGGCCAGTTCAGCCCAGTTGCTGGATTAGCGAATATATCTGGGGTGCACTCCATCGAAAGACTTGTCAGTCAGTTCCGTCTACCCTTGACTGTTAGAATCGTGTCCGGGCAGATTCCACGTATCGCTAGTAAGAATGACAGGCCTGGCGTTTTTCGCCTCACTGAGGTGCATAAGGATACCACTGCATTGTTCCTTCCTCTGAAAAGTCACCAGAAGCTTCTACCAGTCTCAACAAGAACTGACCTCGTTCTAATACCTTCCAGTAACATGCAAGACTTACGGAAACTTTCATACATTCAACAGTTACAGAATCTTGCCATGGCTAAAGCAGATAAGTATTTCAGGACGATGCAAATTTTGGTTAGCACTAAGCAGCAAAACAAAGGTTACAGTGCATGCACATTACCATCGCGGGGAAAACCTAAAGGCAGGGATACCCGTGCTTTTAGTCAGACTGACGCTGTCAGTGAGGAGGACATCTTATTCGCAGAAGTTGATGATCTGTATGCCTATGTCAGAAGAGGTGGTGTACCCCCTAAGCCCAGGCCAAGATCATGGGCAAACAATGCTTTCTTCCAGAATATCAGCATGGATGCAGAAGGCAAAAGTAATTCACAGCCTTTACTGAGCAGCAATGGCAAACCCAGAGGTCTTCTAGCATCATTGACAGCAGGGAAGTTCCCATCGAAAGCCACTAGGCATCAAAAGACTATGAGTGCTGTCGAACCTCAGCGCACTAGTACCCTACTATTAGAGAAAGAGCTGCCAACATCTCGTCGAGAGGAAATCATACGATCTTACATGGACGAGTACAAAGGATCTGAGGAGTCGCTTCAAACCGAGGTTGATCCCTATGTTGATGCGGGACATTATCAGAACCTGGAGGCGATGGAACAGATAAAAAGGAGGCCCACACACACTAGACACAGATCAATGGACTGTCTGCTACTCCCCCCACAATCATCTCAGCAGATCATGTATCCGAACTCTCTCAATTTCAGACGGACATCAGAAGCCACTCCATCGTTGTTACCAAAGATTATTCCGGTCATTAAGAATGAGAGCCATTCAACATATACTGTACAAATCTCTAACTGTTAGCTCATTCATTTATACTAGATGTTGTCATCTGTCTATTTTTGGTCTCATTTTGATAAAATACACTAAGAACTATTAGCATGGCAATTGCCTACAAGCAATTTATCTTTGTCTTTCTATTTTTGAGACGATCAGCGACACGTCTGAGTAAGCAAAGCAAAGCCTATTCGCCCAGACAACGATGTGTCTATGTCACCCGACAACAAAGAAGAAGGAAGAACATATGCTCATACTATGGTGACATCCATGTGGAAAATGCTAATATATGGCCAATTCCAGAGGCAACAGTCATAGCTGAGTACTACTGATGCTTCTGATAGTAATTGGCTAACCAGCACATGACTAGACATCCAGTCCTCAATGTGACATCCCCTCGCTGTATAGTAAATACATATATTGTCAAGTTAAATGATACGACATTTCCCAAGGCACAAATGAACCAGGATTAAGGTCTGCTGGCTCAATCCCCAGGTTGATTCCCGCACCTGTCCTTCATGACCGCAGTCAACACAGGTTTATGATGAGGAACAAAACAATGACTAAGGGCAATGTCACAAGAATAGCTAGGTAAGAGTATAAAAAACTTATAGGGATAGCTGTCACTGATCATGTAGAAAATTGTTAAAGCCAGCGAATGAGCGATCAAGGTCATGTAGAAGTTGTCGGATTTGTGAGTCATCCAGCTCGTCTGATGCCTGCATGCCATCCAGAGTATGGAGCCTGGAATTAAACAAACAGCTGTATTCCCTGGTGTCACCTGGTGCCATTCTCCGTGTCATCATATAAGGAACAGATTTAGAATCTGTCCATGTCTGATATATACACAGCCAACACTGATGGGTCTCGGTACGCATGACACGGCACTACCTACCATGAGCTAACTTTAGATTTGCCCTCGAAATCAGCAGGCAGCGAGCTGAGGCGATTCATCAGATCAAGTAATTCCCTCATATAGGGAGCGATCTGTGACGAGATACATGACTCAGTTACTATTCAGAATCAGGGGCAACAATAAGAATGGTGGTAGTGTGTCTGCAAGCATTGTATGCTCACCTGATCCACTGATTTATTGTCCAGCTGCAGAACGTTCATAGCTGTGATGAATGTCTGAAAATGATACACATGACTGGTGAGGTTATCATACACATATCCACACACTAACGTCAGGCATCTGATCCAGTTGAAAACATTTCAGTCAGCAGCAAGCACATGAAGATATATGAGGCAGACTTACGGATACGATATCTGCGACCAGTTTGGTGGTGTTGCCTTGATCATCTCGAACGGTTAGAGGGCGTCCTTCACGTATTCTTTCCAATGCAGCAGGACAGTCCAGCTGACGGAATGGACAAGAATGAGTACATATGTCTTGCATTAGACTAATAGCATTCAGTGATGCAACCACAGCTAAACTGACTTCATAAGGCTTAATGAGAAATTAGGTTCATAAATCTGGTCAGGACAGGAGGGGAATGATCACCTTGTAATCCTTCACGAAAGCGTCCACTGAACTGTACTGTCCACTGACTTGTTTGAAAGCAGAGTTGTATTGAGCCAAGAGGGTAGCACAGAGTTTCTGGTAGCTGCAAATGTAGGTCAATATCATTGGATGCTAGGACACCATGGCAGCACGGTATTGATAAAGCATTTAAAAACAGATCAATAGTTCACCAATCAATCTAGCACAGATATTACTGTGAGCAGACAACTCCAACCCTAATTATTGCTGACCAATGCTAGCATAGACTGAAATTGGCTGTTTACTACAGTGGGTTCCACGCATATCTCCACACAAAAGATCAGTAAAGTATATATCAGGTCTTATTGTCAGCAACCAGTAAAATGTGTTGTCCACACAATAATACATTATCTCAGACTACAGTATGTAGAAAGATATCAAAAGCTGATGTGATACAGGTTGTTCGTTGTATGTGCAGCCATATGTATGATTAGACTATGGTAGTAGACTAGTGGACCAGACTTACTCTCTGGCACTGACACAGTCTTTGATGTAGGCCCTCTCCAGGTATTGCAGTGTGTTGATTACAGCGTAGAGCTCTGCCATATTGTCATACCTGTGAACAGTTACCATACAATATCACATAATTGTTACCTGGACCCAAAAACATGAAAGTAAGAATACTGCATGCAACGCTCTCCATAACACCTTTGTTTTCACATGTTTGCATGATGATCCCCTCAGAACTACACAGTCAATATGTAATCTTACTGCCTCAAGTTTACAAGTTTCAGTTTTTTATGGAAAATTGTTCTTCTACTTGTGCAAAACCAATCTCACTGTCCGATCAAACAGGAGATGACAACTCCTGGCTCAGTAGCTAGCCTCTCATGATAAGCGAATGATGCATGTATGATGTGTAAATGATACATGAAGGTGCAGGAAAATTCCAGTCAGCATTTGCAGTAAAGTGTGACTTCTATCGTTCGGGTTTTTGTCGTATAGAGCCTAAAAAGCCACAGAAGTGATATTCCTCAGTAGTGCAGATCTAGGATCAAGTAAGACTATCATAGCAACATTCAGCCTTTCAGCAGGTCTGTGGACATTGATAAGCATACTCTTAACATTGCAGCCCAAAGTGGAACAAAACTTAACTTGAAATCATAGCCCATTGAGTGGTGATATTTATGGTACTCACTTGTCACGCTCACGAATATTTTTATAGAGCTTAACTTCTTCATACAACTCGGGTCTGGCATTCCCACTACTTCCTGAAAGCAACAACATTACAAACTTTCAATTTTAATGAATTAAAAACTATCTAAATATGAAATCCTTCGTACCCCTATTACACAATATACGAGGCATCTACCACAAACAAAAGAAGTAATATTAGAGACAGGTAAAGAGAGCAAACAGCTTATAGAATACCCGATCTAACTAGTGGTTGATCGACCGATACAAGAGAACAGTTACTAGTATCTTACCCGCAGCGGCAGGATACATGACGATGTAGCCTTTATATCATTCACTGGTAACTTGGCACACTTTTTCACCGATGCAACTGATCGATATCTTCTTATTAGCTGCTGAGACAGAATAAAATGAAGTGAAATCAGCTGTTCGTGTCAGAAGAGGTATGAGTCAATATCATGAATAGCTTACTCCTGAGCGCTCCTTATCGCAACCTTGAAAAGTGTAGCACAGAAACGGACTAAGGAAAATTTTACATCTTGTAATGAATAGGAATGGTTCATTTCTTTTACGACAAAGTTAGAGTCTCTAAATAGCCGCTTGAAGTCGCTGCGGTCCTGTTGTTTTTACGTTGCCATGTTGTTGAACACGGCGGATAGAGAAAGTCGCTGTGAGTCCAACGTGAAAGATAGGCAATTTGCAGAGGATAGCGGAGCAAGATCGGTAGGAAGAAGACACAACAACCAAGTTGACCTACAAAAATCAAGCAACAGTCTCACTAGTTTATTGGCTTTCTGCAATGTTCAAAAACTAACTTCACATAATGGCCAATAGTCATCGATCTAATCCTCCCAAATCTCAAACATCATTTGCTGATGAAATCGACGATGCTGTACTACAGGAGTTATATGCATGGGTGGATCAGATTCCTCTCTCTAGACCTAAAAAGAACCTGACTCGAGATTTTTCTGATGGAGGTTTGTTATGTTACGTTATTCGTACTAATACACTGCTGTTTACCTTGGTGCTACTATGGTGCATCCATCCCAATATAGATGTAGCACACTTGAAATATTATGTAAACTAAGAGACAAATTCTGCAAATTGTAGCTGCAAAATATATAAATTGAGATCTATAATTGGTTCTATAGAGGATACTAGATGGTATACCATATGGCTGGCTGATCAATAGCTGTTTATCTATCACCAGAAGTGTGTAGTATTACCTGAAATTTTTCAGTGTTGGTGGCAGAAACGATTGCTTACTATTTCCCGAAGCTTGTTGAGATCCATAACTACCCTCCGGCTACTGGAACCAAATTGAAAGTAGAGAACTGGAGAGTACTTAATAGGTAAGAGTTGATGCGGTTTAAAAGCTTCTCTACTTTTTGTTACCTTTCTCTGAATTTCCATTGATAGGAAAGTTTTCAAAAAGCTCCATTTTGAGTTGGCTGACGATGTCATCCAGCAGATTGTAAACTGCAAGCCATTCGTGATTGAGAGAGTTTTACTGATGCTCAGAACTAAAGTCGACACAATATTGTGGGAGCGGCAGAAAGAGAGAGATGATCAGCCTGAAGTTGACCAGCATAAGCAGGGTGATTATTTACTGTCTTCATAGTCACAAAAATTACTTATAAAGCCGTATGTTTGAAAACTTTCTATGTGCACGAAACTCAATTCCCTCTATGTCTATGAACCAATAGGCTCTGTGGATTTCACATCTATATCTCTGTCATCTTTATTGCTGTTTCCTTCAACAATATTTTCAAGCAGCCCACATTTTACAATGAAAGTTATGCTTTTAATCGGCAAGATGTTGGATCTCCTGGTCTTATTATAAAATTTACAAATTATAAGTTCCATCCAGTTTAGAAGTAGCCATTGCATAGCATCACCATTTGCAGCCGTTTATCCAGGGTTTTTTTATCAAGGTGACAAGTGTGAGCTTGATGCTGGTAGTGATAATTATAGCAATGGCACATATGTAACTTAAACTCTGAGTGATATCTCTATGCTGTGATTTTCCTTTAGTAGTTCATTATAGCCGAAGTTTCTGCAGTATTGAGATATCACTATCGTACTCCTGTCTGTAGGGGGCTACATCACAGAGGCGCCATCATATGACGGCCCTCATGGTAAATCATCTGACATACAATCTTTGATCATTGTGAGAGTGGTTCTTTCTGTCCCAAAAATATGATTAATCGCTGGTCTTCTTCCTTCCCTCGCTCCACTCTCTCCCTATCCCTCTCCCTCCCCCTACTCCCTTTATCCCTCCCCCTCACTCCACTCCCCCTTCCCCACTCCCCCTTCCCCACTTCTCCCTTCCCCACTTCTCCACTGTCCTTCCTTATCCGCTCTCCTCTCTCATTATCCCTTTCTCCTCTCATCTTCTTCCTCTCCTTTTCCCTTTATCCCTTCTCCTCTCCTATGTGTATTAAAAAAGGCCATAGAGTCGGTATTCCAAACCTTTCTAACCACTCTCATCCTTATGATTTACGATGTACAGCATATTTTATCCAGATCCCGTGACAGCACCACCGAAGAAAGGGACACAGATGACCAACAGGTCAGCTATTACACAGCTCTACTCATGTTTAACACAAGACCTCACAGTCCTAATGAAAGCCCATATATACAGGCCATGGCTAGCTGAACGTTAGATAGAGGCGTGACTGAGAGTGTCATTAGTCACTCTCTACAACTGATAATGATTGTAGGACTACCGGTGCTATGCAGAAAGTCAGCCTGAATGATGGAGAGAGACAGCCGAAAGTACAGACCGCTGCGGGTGTTAGCCAACAGTTGGCCGGCCGCAGTATTGTATCCAACGATATGGTGTCACGCATGCAGTTAGAGGAGAAGATTCAGGAATGCCTGGTGAAGGAGGAGACAATTCAGGTACGAGGCTGTTAGCAATATGTACCTTCGCATCTTATCGCAAAATATCCATCACTATACTGGATGAGATATTGTTATATTAGATGACTCACTTCTTCCCATGCCTTATAACTTATTCACTGTTATACCAGTGGGCAGTATTTCTACTACCTTTGAAGTTGTCTTCCCTATGTGAGACATAATCTGCTGTCGCGGGATCATAGCTATTCCACTTGTCCACTGTCTCTGTCAATGCCAATAGAGACTATTATGTACACATATATTATGTGATGCCTTACAGATTCTAGAGGCAAAGATCCGGAGGTTGGAACATTTGCTACACCTGAAGGACGTAAGGATCAATGATCTCCAATCAAGGGTCGATGGCATTCGACCAACAGGTGCCCGGTAGCTCACACCTGACCTGATGTGTCACCCACCACAGATCTCATAGCGTTGCAATAGTATCACTGCAATAACTCTGGCAGTCAGCTAAACTATACTTATCTATAATTACTTGTAGATCCCGTGTCTCATCTCGTTTTATTGACGTTTACAGTATTTTTTCATTTAATCGTTACTGAGTAATTTGTTAGTGATAGTCAGCGGGGCTTGGCGCACTAATACCACCTTATTCTATCTTGGGCTAGGTGTCATTTGAAATATATCCATGTTATACTTTATTGTTTCTGACCTCTATGACTAAATTTCATCAGTAGTGATTCGAACTTGTCACAATGACAATAATTGCTGAGCAGAATTCAGCAGCCATTAGAATAGTAATGAAATATAATGCATTTCTGTTCTACACATATTATGTGTAGACAACACTGACAGTGAAAAAGTTAGTATCTGTGAGGAAAAATAGCTGAAAATAAACACCTAGCATAGGTTTGCATCACATTGCGTAAGAGGAAGCCACTTTTTTCTCACTAGCTAAGAACTTTGGCATCTTGGAGAATGGCTTAGGGTCAAGGTCAATAATCGCAACTGATGCCAGATAAATCTGACCATTTTCTCCTTTCATGCTGAACGCCGTCTCCCCACTAACTAGATGCTCATTGAGCCTTTCTATTGGCTGAATAGTGACAAGGATAGAGCACACCTTGGCCGTTCTGTAAATGAGGTAATTTCGGACCTACAACAGCAATACAGCAGACAACATTACCACACATACGAGTGAATGGTACAAGGTGTGACGTTGTTTATGTACATACAGTGATGAAAGAGTTGAAGAGTTCATTGGATACTCCATTGATCTCTGCAGGAGTAGAGGTCAGTCTCCAAATCTCAGTGTCGTACGGGCCGTTAATGCAGAGTCTCTCTCCCAGATCGGGGTCATCTCTTATGGCAGACATTAACTTGTTGTACGCACTGCAAAAAATGGTCAGCCATTCATATATCAGCATAAAAATCTCACCACAGATGGATACATTCTGAATCTTATTTGCATACGCTTCAACGTCTTGCGTGTTTGATGCTCCGAAGTGTTGGGCGGCAGCGAATGTACTCAGAATACTCTGGCCTGTCAGCCATAGGTATTCTTCCCCGTTGTTTGCAGCAGCACTGTTGCATTCACCATCTATGCCACCTGTTTCTGCAGACACTCTGTGATTCAAGCACCTTGCCAAGATGTCAGCCAGCTGATCGGTGCTGTTCAAATCAAACCATAAGTAACAGTGACAAGACACGCTATAGGACCACACACACGCTATAGGACCACACACACGCTATAGGACCACGCACACGCTATAGGCGTGTGCGGCTGTTATCTGGTACCTTGGTCTTCCGTTAGGTGCCAGAAAGTACGGGTGAATCAAATTCAGGAGGTCATTGACATCTTCTATTTTCTCTGTCTGGTCTTTGCCATTCTGCATAGCCAGTAAAACGGTTTTGAAATTCCTATAGCTATTAGCTGACTCCGACTGACATGCAGTGAGATTTCCCAATGCTTGGGAATTCCCATGATGGTGACTGAACCAGAGTGCTATTACATCATGTGGACTAATAGTCTGTCGATGACTCAAACACGAACTGTTTCTGAGCGGCAATCGCATTCCTCATTTACCTTGAAGAATCTCATTCTATTCCTGGGACAGTTTATGTCTTCCAAAAGGTTGTTGACGCATTTTTTCACTCTCTTCGGATTCCTGGGTATGAAATTCAACGCTAGTTAGCCTCAGCACCATATTTCAAACATTGAAATAAGTAAGCAATTGGTGACGCACCCGGAAAAAAGTTCCTGAGGACAGAAGCGGCTGATCCTCTTCGCCTTTGATTTACACTGAAAAAGTGCAAAAACAGAGTACAAGAAGTTCGTTAGGAGTCTCGCTACAGAAGGCATGCCAGTGATAACAGTTGATCACTCACCTCCAGCAGTTTGTTAACACAATAGTAGCATGAGGCCTCTTGACTGCAGGCGGGGGCGGGCCAGCCACCCCCGTACCTCCTGGCAAGACTCCCTGGCTGAGAAAAACCACACTCGCATTGCAACTACTGGTACATACTCACTTGGAGAATCAAACGATCAGTGATCAATTACATCATAGAAGTGTAACAACAACCGACCTTGAACTCGAACATGAATGACGGCAAGTCCTGTTGTACGAAATATGACGGCAGATACGCGCAGTCTGGCATCTCGAGTACGACGGGACAGAGGCAGATGTCTTTACCCTGTCTATGATCTGTAATACAGGATTTGGCTGCAATGTTAATTTGGAACTGGTCCAAAATGGTGCAGACATCATCTTACCAGGCCGGCTAGATTGCACTACAGATACGATCTCTCTCATGAGTTCAGTGGAAAGCTCAGTGATTCTCTGAAAAGAAGAGACAGCTTATTGTACCTCGATGAACGAGTTAATGCAAGATGACATAGATTGAGTGGGTTGCACTCCCGTACTGGTACGTTTATGTAGGCACCAAACAACCTCTTCATCACGTAAGCTGAGAATTGCGCCACCCTTTCACAATGCCTCCGTATTTTGGGGTCTTCACACTACAGCATGCGTCAAAGTGACAGTATGTGACAGTCAAATGTTATGGAATCAAGGCACTTGCCGATAAGAAAGCGCGTCATTTCAATGATCCAACAAAATACGTGCTGATGGCCCAAGCCAGTGGATTACTTCATGTCATTGGCATGGAATGTAGTCCGATTTCAAGTAAGCTGTGAGAAAGCGTAGACCAGGCAGCAATTTAATGCTGTCCAACAGCATAATCTGCAAGCAGGTTTTAACTCAAATTGATTGATTCTCTTAAGTCATGTGACATGTGACATGTGACATGTGACATTGAACAGTTTTCCACTGAGTGGGTTACACGCATCATTTTCATACGATAACTGAAATACCTGTACAACTGCTGGTGATGATCCATCGGCATAACCTTTGACCTTCAGTATCCTGTAGGCTTTGCAAGACTGAAACAATGACTTACACATTAGAACGTTATATCAGAACGCGAGCAGCGCTACCAGAGAGCAAAGTTGTACGTGTACTGGGTACAATTGTCGTATTGTATCGATGAAGTGAACTGTAACCAGTGCCATTATCATTACCTCCGAATCATCCGATGCTTTGTTATATTGAAACTTTCATCATGAACAGAGGTGAGCAAGGGTTCGTTTATAAACAACCACAACACGGCAGACATGTATGTATGATGAATGTATACATAGCTCAGAGGCTTGGAAGCTTGTAACGATAAGGGAGAGGAATTTATCGGAAGCGATGCAGAGAGGAAATTTGCGGAGGTGTTAATTTCATCACTGAACTGAGATCAGTGGGACCAGTTAGACCAGTGGGTGGCTAGTCGTGGGAGAGGTCCACAGTATCTAGGCCTTCGTTTGGCGGCTAGACATTGACCGGTGGCGTAGGAGAGGCTACCAGCATATCTCTACCGCTGATGAACTAGTTGGCTGCTGTCGGCTGTCTACATGAACAAACCTCGCACAACAAGCGTTTGACATTAAAAGAACTGAACTGTATACAAGCGCTTGTGAATTGACGCAGCTGCACGTTCCTCAAACACAGTTCAACAACTCTGCAGTACGCTTTCACAGACTAACAACAAAGTCTTTTGATTTAGTCCAACAAGTAGTATCGCATTTAGTCTCAAGTTAGGAGGCTCTCACATACCTACTTGTTTATAACTAGCAGATGAGAGAGAGATCGGCAGCAGCGGCAGCAGTCAATTAGAGCACCCATGATCTCACGATGAAAGGTTACTGGCCTACTGAGACTAGTGCTATGAGAGTGAGTAGCTGCAGATGATACCTTTCTGTTCCCAACGACGAGGCTATAGTTACCCTCCGCTCTGTAATGCCAGTTGGACACACACATCCTCTCAGCATCCATCGCACTACCTCCGGCTGCTGGAGCACTAGCAAACGATATCTGCTGCTCCACCTCACATTGCACACTAAACACTCAATGATCAATGCTAAGCGCTCGCCTGCATTCTTGCCAATTTTTGAAGCGCGCACGATTAGAAAGGAATTACAACTCCATACTATAGAAACTGAATTGTGTGGTAAACGCGAGGTGAACACTGCTATTGAAGAGGATGTGGGATCTTGCCTCCGTCAAACCACGTTAAATTTTCTTTTGCTGGTGCATTCAGGATCATGTAGGGAAGGCAACAGAGTTATATTAGAGCTCTCCAAAGATCCAGGGGACGCAGCTGACTGGGTGTATGCAGTGCAGCAAGGCGGGCTGCTGTGATGTGAAGGGAATCCACCTCTTAACTGTCCAGTTGGTAGTAAACAGCTTGATGGAAATGAAAAGAATCAATTCAGTGGCTGCCCAAATCTAATATGAGTGGTGAGGATAAAGGATGAGAAGAGGCTGATAGATACTATATACTGATCAAGCGCAGTAGTTAATGCTACGGCTATTTGTAGAAAATCTATAATACCATTCACCGTCATTGTTTCACAGCTCCCTCATCTGTAGGTAAGTAGTAGAAACTCTCCTATGATACAGGTGATTCGAGTTGTTCAAAAATAACCAGTATGCTTTTATTCTAAAAATTTTCTAGTAGACGAAAATTACAAAAATAGATATGTTTTATTGAGTGATAGTTAGAGTGTGTGAGGGTGGGTGTGAGGGGAGGGGTGTGAGGGGAGGGGTGAGAGGAGTGTGAGGGGAGGGGGGAGAGGGGGGGAGGGGGAGAGAGGAGAGGGGGGAGAGAGGGAAGGGGAGGAGGGGAGGAGGAAGGGGAGGAGGGGGGAGAGGAGGG
>ERZ1740065.1537-NODE-1537-length-13924-cov-13.134328_pt1 | contig 13924 bp, 8 predicted proteins | sample MGYA00581738_ERZ1740065 | MGnify/ENA primary metagenome ERZ1740065 (study PRJEB43018, sample SAMN04849749) | marine metagenome | isolation source: floating plastic debris | place: Pacific Ocean | collected 2008-09-01 | study: EMG produced TPA metagenomics... | reverse complement strand
CCAGTACCAATACCAGTACCAATACCAGTACCAATACCAGTACCAATACCAGTACCAATACCAGTACGGTTGTGGGTAATGTAAAATTATTCAGGCTCAGTAGCAGTGAAAACTAACGCTCTAATTTGATCCTTATGATTTATGCAATGTTACTGTCCTCCCTCACCACCAACCGACTATGTGTCAAGTGAGCGGGATTACCTATGGCTGTCTAAATAAACTAGGGTTGCGTTCAACGTTTAACACGAGCGAAGAACAGCCTGCTTATATGCATATATTCACGTAGAGTGAAACAGGCCATCATATAGCCAACATCATGGAAGTGATAGCGATAGTTGCGTTGAAGAGGGATAGCAGTATATATCATTCTTAGACCATAGTAAAAACACCAAGATGGAAAGTTCCACGTCCGAATTTTTACTAGCCACAATTCATTCAGGGGAATTTCACCGGTCAATAGCATTAGCGGATAAAACAATAATAACTAAGGAGGATTTGTGAAAGGTCAACAGATTGAGGTTATAGACAAGTCATGTGATTTTCCATCCAAACATGTCCACACCACGCATTCTGTCTCTTAGAGATATGCAAATAAGCCAAACCAGCATCAATCACCAAAATCTGGGAGTCCGATTACTAAACTTTCTTGTCTCCGTCACAAAAAAAGTTGAGTCGAACTAGAGCAGAAAATTTGCATATTACTGAGCTTTCAATCAGCTGGTATTTCGCAACGGATTGATCAATGGTCCGTTGTCAAATGTTTGTGAAACGGCCGGTCTAACATTGCGCAGGGTTGAGAAGCTGAGTACGAAATGTTGGCGACACGAGTTCACCTGCTGCTTGGCCGTCTCAAGTATTGATACAAAGTATATAACAGTGTATCATCTTCACAAGACGCTTAAACTGATCTACTGATTGCAGTTGTGTTTACCAAGTCCCGAGATGAGAGGCGGCCATTGTTGTAGATTAGGGACAGTATGAGGCCAAGTGAGTGTGTATCAATAAACACTGTCTTCTGACTTAAAACCAGTATGCAGACTAAGTTTGTTAGACAACTACTTCTTCTGGTGCTTGAGCAACCATATGTGGAGCCGCCCCTTTGATGACAAGACACCCTCACCCTCGTCACAAATTTTCTGGAGCCGCCAAACTATCTTTCACAGAAAATAAAAGTTTTTATAGGTCTTAAGAAAGCTCTTTGATAACCTTGACCTTGAGCAAGGGCGGTTGCAGACAAGAAGATCACCATCTAATCACTGTTAGGTTAATGTAATTCTTTATCCCATTGAATAAATTCAAGCAGATTGCTGTATTCTAGCTATGCACTTCAACAGACGGCCCGAATATCAGGACGAATTCAATTTGAATTCCTCGCAAAAGTATTGATGTGTGAATCACGTATTGAAAAGTCGGGAGTGTTAAATTCTTGATTTCAATTCTTCCACAACTTTAAGGCATTCTAATCGTTAAGACCTTCGACTTGGAACATAAGAATACTAGTAAGCTAACATGGAATTTGTAATTTGCAGTTCTGTGTCCACCACTGACGGCAGTCGATCCCACCAAGTCTGTTCTGCAGAAAGTGACATGTGGCAATCTGTAGCTGTCTAAGCTAAGAATTGATGGCTGCCACCTTTCTATATGCATTAGTTTGATTCTGCTCCTTTTAGACAAGTGTATTGAATTCATTTCTTGCATTGCCGTTAATCACAATATTTTCTATCCAACAGCAAACTAAGCTGAACTAAGAAGCGAGATCAGATAGCTCTTAGCATATAGAATTTTAGATAGTTATAACAGGCCGAAGAAGAGTATCTACTGTACACAATCCTATAACGTGGGATGATACATATTTTTCTTCTCATGAGGAAACTGCCTACATTTTACAGCAGCATAAATATCAAGCATGTACGTTATTACTGCCATCAATTGCCGGGTTGGGAATAGCAAGACTTTGATTCTCTCAACATACAGAGAGTTGGATTCCGTTAAATATTGTGCTCACTAAATAAAGGTTTACCAACCCAAGATGTTCTAGAAGGACACTTGCCATTACTAACCTGAACTTTCTAACCTTCACGACCAGAGAACATGACTAGACAACTTTCATCACAAATAGAGAGGACAACTCTTCGGTAGCATGAGACTCAATTTATGCCCGTGAATGAAGCTGCAGGGAAATCAATGAACCCTGTTATTTGAATCACGGTATATCATTACAAGACGTGAGTGGCAACACTTTCAGTGAAAAGATAACTCCAAAGCGCCAACAACCAATTCTAGCAGCCTTAGATTGGTATCATAGTATTAGAGATGTTATATATAGTGCTAAATTTGTTCAAAGGAATTAACCTCGATTAATCTTCCCATTAATATTATCAATCTTGAATTAATCTGATTTTAATCTTACCACTACAAACTAGTTCCTGAGCCATAGAATTTACAACAGTATCATTGCTACCAGCTGCAGCAGCTGACGTTGACATCACTGTAACATCTTTGGTAGGTCATTAGTGGTATTCAACTGTGCTGGTGTTGAGTTTGCTTACATAAATATGCTATCATACTTGTTCACAGATCTTTTTAGCATATTGTTTTAAGTTTTTCAGTGAAATTTACCCTCAAACTAGCCACAAGATCAATCTTGTGGCATAAAATTAATCGTTTGATCAATTAATCTTAGTTAATCTTAGAATAACTTTATTAAAATGCAGCACTAGTTATATGTATCTCCACCTAACACTGGCTCGTTGATAAGATACTAAGATCCCAGTCTCACTCCCAGGATTCAGCAGCAAAGTTAATTTTCCCAAAATTAACTCCATATTCAAAACTTGTGATGCTACATTCAATAACTAAGTTATTAGATGCCTACTATGGTAAATGATTTGGATGAAATGCTGAAATATATTTGACATCTATGTGTAAGTATTTCTATAAGCATTTAGTGTGGGAGCTTTGGACACTATAATAAACTTTGTACTCGCGTTTCCAAAGCTGGATAGCGATTAGTAGAAACTTTGCAGTCATAATACTAGTGATTCAAGCCATGAAATAACCTTGTATAAGGTTATAAAAGAAGAGCAAATCCATCACTTACCAGATTACAAAAGCCATCACTTTAGCAATTGCGATAGGTATCACTGAAATCCCATTCTAATGTATCAATATGAACCAAGTTTTCGTGATACTCTGAGGCTACATTGGTACCTCTTATATTAGTGAAATAAATGCTACTTCCAGAACAGAAAATACATGCACGTTTTGTCTCATATCTTAGAACAAGATTATATAAAAAAAATTGGAAATGGCAGTATTTACATCACAACGCTGACTACATCACGATCATAGCAATAGTGACATCACACCATCAGGCTTTCAGCTAAAACACTGTCACCAGTTCATTCACTCATTGCTTACATTTGTTTCTGCAATGTTTTCACATGTGCTATTGTTTCCCAGCTGAAGATCATACATTGTGGAATCGTGCAAATACAACATGAGAAGACAACTCCGATTTAAGTTGACTTCCCTCGCCAAAGACATTGATATGGTTTCAGCCCATCTTGATGCAAACTCTATGAACTACACCTCTGCTTGTTTGCGGATTTCACTAGTGCAGCAACATAAACCCCACACTACTCATAAGAAAGCTGAAGCCCATGACAATTCACAGCAATATGACTAACCTAATACACAGCTTCCTGACGAACTGTAAACAGTAGGTAGCCGAGAAAGATGCTAAGTCTGCTGTCAGATCATCATCCACAGGCTCACCCCAAGGCTGTGTATGGAGCCTTATATTATTCTCAATATATGTACAGGATATGCCAGTGCCAACTATGGGTAACTATCAGATCATAAAATATGCAGACGACACCATATTACTCCAGCTATGTTCCTCGGACACACCATCTACCCGGCCTGCTGCAGCAAAACATCTACCCGGCCTGCTGCTGCAAAACATCTAACTTACTGGTTCAGCTCCCAAGATCTGCTCATCAATGTCTCTAAGATAAAATAACTTATAGTTACTAACAAGAGGAACCTTCGTGCCTGTGAACTAGTGGTCCTTACTGACATTGCAGTTGAGCAGGTAGTCATTTACATATCTACACACCACATAAGCTGAACTTTAAAGCACATTAGGAAGCTGTAATCGGAAAAGCTTGTAAACGTCTGTTTATAATGAAAGAGTTGTCCTCTCTTAGTATTTAAAAACCTATCAAATTGCGATGCTACTATACTTTTATTGAGTGTGTTTTTCTTTACCACCTATTCACACTATATGGCCATGTTTCTAAAATATGCAACAACTCCATAAACTATTTTATCTCCACCATTAGTTTTTTAGCCGACTGCAAACTTTCATCTTTGAGTGATATTTTAAACAGAGTTTTGAAGAATCATTGTCTTCGAATGTATGAAGCAGACAATGAGCCTGTATTACACCTTGAGCGACTTCCATCAGGGCACTACTGGAACATCAAAGGACAGACAGAGCTTTGTAGACAATGTTTTAGGGCACAATGTGTGCAAATTTTTAAACTCTGTCTTTCTCCATAGATGAACTTTTACGTCTCATTGTAACTTTTAGCTCTTTTGAACATTTTATTTATCAGCCAAAATGGTGGAAACAGAATAAAGAACACGGACAATATTTCTTCCGTGATTACACCATTACTGTGAAATCTAGTGCTGCAGTACCAAAGAGAACATGCTTATCAAATGTAGCAGACGGTTCAACAGAAATTTTAATTTACATTTGTTTGAGTGGCGCCAGCGGTCTTTATAAGGACTGCGACTTTTCAAGGACCCTCGCTCAACCGCAACCTGATGTACATTATTGATACCACACATTAGTTTGGAACCTTAGTGTGACAAATAGAGGACCCTTATGGATAGGAATTGAAGCTGAGAGCATATTGCTCAGTGTTGATCATGCCTGTCCTAACATTAGCTGCATGTACAACCTTATCAGTGACCCATTTCTTGTATAGAATGAGGTCACCGGCTGCTGAAGTAACATCAGACAGATAAGCTTTATCACACCTTTTGAGAAAGTACAGCATGGTGCGTTGCATATGTCTGACTGCTAGCAAGTTCCATAAAACAAAATGGAGGCTAATGTCGAGCTTACGGAGATATCCCGGCAGGGCAACGCAAGGGAAATGCAATACAATCACTATTCAATAAGGAATACAGATATATACATCGCTGTTAGTTCTACATCCAGTGCTACTTTCACAATCTTCACCAAGTTCTACCAGGAAAGCTTTGCTGCTGCCCATAGCCCCCACTTATGTTTGTGATCATTGAAGATTTGCTTCCCCTGTATGTTCCATCAACTAATACGACTCTGAAGCAAAGATGACTTTTTTCCAATCCTGACGGATATCCCCAACATAATACCAGCAGTTTCTTTGAATTTTCAAATCTCCAGCTTTGCCAACCCTAGAGCCAACAGAAGCTAATCAGAGAGATGTTGCAAAGGATGGATTGCACTTGTCTCTGACACCAATGGTAGTGAAACGTTACCAGACGAACATCATGAACATAGTTACCTTGTGATTTAATTCATAAAATAATATCTCTATATAATTCTGAAAAACTTTATACACGATTGGCAGGCATCAACCAATCACAATTAATTACAGAAGTAATCAAAGGCGTAATCATAAACTGTAAAATAAAAACTTTACAAGAGTAAATGGGACACACATACAACGGAGACTAAGATAGGCAGTGTGCTATGATGAGGACTATGGGGACTATTGTAGAAAGTAGAGTTGATGCCTTCACTAAGCTGGGGCCTCCATTGCAGTAGTCTGAGGTACAAACGCATTTTGTACCTGGTACACCGAGGACCCATTCTCTCTCATTCCTGTTGCAATGCCACACCGAGCTCTCCCAACGCAAGGCATGCTCACACGATCGACGGACTGTAATGCAGAGCAGATTGCACATCAACATCGGCGTGAAGATCAAATAGTTCATAGTACCTATGGAGTCACCGTTTGGGAAAACTACTGCCAGATACGTTACTATAAATAGATGGTATGGAGATGACCAAAGTATAGTTAACCAAGTGATGTAGCTGGGCCAATTACTAATTCAGCTCGTTTCATCACCATTACACAACGCCGGAGCGTGGCATGGCCGCCTATTTACATGTTCATATCCTATGAGTTTCAAAGGTACTCTATAGTACCAGCTCTGCATTGTGCTCGTTGTACTAACTGATATGAATGTTAGAGCGCTCAAAGTTACTCGTGATAAAGATAATAACTTGTTTTATAGCGCTGACAAGTTCAAACAAACGGATTAGAGATACTGGAGCTTACAAGCTGTAAACCCCATGTTACAGCATTAACTAGAGCACTGACAACTGGACGGAAATATCTTATAATCCCGTGTCAATCTGTGGTCATCTACTAGATATCTACTTGCACCAACAAATCTCGTTTATACACGCTTTCAGATGTGCAACAACAAATGAACCAGAAAATCACCAGCACTTACTGAACATAACGCCGCTGAGTATCGCCTTCTCTTTCACACAAGCAGCGCAACCACTCTCCACAGTTGCTCCTCTGTTCTCTTGAAATGGGTCATCACAGATCTCTATGTTATCATTGTCATACTCTGTTGTGTCACACACATAGCAGTTCAGAGCATATGATACTACAAAGAAAACCGCTAGTTACCACTGCAAGGAGTCGGGAATTGCAGCAGGAAAGTGATTGTGGAAGTGAAGGTGCTTATTGAGTACCAATAACTTAGAGGACAGGAACAAACTGGCATGATGTCGATTACATGATGTCGATTACACGATGGCGAGATAATATGAGTCATGATGTTAGTTGACATAAATACTTAACTCTTCTGATATCATTGACAGCGAAAGACATGTTAGAGAGACTGTAAGACATGTCAATTTACATTTGTATAGGCAACTGCGTATACATGTGGCGAAGGTCATGGTGGCCTACCTGATACAACTGCTGTTAGAAATATCCAAATGCTCAAACCGCTGTTCCGTCCCATACTCTTAGCTTGTTAATCTTCTGTTGGTTTGTGATAGTATCCAAACACAGTTGAGATCAAGGATTCTGGATTGAAGGCGTATTTTTAGAGTAGCACTGGTGGCTGCTCCCTCGGACAATGCAGCTGCGTCAACTACTCTACTAGGTAGGTCGCTGAGGTGAACACTACACTCAAAGGTCCTATTGTGCCTTTGTGTGCACAGCTATAGTATTATATGCGCTGAGACTTGCTGCTATTGATTATTACCTTAGTCACAGAGCGTGACAACTTATGATCCATTCAAGGGTGGGGTGCGCAACCACCCTTACCAGCTTGTAATATTCTCTTCAAAATACAAGGCAGCAATCCTTCTGATCCAGAGCTCTCATTGACAAGGCATATGATTGGTTGATTTATTACCAGATGGGTGGTGTTAAGCGTGATTAGTCATGATTCGTTGTTAGCAGCTGAAGTGTCACGAAGCACGTGTTCTCCTGCCAAACAGGAAGCTCATTTGAATTTCATTATCAAAATGCTGTGATCGGAGCCAATCCCTCATAACCAGCTACAACAGCACAGAACTGAAGCTTACTGCTTTCTTTACTCACTGTCCCATGCATCCTACCACACACCTGATTCTAAAACTAAGTAGAGGTGCGTGCAGCCACTTCAGGATTCGCTTGAGTTCTATTTCAACAATAGTGCTCAGGTATGCACAGAAGAAACTGGCTATGCTACCAACGAGGCAAGCGATCATGCGATAACGGACAGAGCACTGCGTGCTCTTTGTCACTGGACATCAGTCAAAGTCACATAACTACGACTCTCTAGCCATAAATACATATAATGTAGTCCATACGGGATACTGCATCATACCGTTCTCCTCAATACTGTTAGTATCTCCTCGATACTGCGAATGCAACTATGTCCATCATTGCACAAACGAATTTCTGCAACATTCACATACTTTCTGCTTGAGCAAAAGCATGTTCTCACTGAATCAACTCGCAAAGCTGGAAGATTCTGATAGGCTTTGAAGCCACTCAACCATCCATGTCCTCAATGTAGATCATGGAAGCTTAAATCTCACAATAAATAACAAAAGAAACCGATAAAACCTCACACGCATGCAGAGAACATACTGATGAGTCCCCTAGCGAATGAGTCATGGTGCACATCACTAGTGAATAAAGGCATACATGGTGTCAACTCGTGTTAGAAGCTTACCAGCCCAAAGATTTGGAATACAGCATGAATGATCAATTCCTCCAGGCAGGAGTCAGTGTAAAGCGAACTTAGAAGGCATTCCTAGGGCCAGAGACAGAGAGGCTGATGTTAGACATACCATTTGAAATTACTTATGGATAACAGGGTGAACCAAGGAGCCATGGAAATACGCAGAGACTAGATAAAAAGTATGGCGAAGCAAAATTGTCAGAGCGTTGGAAGATATTCGACCTTAAGACTGGCTGCTGTAGCAGGAATGATATCACAGGGAGTATACAGTTGTTGCTGAGGGTTATGGCTGTTTATGGTTCAGCTTAGTGGCTTATATGGCCACCGAGTGCGTTTCCGCCCTGTCAATCAAGTTGTTATGGCCAGCATTGGCAGATAAGGGTGTTAGTGAGAATTTTCATGCCAGCCACTGAACAACACCAGCAGAACTACAGGAATCGCGAATATAGTCATCTACTAAGCATGATATCGATGGAATGGCGCAGTTCATCCGCAAAAGCCGCACTAATATAACAAAGGATGGCACAGCATATGAGCGGCAGCAGCTGCGGCTAGATTTGACCATAGCTCCAGCAAATGAGCCATCGTGAGTAAACAGCAGCAGACATTGAGCAGCCTGTTGGTAGAGGCAGTGACAAAACATACCATGGCTTGCATAGGCACCACGCTAAGGAATTTCAAGAGGTGCTAATTCCAGTGCGTTGCTTTATTCCCATTCTACAATCAACATAGCTGATTAGCATACGCATCAAGTTTTGTTCCTCATATAGCTCCATTGGTGTTCCCAAATGTATGTATTTGTATCAGGTAAAGTGAAGCATCAAGTGAAGTATCACTGCACTCATTGCAAGAGTGATCGATAAGCTTGAATACCTTCAATCGGTCTTCCACGTATATTATTTGGCGCTGTTACTGGTGCGGTAGTAAGTAGTATATGCTTGTGGCATCATTAGGTTGGTAGATGGCCAGGTTTTGTGCATCATAGAACCGCGTTGCTGGGTCCTCCTAGGAACAGCTGAGCCCCATCAATAACAGTGCTGTACCTACACAACTGCTCCACTCTACAGTCTTCATTGCATTGATTTCAGGCCTGACAACTGCATCAGGATTAAAGTAGCCATCAGTCTTCTTCAACTCATTATACTGTGATTCATTTAAGCTTGTTTCACACATTTTAGTAAACACCATGTGATAGATAAATTGTGCAACTCAATTTTTTTATGCGCTACAATGATTATTGCGTTGTAGCAGCAGGGTTGGGATTGCAGACTACAACTCAAAAACTTGTGATACGTGATTATATACCGCGTTATATACGGCTTTATATACAGCGTTATATACGCGTTCAATGCTCTAGAACATATCACCAGCAGGGCTGCTTATTCCAAGAGAATGATCCTTGTCCTTGACAGGTGCAAAAATACTCTGCAACAGCTTATGATTCTACTACGGTGAAACAGAATCTGCAGGACATTGCTTTATAGTACTTTACCACAGAGGCAACTTCATATGAGCCAAGATTGTGTGTGATCAGTAGCATCGGTCATGGGAAACATGCAAAACATCTCAGAGTAAATGTATGCTCACTTTGATGACTATCAATACACTGTAACTTCACAGCTCAACATTAGGTAACCATTTGGCAGTAAAATGTGAAGATATTTGACATTGAGCCAATCATTGCTTGAGAAGTTACTAGCTGCATTTTGGCGATATGCAAGCATAAGCACAGCACAATACTTCATGTCAACACCTGCTAGTTGCTATAGGAAGGGGGTCATGCAGGTTTCAAGTGGCAAGGTTGGAAGCATTTTCTTGTCTCCACTTGAGATAGAGCTGAAATCTCATGAATCGGGATCTAATTGATTGATGATGACCGTGCAGCAGGTTGATTGATGCCCTGGCGCAAGCAGCAAATTGAGTTAGGAGTTGTATACCCCTGAATACTACCAACACCACAGCTTGTTCTGAATGGTTGTGAACTCTAAGCATACCTCTACTCAAAAAGCTCTTCAATTCTATCAGCGTTGTGTGCGCAATGGAATACGTTGGTAGTGGAGGTATTCACCATATATGGAAATATATTCATAAATATAAGCAACAAAAAAAGTCAAACAATGTCAACACAGACGCACTCAACATGGTACCGCTAGTCGTATTTGACATCAGATATCACCCATGTGACGACAAACCATTTCCAAACAGTAGTCTGTATTCTTCTTGCAGTTATGTCATGATGTGATCATGAAAGAGGCTATCCTCCTCATAAAACTCACAGGCATTGCATGATATATTCTTGTATTTCTTTATGAAATGGTCCGTAGTACTCGTGATAGTAGCCTACGTAAAGCTCAACTTCATAGGATCGCAGGAGCTTTGATTGTTGATTCTCTACAAGAAGAGAACATCAACTATATTCTGAATTCTGAACTACGCTCTGAATTCTGCTGCCAGCCGCGATTGGCAGCAGAATTACGAATACAATAATATTCCATCAGCCTGAGCGAGGGCAGTAAGATATCTCTACTCACGTAAAATAGGCTTCCAAACTAACTTTTTTGACTTGCCTCTCCAGCCTTCTCTTTTTATAACATGCATGATAATTCAAGAAGAATCTATTTCTTTGCAAATTCGCTCATTCTATTTACAGCACGGTCAAATTCAAAACGCGGCACCCGGTCATTTCGTTGAATTAAAAAATGCGGTCGTCTCATCAAAGTGGTCTCATCCACCGAGAGACAAAAACTTCTAAGTCGAATGAGAAAAGTACAGGACTAATACGGCTCTAGTTCCGGGTAAAAGCTGTACTGAGTACAGTTGATAAAGCATGGGGAGACAACTTACATGATTACATCAGCGTTTTTTCAAGCGCTTCAGTCAGTCTATATGACACAATAATAACAGCTGACAGGACCTCTCTTGTTTCTTCCGCTGGATTCAGCATCGATCATCTGAGAAAATGAATAACTAGGTGCATTTATATGACCCCACACATAAACAGTGGAAGGAAACATGATGACATCAAGTTAATGTGAAATCACTGCCTATAGACCCATCTGCAGCTGTAAAACAGTCATCACTGATATGTAACAGGTAACAGTAACACCTAACATGTAGTACCTAACAGTTGACATTGATTAGTAGCAGCCATGCTGATTCACCCAGTGTCAGCTAGAGAGAATACAAAGAATCATAGGAAAACTATCAACCAGGCTGTGGTAGGTACTAATGTCAGGTCCTATCAATTTCATTGCCCTACTCACATGGATGTCTTCATCTTTTGCCCTTCAGCTGTGATGAAATGAAATGACTGGTTTAGCTATTATAGTCCCAGCTATCATGATCTCATAGCTTTGCCCCTTTATGAAATACATCTTAGATTCGGGCTATAGAGAATAAAAGTGGGCAGCGTATGAGGTATTTCGTCTGATCCACAACATGACAGGAAGCGGGTCTCCAATCATGATGGTAGGTTTCAAGCATCACCATGATGAAATTCAATTGAAGAAATCATTTAAATTCGTCTAATCTAATCTAATTTAGCATCATTTACCCCCTTTGACACACATGACATGAGACACTACACTCCTACTCCGTGTCAATGGCTGAATGGACGCTGACTGATAGCGACTGAAAAGAGATTATCTGATTCTGCTCCTCGTCCGCATGACTGATACTAGTATACAGATGCAATGCAACCACAGAGTTGGATCGAAATCGTCATAATAATGGTTTCAATGATTTCTCTACTAGAGTACTAGGTTAGATTTAGCTATCAGTAGCTGGCGTCAGATGTTCGTGCCCGATCCACTTCCATCTATTGACCAACAGCATTACATACCAATTACAAGCCTACAGCTGTCACCACCGGCACTGCCAACATACCTCACCAAAAATTTATCTTCAGTCCATAGCACAATCATTGTATAGCATCGTCTGTCATCATGGAGTTTGGACAATTTCTTCAACTTGACTTGAATATTTTATTTTCCGTTTCTCTTCTTGTAGACTCCAGCTAGAGGCACGCCACACACGTGTTTAAATTATTACGATGACCTTTGTTGACCCCAAAATCTTCGACTAGCGGACACCAATCTGCCGAAGCTTCATGCAATGTCATTGGATATCTTACGACGTGACCTTCGACCTGATCCCGGCGATGACTAGCGAGTTTTATGTACCATCTAGATTACATCGTGACGTAGTAATTGGAGGCAGCCGTGTATCTATACTCAGGCGCTTGCGAGCAGTCCAGTTAGTTGTTTAGCTGGTGAACTCGACTGGCTGGTGTGCAGCCATGTTCCTTATCAAACTGAGTGCTGCTATCTTATGCATCACTATAACTTTTACACAAGACGTGCAGCCACAGCCTAATGATATAGGTAAGTGATATGCGGTTCCTTCTTTTGCCCTGTATCTGTTTCACTACCAGAAAGTCGCCATCATACGCTATTTCAATAGCTCAGGTTTCTACCTCAAGGCTGAAGCTGCGTGTATCATATTTTATTCTGTATGATATCAGTTGATGCTACACATTCACCTACGCTTGTTTATCATATTTTCTTACTGTTAGGTTTGAGTGATCAAGTTCTGGACTTGATCGGAGACAAATTGGAAAAACAGTGGGATGAATGGACTGCTGAAGGAACGGAGGCTCCATCTGATTTTGATGAAGAGACTGTGAGCTGTAGCATGAGTTTTTGATTCCTCCAATTCATTAGCTTCCCACAATTGCCTGTATCTTTCTAGGATAGCAAGGCTATGGGAGTTATTTGTGATGTTTCACTATATGTATTACATTGATTCTCACTCAGCATGGCCACATTTCAACGGTCTTCGGTGTACGCTAGACCTAACTAGACTCCTGGCTTCGGGCTTAATGAGAAAGAAAATAAGTATTACTCTATTACAAAGCCTCGCCATCTTGAATTTAGAACTAGAAAAGATCCTGGTCTTTGGTTCTCACAACTTGTTACCAAATAATAGCGGTCAGATGCTAACAGTCATATTGCATTTTCCCCAGGAAAAATTGATGAAGCTACTCGACTATGCTGAGAATGTTGTGAGAGAGGCTGTACTGGACGAAGATGAGATAGCAGGTACTTGTCCCTCGTTTTTTCATCAGTACCAGATGGACCAAGTGCCTGGCTGGGAACTAGCCAATAAATAACTGGCACATAGCAGCAGTTGCTTTGAAACATCAAGCTGGCTGTCAGCTATAGCCTTCTATTTGCGTAGGACAGCCCGCGCTGTCACTCAACAGTCTATGAGAAAGTTTTCCCTCCTCTCGCTCTCTCATGTCAATCTTGTCTCATTCACTCATTCTCTAAGCAATCTCTTTCAGAAGCCGATGAAGATGATGAAGAAGATGATATGCTAGGTAGGTCGTATTCGAGTTGTACATTAGTATGATATAGGTGCAGTATTACTGCCCCTCTGTATGATACTTGCTGTTGCCATGGCTACCACAGCCTCGTGACTGACTGCCTTCTGTAGAACCTGGGAGGATTCCACATGGAAGGAGGCATGGCAGAGGCAAAGGTAACCTCAGATTATCATACATACGCCTCTTCTCCCCTATGTTAGGTACCACTGTCTGCTCCCAAGGAGGGCGGGGACCGCCACCCGCACAAATAAAATTTAAAAAAAGAGATAAACAAGC
>ERZ1740065.1535-NODE-1535-length-13926-cov-10.779973_pt1 | contig 13926 bp, 10 predicted proteins | sample MGYA00581738_ERZ1740065 | MGnify/ENA primary metagenome ERZ1740065 (study PRJEB43018, sample SAMN04849749) | marine metagenome | isolation source: floating plastic debris | place: Pacific Ocean | collected 2008-09-01 | study: EMG produced TPA metagenomics... | reverse complement strand
AATAATCGCTACGTAATAATCGCTACGTAATAATCGCTACGTAATAATCGCTATGTAACCATTGAAATTTTTTGCAATTGTGATTTGCAAAAACTTCTCGCGCAAATAAATTCCAGTTTACAGTATTGGTTACATTCATGACATCACTAGTATTAGGGATACTCACGCCTTCCTGGCCATATCAGGTAATGAGTTCAATGGTAGAAATGAGACTTTCACTCCACTACAGGGTATGAATTCAACCTCCTCCACAGCCGAATTACCATCATCTTTAGTCTCAGGATTCTGTTCCTCAGGCTCTTCTTCAATTGTGTCTTTTTTTGATAAGGAATATACCTACAGGAACGGTCACAGATGTCATCTTGTGACATCAGTAACGATCGCTTACAGCTTCCATATCTTACCTCTCCAGTGTGGAGTTCATGTGTCATACTGGACAGGTTGTGCTGAGTGATCTGCTCAGAACTGTTTACATAGTCTCTGTTAGCTTTCTTGAACATGGTCTCCTCGTCACACTCTATGCCAAAGGAGATGTACGGGCTCACCACGATGTCACCCCAATACCCTGCAAGAAAGATGGTCACAACTTCTGATCTAAAGAGCTGGATATGACGTTATCGATCATTGGTGAGAAGAGTTGTTTACCTCTGCGCCCAATTCTTTGGCCGTCAACATGAAACACCAATCCAGATGCCAACGTCTTGTTAGGTACATCATACGTCGCTTCACGGAGTTGAAATGCTACTCCGGTTTTCCTCCAGCGCTGATAATTATGGCTGCTGATGATCTCAGCACCTCTGTCACACAACTTCATGCTGTAGTCCCAATCGAACGCACCCTTCGCACTGTCATACCTCGAGCCTAGATGCTGTCTCACCCGCGAGTCCCAGCATTGTTTTACATCAAAAACTTCAACCTCAGCTTTTCTCCACAGTTTGAAGATTCCCTCCATCATATCTCGCTCTTTATACTTTAACAGGCTTAGATCGAATACAGGTAGATTATTCTCCAGATAGTCAAAGTCTGTAACCATCTTTATGAATTGATTAGCCATCAACTGAACAAATTGCGCTGTCTGAAATCTAATCAATGAATTGGCAAATATTTCAGCGAACAGCTCCGTTCTCTCCTGCAATCCCATGCTTCCTGATGACCGCAGTAAAATCGCTATCAGCATCATGTGTCTGGCATACTGTTCTAGATTGCTTTCTAGGATGTAAAAGTGAAGGGAAATGGGCTCTTCAGAGTTTTTCGAATGTCTCATTCTTTGACTCACGGTTTTTGCCACATGACGACAATCACCTGCTCCAGCTAATAGAATATTCACTTCATTTTTGTCCTCAATGTTCCTGACGTGTCCCAGATAGCTCAAAATATCCACAGAAGGAGAAAATCCCCACCAGTTTACGGCTCCCAAACCTTTGTCCATCTTTCGAGCGTCCCCAGTCCTCTCGCAGCAGGAAGCGTCATTTGTCAAGTGTTATCTGCAGTCGAAGCAACGGCCTTGACTTCTTAGGCATCTTTTCGTATTAATAAGCATTATATTTTCTCCCCTAAATAGCTTCATATAAAATAATTTTTCGATGAAATACATACAATCAGGAGGATTTAACGCTTTATTTAAATGTATCATAGTTCATGGTTCATTAGACGCTGTTCAATAGTATCGACATTGTAACTCGATGGTTTTTGATGTCAACATTTGCGACGAGAGTTGCGTCTCGAACCCCTTGAAAACGAGTCATGAGCAGGTGTTGAAGACCTATCTCTCGCGATCTCTCGCAGTTTGACCAGAAAGTCACGAGAGAAACACACATTCACTGTCCGTTCACTGTCCCTTCGCCTGTGGATTGCGATCTTTGCCAGGTATGACTGTTTTTGTTTTTTTTACATTTTAGGCTATCCCACAGCCACTCTCACTTATCATGTGTTTAAAGCTACCAATATGAACACAGATGTTATATCTCTCACTGATTTCGTGTACGAGTGCGCGACAGGTATAGTTGGTTTTCTAACCTTTCGCGAAACGATTTCGCGACATGAACTACCCACAGAAACGATTTCGCGACATAGGCTACGGACTGTAATAGTCATCTTTGGTCCTTGGATCAAAAGCTTTAACTCTACATGTTGAATCCTGTGAAAATATAGTGTAATAGCAAGATGATAAGTTTCATTCACAAGTTTTTTGCTAACTCAATCGATATGGGAATTAAAGAATTGAATTACTAGCGTAAAATCATGGCGTCCATGAGTGGCGCAAATTATTTAATTATGTATCCTTTTACTTTTTTTTTATCGTGTGAAAGTAGCTTGACTTGTATTTGGTATAATGAACCACTCGAGAATGACACTTTTTGATCTCTTATGCTCCTATTAGTGGTCTATATGGAGTAAATATGAGAAAACGTTGTAATTATCTCACTCGTACAAACGGATTCAGTCAGTTGCCCACGTTTACTCATGATATGCCAATATTTCCCCCTTTCATCCTTATTGCACTACCGCTGCAGTCAACTCTACAGTATTCCTGGGATTCTCCAGTTGTTTAGTTGTTGACATTTAGGGCTGGACCTATTCCGTTGGCTTCCTAATGTTTCTAAATGTATGGACTGTCCTCTTGATAGGCTGAACTTGAATTACGGCTGAATCTGAGGACACTAGAGTTAAGTTCCAGTGTAGTGAATTTCACATTGAAATTTGAACTAGAGCGGACAGCACGCGAACTAGCTCATGGCCGGTTTATACGAGGTTATTCGGCTCGTTACACGGCTGTCTCAGGCCAATCAAATTCAGTCTCCACCATAGTTGAATTACTCAGCAATTTTCCCAGATAATTTGAGCCCTCGTTGTTCCACCATATTGGCGAGGCCAATGTCAAAGCTATCTTTGTTGGGGAAAATCTCACCTGATTATGTTCGTGGCTAATCTTTTGCAACCAACTACGGTGATGGGAGTTTGATTGGTCAGGTTTTATTTTGCATTCAAACAACCAGATATCGAAGATGTAATTGGGAACTTTGGCTATTTACGTCTGTGGAAAGAACTGGTCGAATAACACACCGATATATGGCTGCTAACTTTATCACTATTCTAGGACTCGTATAAGCCGAGCATTAGTATAATATATCTGGTGATAGGTGATAATCTTGAGCCATGCCTTGAGCATTCTCAATGAAAAGCATTGACTCTCACTAGATGAAACTACGGCCAAAGCTTTTGGAGAAAACCTATTAAAGTATCCTGCGCCTTATTCAGATAAGTCAGATAAAAATAAAATGATATGGAACTCATAATTTAGATTTCATGTAGCTGAAACCTTGGATTTCGTCTAACTGCACTGACTACAGGAGAACTTCAACCTCAAGCGTCAGCGTACATGAACTGTTGTGAACTCAAAAGTAGAAAACTCTAGTCTTCTAAGTTGAAGCTAGGAGGAAGAATGCTGCATCATATATTGAGGCCATCACTAGGGAGACTGGAACAGTTGCAGGAGGAACAATAATGTTGAATGCGTAATTTGGTGTCGGGAGTGGGATATCAGGAACGGCCTGGAGAAATAGTGCGCTCTTGCTGTTTATAAGTGACTTGTTCAACAAGGCGGGCTGATGGTGTATATAAGAGGAGAGCATGAACTTCACTGGTAACCAGCTTTTTAAGCATTGCCTACTGCATGTGATAGCAGACTCTGAGGGACACAGAGTACAGTGTATACTTCCACCATACCTCAAAAGATAGTAGACTCTTGCTGTACATCTGAGGACAGTAAACTCATACTGTATGTCAGAGGACAGCAGACTGACTGTACCTCAGACTTTGACCATACCTCAGAGGACAGAAGACTCTGATCTCACCACAATGGATAGCAGACACACATCTTAACTCAGAGGGTACTAAACTCTGACTGTATTGCAGAAGGTAGCAGACTCACCGCTCCTCAGAGGGTAGTAGGTACTGGCTGTACCTCAGAGCATAGCAGATTCGGAACTTAACTCAAAGTACTGTCCACTCTGACCGCACCTCAGACTTTGATCTTACCTTAGAAGATAGCAAGCACCGACCTTACCTCAGAGGGTAGCAGACGGAGCCCTTATCTCAGAGGACAGTCCGCTATGGTCATACTGCAGAAGACTATCAACTCTGACTGTACCTCGGACACTGATCTTACCTCAGAGGGTAATAGATGCTTTCCGTACCTCAGAGGACAGCCAACTCAGCACTTATCACAGAGGGTATTACACTCTGACTGTACCTCAGATTCTGACCTCAGGAGATAGATGACTCTGATCTCACCGCAAGGGATAGCAAATACGGACCATACCTCAGAGGGCAGTAATATGTGATCATACTGCTGAGAACAGCAGACTCTAGCCGTACCTCAGCGGGTAGTAGATAGTGACTGTACCTCAGATGATTGGAGATTGGAACTCATCTTTGAGGGCTGTCCAATCTGACTGTACCTCAGACCTTAGATCTTACCTGATCTTACCTCAGAAGATAGCAGGTCCAGGCCTTACCTCAGAGAGTAGCAGACTTTGACCATACCTCAGAGGCCAGATGACCCTGATCTCACCGCAAAGGATCATAGATGGGGGCCATACCTCAAAGGAATGTAGAGTCTGACTGCAGAGGATAGTATACTCTTTCTGTACTGTAGAGGACAACAGGCTCTCACCTTACCTCAGAGGGCAGTAGATAGCAGTAGACACCTCAGAGGATAGCGGACTTGGAACTTACCTTCAAGGGCTGTCAACTCTGACTGGACCTCAGACTATGACCGTACTTCATACTTGGAACTTACCTCTGCGGATAGCAGACTCTTATCGTACCTCAGTGGATATTGGACTCTCACCATACAAGAGCTGTTAGAGATGTTTTCATGACTAGTCAGTGGAAGTGACCCTTGAGCATTCCAAGACTGAACAGAAGCACGACCTGGGAAGCACGACCTGGGAAGCACGTCCTGGGAAGCACGACCTGGGAAGCACGACCTGGGAGGATTTAATCACTTACGGAACCACCCATGATTTCTGTGACTCGGTACAGCAGAATAATATCCCATGGATGAAGATGATTGAAGATGTTGCGAAAGCTCACAGCCATGCAGAAAATATGTGATATACGTTATGTCGGTGCCGTGTGAGCTACCGCATATCTGTTCTAATTAGCCATTGGGAACTACAGCCGGCTTAATTTCCGGTCCTAATTAGGTCAAACAGCCGGATGCTACGTAGACCTGGGGACCCGCCTACCCAGGTCTACATCATCGCATTGTAATGGTACGAAATAGGTCTAACAATAAAAATGCCTTTGCTGGCTTTTTTATTATTGCTACCCATGTCAAATATTTATGAAGCAGGAAGAATAGCTGTTCAACTATATTTCGTCAAGAGGATTTTGCACTCACGAAGTCGAAAAGTGCTTTTTTTAGAGCTGACATTGCACTCTTATCATGAGGTTGATGTTATAGCCTACACACCTTCCATTGCGCACTGGCGGGGTGTATAAGGTAGCAAGCCTAACCGCATTGTGTAGTTCTTATGATAACAGTTTGGTTACGGTGAAAGATCACATAGCTATTGTTTGTGACCGCTCATTTTCCTGCTGTGCCTGCTCTTCTTTACTACTTTTCTTACACTACGATTCTTTGTGTACAATGGCCCATCGACACTCTGAATCTTCTGGTGAGGATAAGCCTCGTCTATTTCTGCCTATTTCTGGTGACTCCTATGGTTGGTATGAGAACAAACCTGGTCCTAAGGCATTGTTTGTTCGCCGTTCGGAGAGAGGAGCATCTACTAGCACGTACACTATGGAGTCTACCATGGCAGAAGTTGCTTCTACTGATAGTGAAAGTACAGAAGATACCTTCACTTGACTGCATCAGAAGTGCAAATATATATAGGGCATGAGGCACTGTGAAAAATGTAGCTCAGATGAGAAACATCATGCCCTGGTCTCCCTGATGCCTGACTCACACAGCATCCAGACTTTGCTATCATGCCTTTTGATAAGACCTCGCTAGAAACTCATCGTGTGACTTTCGACAGGACAGATCATAAGGCCTATGTCCACTCCCCACCAGCGCACAAGCACAATCGTTTTGTTGCCTACGGCAGCATAATTCGTTGGGTGTACAAGACACTTGGCTTGAGTATCAGAGAGCCTCTTCCTGCGCGTATCGTACAGAGCATACATGATGGTCACCCTGATCCCGAGGGGAACTACACTGGATACAGATATGCTGATGAAAATGAAGTGAGAAACAATTTAATTAATAACTGTACATGAGAGATGAAAAGAATGCTGATAATGCTTCAGCGCTATTATTACCTTACGGAGGGGAGAGCACTGGCCTTGACAGAACGCTCACCGATCACAACATCGCATCACCCAACAACTACCAATGGCCTCTATGTGAACGCCTTCAAAATAGGGTCTGCTAATTCATCTGGTAGTTATGGCCAGTAACGACCACCGCAGTGTACTAAGTTTTGTCATAAGGTACAAAAGTGTTTCTTATTCATTGAGATGTTAAATTACCATCCCAGAAAATTCATTTCCCAACCCCTTTAAGAACCGTCCCACCAAGATCATGTGAGACTTCTAAATAAAACTTGCTTGGTGCCAAATGTGTGTTCAAGCACCGAGTACCTGTTTAGATGCCCAACTGGTACCCAAGCTCCTCGTGGCCCTGTTATACCAGGATATCCTGAGTTTGTACTGTGCGATTACTGGTCACATGCATATACTCTTGATAAATAAACGTTTGACAGTGAACTGTGATAGCGATGCCACTCCTATTGGCTGGTAGTAGTTACAAGCTCAATGGTGTAGGTGTCCTGTGGTAGTTGTGTTGCAGGATCTGTTGTCACTGTGGCCAGGTTTTGTAGGTGCTGCTCCACACGTAGCCCGCAGTGTGACCATCATGATATAGCAGGATGAAATCCTCCCTGTCCCACAGTATGTCATAGCCATCAATATGGCTGCTGATGAAAGACTGGTATGACTCCGTACCCAGATGACCCTGACATTGCACAGGTCATCATTGACACAGCTATGGTTATGATTTCGGTATTGCAGGTGCCGCGAGTTGTTATCTCCCAATCAGATCAGCGGATGGTATCTCTGTATCTGAAACTGCGTACGTACACTTCTAACTGCTACTCTGTCGCTGCACATACATGTATGTGCAGTGACAGAGTAGCATATACACTTATAGCTGGCAGTGAATATCATCATTGGTCTCCAAAGCCATTACAACTTCCAACTTTCATGACGCTCTTTAGGTTTAGAGTTCATAAGATAACGTCAAAGGATTTTGCCTAGATTTCTGTCATAAGACACATTGCAATGAAAACCAGCGTACCTTTGATGTGAGCATTCGAGTAGCAATCAGAGCGGCAGTGGAGGAATAATTGATTATAATGAGAATAATAGTAATTGTGTTGCGCACGTATGCCTTTCCTACAAAATCAAATCACACCTCCGCCATGTTTGACATATTATCCCTCACTGCTGTAGGTAACGCATTTGGCATCAGTACGAAAGAGCCCTCTCAGTCTCACAAACGACGGCGTCAGGTAACTTCCTGCCGCCGGCCTCCTTGCTCTCTTGCAATGAAGGAACTGTTTACTTGATGCGGGTCTATATTACAGAATGACGAGCCAAGCTCTAGCAACTCTGCTGATCAGGCTTCTCCTCCATTGCGTGACATTCGCGACCTTACGAGCAGCCAAAATAAAGGTCAAGGTCAGATATCACTATATATAGTTGAGTGGCGTAGTGTGCACCTAGCACTGAAATAACAGAATCACGAGATTATCATATCGATCGTGGGATTAGTAGACTAGTGGATTGACTTAAAAGATTAAATGATTTACAATCCCATTTTATTCTCTCCATGGTGAGACAGGACAGGAGATTTTACAGCCCAACCTGTTACTTATCACTAGGAATGTCGTAATGATGTGGCTTTGGTTGAAAACGGGCAGTGTCTTAGACGGGAGGGGAATTGATTTCTCTATGATTCGGCATTTATTTCGATGTGTTGTCGCCTCCTGCGAGGCAGAAGAGGATTATGGTTTTCCTACCGCAGACACTGTTCTTGTATCTCAACTGGAAGCAGCCCGAACTAATCAGATGGCTGACGGCGCCTCCAACTCGTCTGCTGTGATTTCATTGACATCTGCTGATGCTGGTAAGTTATACATTGTCAGCCATGATGGCTGTTGTTGGCGAGTAGCGACTCAACTTGTAGGTTTTTTAGTTGTCTGTCACACTGGCAAAGTGTCCACGAGTGACAGGATCAGAGAGGAGATGGTATCTTTGCTTTTGCACCCAACTACCAGTGTGGCCAAAGTGAGGGGAGAGCGCAACGGTTCGCAAGCACCTGCATATTTCTGACATATCTCTGTCACCAGTACACTGCTCATAGTTCCTCATCCGCCACAGGTGCTTTCGAAGTGGCGTTGTGTGAGGATATCATCAGTCTCTCCGCAGCGCCAACTATCCCCTTAGTCTCTGTCGCTGAACCCAGCATTACAGTGGTGCCTCCATTAGGTAAAGCTTATTGCTTGGAGTTGTGCTCTCCTACTATATCATTATGTCACCTGTTTTGCTTGTTGCAGAGCTGCTTTACTGCGTTTTCACGGATCCCATACCTACAAGATGTCAAGGTCAGCTGTTGCTGCCACCAGACAAGCATCTATGCTCAGCCCTGTTACCGCCGGAGTGCGGGGTGGCGCTGCAATCACGGATGCATTGGGACCTGTCAGAGTATGACATCAGCGGTCAGTCAGACTCATCACGCCACTGCTCCTATCGGGGGGGGGGAGGGGTTGGTACTGGCATACACAAAGTAATGTATTCCCTCAACTCTACGAGAGGAAATGAAGCTGTCTTCATACTTGGGTTTGTTTATTTGTTGGAAGTAGACTTTCCCCCACTAACATAAGATGGTCCGTTTACTGCCATACTGCATGAATCTGTATCGATGTCTTTGTAGCGTTTAGGCGTACCATACAGTCAAGGAAATACTTCTACTCTTTACTCTGTCCTTTGTAGGTCGTCTTCCAATGTACCAGAATTTCGGTATCAGGCCGATGCTCATCGTTTTACGAGACGTCAGGGTTACCCACCCGCAATATTTTGATGCAATCAGGGAAGATCAGAATCGGCGCCGGCGCTGCCAGGTCGTTGCATGCAAGAGAGATGTAGAGATGACGCAAAGATTGCAAGACCAACTTCAGTCAGTCGTTTCTAAGCCAAGGAGTCGGAGAACGGCACCCAGATCGGTGAGTAGGAGATGGGATAGAAGAGATTGGGTAGAGGAGGCGGAGTAGAGGAGATGGGATAGAGAGGGCGGGGTAGAGGAGACAGGGTAGAGGAGGCTGGGTAGAAGAGACAGCTGATGCAGATATATGGGGTATCTGTGTATCAGGAAAGTTGAGATTTGATTGGTGCGTCTGTTTTAGACAAAGTACCGGTACCAGACACCAAAGACGGACAGCCATCACTCGGATCTGTTTAAGTTTGAGAAAACTGCCTGCAGTGGCAAAGGCAGAGCCAGTAGCAATAGCTCCGTGTCAACAGTGTTCAAGAGCTCAAACCTGGATGATGTCATTAATAAGTCCTATATCAAACTTCAGAAACTGCCGGTTAGTGCCATACCACCCTACACTGTACGCTCTACATCTGCTGTACTTACCTCTACATCTGCTATACTTACCTCCACGTCTGCTTCTCTCACTCTACGTCTTCTGTACTTACCTTTACATCTGCTCCACCACCGATCTCTCCATCTGCTATAGCAACTTCTGTTTCTATTTAACACTCCATAAACTTTGAAAGGCACCCAACTCCACTCAGAAGAAAACTAGACCCAGAAGAGTGAAGGATGACAGACCTAAATACAGCCAGGTAGTTTATCATCAGTACAGCCACGAGTTCATGGAAAGGGTGAGACCGTCTGTCCTACATCCTGTCAAGATGGAAGGAGATAAATTTATATAACAGCTTCATATCTTCATTCTTACAGCATTTGGCTCGTTTGGAAGGCAGGGAGTTCAGGTGAGAGTCTGGGTACCTCGCTAGCCTCGCAGTCTATCGAGTCCAGCTGACTTTGATTGCAACCTTTTATCAATTTAACCCAGGCCAATTATTTTTTTGCTGAGACGGCAAAACACCAAAAACTCTAAATTTGATTTGAGCCTCTTGGCTTCCTTCTTTTTTCACACTGTTTCATACTTATATATAGAGTTATTTGGATTCCTGTATTTATAAAAAGCCATCTTTGAGGTGCGATTAGGCAATACACTGCCCCTCTGGGCATTTGTAAGTGAGAGGGTAGAGGTAGATTTCTTTATTCAGCCCAACTCTGATCAGTTGATAGTGTCTGATATGATTGAAGGACAGCTGCTCACCAGATGAAGAAGGATCTGAACTTGCCCTCGGATTCAGTTACGGAGATCTTGGACTCTGTGCGTATCCCACTCCGTACAGACTTCTGTCAACGACATCAGCTTACTGACTCACTCCTATTGGCTCTCTTTCTCACAGGCTCGGTCTGAAATCGAGGCCCGAAAGAGGCTAGAAATTGTGCAATTACTCATCAAGATGCAACAGCGACTGAAGAGTTCAGCCCCTTCCGAAGCCTCTCCTGTTACCAACAGCGACCATTCCTATTGCAGGAATCTATGTCTGAAGTGTCTTCCCAAACTAGGTATCGCCCATCCCAAACTAGATATCGCCGATCTCAGACTAGGTATCGCCCATCCCAAACTAGATATCGCCGATCTCAGACTAGGTATCGCCCATCCCAAACTAGGTATCCATTTCCACTCATCTGATCTCTAGATTTCTAGCACAGATCAGAATCAGTTATCTAATGATGTAGATTTTGATACTTGGAACCTAACGACTTCATGTCCAAAATTCATTGACTGCCTTGTTGTTGTCAGAGCGTATCTATAATCTTGATAAATAGCCGCCACCATGATTCTAGAAACTCAGGCACTGGTGGGGTCGAGGTGTGAATGTGACGTTGACAGCTGCTAGTACTGCCACGTGCTGCTGAGCCTCAGTAGAAACAGCCCGGCGCAGTAATTACTGCTGTGAACTGAGTGTAACTGGGTCATTCCATTCCCACAAAACATCAATGTTCATTTCTCTGTACTTTTGTGAAGCTGACCATTCCTCTGGTGGCGGTTGTACTTTATCTAAGCGTCTGGCGGAATGTGTTGCAGTCAGCTGCAGAACTACTCACTGCGAGCCTGAGGACGTACAGCGGAATGGCAGGATACTCTGCGTCTGTGTGAATGCCGGCTTGCCTTCTGCTGAACTACCCCATCACAAGTCTCATACCACTCAACCATCCAATCACGAGTCTTGTACCAATCAACCATCCAATCACGAGTATCGTACCGCTCAACCGTCCAATCACGAGTCTTGTACCGCTCAACCGTCCAATCACGAGTCTCATACCGCTCAACCATCCAATCACAAGTCTCCATGTCAAAACCCCAGTGACCCCATGACCAGTTTGTCCACAGATGGCAATATTCATGCATCCAACGCTGCTGTAGACAGCAACTATGCAAACAGTACCGAGGCAGGCGATATGAATCTCATTAACACCTCTACAGACGTGCAGCCAATCGGTGCCTCTCATGCTGATGGATCTGCGGTCCGTGCCTGCCTGGCTGATATTGGTCCTGATAGCACTTCTATGGCCAATTCCTGTCCAGCTCATTCACGCAACTGTGATCAATCGAACCCATCACTCCTTGATTTGGGTCGAGTATCAGAAGACAAAGATGCTGAGCTGCCGTCTCCAGTATCTAGCCATCAACCGAGAACTGAAATCTCTCCACCTCTGTCCGCCGGAGCCAGCAAGAATGAAGTTCTGGAGGTATCCGGTGACAGCGACAACATGTGTTTGGTCATCTCAGAGTCATTCTCTCTCTGTAACATTGCCAGAACTAGCGAGCCAGCCAATAGAGACCCCCCACACTGTTCCAGCAACAATCAGACAATCAAACGAAAGCTGGATATTGCAGAAGACAGTACACTTAATATGTCCGCGGTTCTGGAGTCTGTAATGCTGACGCCGAAACCCAGACAGTACAACTCAGCACCACATTGGCTCAGCTCAGAGCCTGTCTGTGTTGACATAGATCACCCAATAGCCACAGTACGTCAGCCCACAGTGGCTGCAGACATGAGGCTAGCCGTACAGGATTCAGTAGATGGTGTGACCAACAGAGCAGACTCCGATACTGCTATCTCAGCCTCCGTCCTCAATCATATGATGTTTGCTGTGGAAACCCATGATAGTGCCCAACCATCCTCGTCCATTCAGCATACATATGAAAACTCCTACTTCTCTCGAACCAGTCCCCTAGAATCAGAGTTCCCTGCACTACCAGGTCGCGTACCTCTCGTACGTAGCCAATCAAATCCAGCGATTCATGGCGAGCATGGCTGTTCACAGTTGGACAGTGTTATGGTGACAGGCTCACCCAATGTCACTGACTCTCTTCTGACCATAATCGCAACCTTGCTATGCCCTGACGAACTGGAGCGCTGCCGTCGAGAGCTCTCCGAAACTCTTCGACAACCCGACGTCAGGTAGGTTATGTCAGATCGACAGGCTTTATTTCTCTGGAACCTTCACCAATGAGATCTGATTGCTGCCTCACTCTTCTCTCAGGTCCGGAAATGAAATAGAGATCATCGTAGTAGATGACTCAGACAGTGAGCTGACCGAGCCACGCTCTGATTCTCCTCGAACTCAGCTGATAGCAGCCAATCATTTGGCGACATCGCCCACATCTCAGGCTAGAAGAGCCACCCGGTAACAGCCATCTTGTCTGCTATGTCTGCATATGTCTGCAGTGATTTACTATGTTTATGACTGTGTTTTTCTACACAGGGAGGTGGAGAGGCGGAGTCATATCGCACATCTATTCAATGAACTGCGCGCTGCACTACAGATCCGGCAACATCGCTGGCCACTCACATCTAAGGAAACCATTATTCTCACTGTTAGTGTGGCCGCCACATACTCTCCTTCCGACTACATTTGATGAGTCACTCCTATTCCGCTAAGTACTAAGTCAGTGATGCTATAATGGGGTAATATCAGTGACTTCAACGCCAGATCTATGTCATATATCGCGGTACCTTCTGACTCGATCAATATCCAGGAAATCATACCACTCGGAAGAAAAAATGATAATTTGTAAGACAAGTAGCGACGCATACAAATGCCATTTTGCTCACTAGGTGGTCATATTCGATGGTCAGCAGTCGTACTATAAAAGTGGAAACATTAGCGTTGAAAATGATTAGCAAATATAGTAACATTTCAGATAAGTTACCTGTGGGAGTTATTGCGTCATGAAAACTTTTAGGAGTTGTCATCTCATTACTAATGGAAGCCCTATGATGATTTTAAACATGTTGTGCTGCTTTCCCGGTACTTCTGCTCTATTTTGGACATTTTCCTTCTCATGGAGCATAAAATTAAACTTTGTCTTTGAACTCAATGGAGCATGAACCAGATTATGGGAAATACTTATATCAGAAAACATCAGATGATCAAAAAATGTTGTTTTACTTTGCTTTTGTAATTTATCGCACTAATTCAGCGCTTCAATGTCTGCACCGTTGTCTTCAGGCCGTAAAATACATCAACAACCTGAAATGTAATTTAATACAATTGGAGCGTCAGCTGAGAGTGGAACAACTGCGCAGAAAGGAACTACTGAAGCGGAAGAAAAACTTAATGTGTGAGTTTATCTGCGATAATGCAGCAAGCTTACTATATCGACCTTGACATACTATCTCTGAACCCAACACCCTCACTCACTCACAAATATCCACATCTCTGCTGCTTTCTATGAATATCTCTGCTCCCCGTGC
>ERZ1740065.1534-NODE-1534-length-13931-cov-10.703373_pt1 | contig 13931 bp, 10 predicted proteins | sample MGYA00581738_ERZ1740065 | MGnify/ENA primary metagenome ERZ1740065 (study PRJEB43018, sample SAMN04849749) | marine metagenome | isolation source: floating plastic debris | place: Pacific Ocean | collected 2008-09-01 | study: EMG produced TPA metagenomics... | reverse complement strand
AATTCTGTAACAGGTGGTGTTTGAAAATAGAGGTGGCCACTTTGGGCCACGGTACCCGAACTTAAACTAGCGTTGATAAAATTGCTGTGATTGCTGTGGGTGATTCAAGAGTCATAGTACAGGATCAAAATAAAGGAAATTTCATGTGAACAATAACAGGAATTCAAAAAGTACTCACCCTCCAGTGGTTCTTTAGAGACACTGAAGAGGTAAAGAGTTCTACAATTCATTCTGTTCAGCTTTTTGAGCTACTGAAATTGAATAAAAGGGAAGCAATGAAAAGCTGCTAACAATGCAGGCATAGCTACAATCACTAATGGTGCAGCTACAATCACTAAGCTGGCGCAGCTACATTCACTAAGCTGGCACAGCTACAGTCACTAAGCGAGCAGCTATGAGGTGGACAGATGCGACTTTCTCTCCTAACCGCTATGAGTTCATTGCTTCTGCATCATTCAACAAATCCTTAGTTCAATCTCGACCATAACCAAGTGAGAACGATTGCTGCTACTACTATGTATTGCAAAAAATACCTCGAAATGTACTAATGCCTCCTCCGGCGATGCATAGGGTTCGTACTGATAGTGATTACTGGTCATAATATACCCAAGCCGTTGTGTTCTAATCATTACAATGTAATGATAACATGTTTTGAGTACAAACCAACTCCCACATTAATGTTTTGGATTTTACAGTTGACATAGAAGATTGTGTAGATTAAAGCAGCTTACCTCAAATATGTTGTGCGTCATGACAAGCATGATCAGTAGACAACCTTATTAATTCTATAAATGCTTTATTAACACAGCTAGTCATAAGTTCTACTGCTAGAGATACAAGCCCTTTCTTTCGAGAGTCCCTTTCACTCTCTCTCCTCACAGCTGCATCACATCCGGAATTAGGCATGAAATAAAATTAGCAGCATCCGTGGGAATACGAAAATTTTTATTAGATTTGCGACGGTCTGTTCGCTACCTCTGGACAGAGTTTTGTCAGACTGAAAATAGTTCTGAACATGTCACAGGGTCGCGAAGTGGCTTCATATCTGCCGGGGATAATATTGCTATTTTTTCGATCAATAGCGATCATGACTGACTAGGGACTCCTGGTCTCTCCTAGGAGCGTAAAGGTTATTTGATGCGCATGGTGTCATCTACTCTTTTGTATAATAGACTGCGTATAAATCTGAAGTGAAGCACTTTCACTGCGAAATTTCCAGTACTCTTATTCGGCTTCTCTTTCAGAGCAAATGCAGTACGCAATCCAAATGGAGCGCAGCGAGAGAGCCAGTAACTAGTGAGGCGGTCTGTGGATATCACCCGTATCAGCTGGTGCAGTGTAATGTCAAAGCTTTCAATGATGCCGGTGAAAGTCAAGCCGCTACATCACCAGCTGTCAGGACGGGTTGTGCAGGTGCATATAGTGCCCAAGCCATTCGTGTTCATGAATAACACTTGTGTAAAAATCAAATTTTGTTTTTCATCAGCACCAACGACTGTGGGGCATATACGGATATCTAAACTTGGTGCAGAAGTGGACTCTGGGAGGAAGAGGTGGAAGTATAAGGCAACCTGGCAGGTATCGGAGCTTGTATTCATAAATAGTAGCATTTTCCCTGACTGCAAAGGTAAATTAGTTGCATTAGTTTTATTATCCTAGCATTATTATTATTATCCAATCAAGAGTTTAGCTCCCTTAAAGTATTTTGATTAGTATTCATAAGTGTAGATGGTAAGTTTTGATGTTGATGTTTTTTGTCCTTTGGCTGCAGCTCCCAATGACAATGTGATGCAAAATTAAATAGGTCCACAACCCTACAGGTATGTTAAGTTCATCTTGGTAGAGCAATGTAACAATGTAGTTCAGGTGAAACAAACCAACTCAACAGGAACATTTCTTTGCAGTGCTGGCCTTCCGTACATGCATCTTAAGTCTCTACCCTAGCCAAAAACTCAGACAACAATTTATTCAATAACAATATTTGGCTTTCAGTAAAATACACTCAGCTCGAAGCGTGTAGACAGGGCTGGCAGCCTCGAAGCCTCGTTTTGGCTACTAAGCAAACATTTTTTGAATCATGGATAGTAGGAGTGTCATGATGTATTGCCAATTAATTTTGTGCCAATGATAAATTGATCACTTTTCTCTGCTAAAACGATTATCACCGATGAAAAAGTCTGCATTAACTAAGACTCGAATCTCTAAACCTCAACTTCAATGGCGGACAGGCTTACCACTAAGCCACCACAGACAACAATGAGTCAAGTCTTTTAGGAAATAAGTTTACATCGATAGAAAGGCACTGGCTGTAAACACCTGTTCCATATTGTCTGGCCCTTCAGCAAGCAACATCCACTACTGGGTTCTGACTCTGAGCAGCCCTTATGAGAGAATAATAAATTATGTGGATATAGTCAGCGCAAGGAGACCAACTGAGTATGCGGGCAGTTCAGTATTTTGCAAGTACACGGCGGATTTTGCGTACATAAATTGAAATCACTAGTTCAATAATCGAATCGCTGAACCAGAGATTAGTTTTAACAAATAATTGTAATCAATTTGTATAAAAATTAGGAAACTGTTATATCTCTACCCGATGATTCACTAAATCTCATTGTACTTTGCCTCGCATTGGTCAGCACTCTAAATACTCAGTACTTGATTGACTGCTTCTGAATGACTCAATATTTCGTTGGCTACTCAAGTTTCTTGATACTTGTATTGCTGTTATCCCAGCATAACTGCTTTCACCGCTCGACCTGCTACGACAAGTTTTCCAGTTGATGTCATTCTATTAAGTATTGGAAGCCGCAGCATGTTAATGTGATGCTCAGTCAGCCAACCATTGATGACCTTCGGGACTTATGGAGTGGTTATGTGGGTTCCAGCTGTGTTCACGATGCTTTCTCATGGTTCTATCATCATTAGACTATGCCGACCTTTGTTACTATTTCTAGTACCCTCTCACACCTTATGTGTATTGGAATTGCTTCCTCCAAGTTAGTAATTTCAGTAAGGTCTGTGAGAACTAAAGCTGATGGTGTGCTTAGTAGTGTGAATAGTCTCATGCCTTCCGACTTTTCGTTCCTGACAGGTTAGTACAGAAATTATTGCAGCTCCCGTCACCAATGTGTTTAAGTGTTACCCGTCTTGGTTGAGTCGTGTTGGTAATTTATTTTTCCTCCTACTGCCAACTGTTAAAGATAACATGATGATTTAAATGGATTTACAGCGTGGTGAAATTACATGAAAATGATATAAAAACATACCTTTTCTTACATAGTGACAGGCTATACGTTAAAACGTGTTTGAGGCATGAAATGCGCTGCTGAACTTGAGAGAGCTGTCTCAGTGACAGCCTCACTGGGCAGCTACTTTTGAAAGACTCAGTGGTGGTCTCAAGAACTTAGGTCTACAGAAGGTCACAGGAGCACATGGTCACCAGACTCGCAATCTGCCTAGACCCAAGACAAAGCCAGCCACCCCAGCCCACAAGGAGGCCAAGAAATCAGCCGACCTGCAAGAGGTCAACAGTAAAGCAGTAGCAAACAGCGCGTGTGGGAACTAACGATTTAATTTCAATGGACTAAAATGATTAGTTCTTTACTTGCTGCCATGATAGGATGACTGTGACAAACGACTATGTAGTGGCTACTGTTTCCGTGTGCTACGGCTAAATAATTGAATGAGTGACATGGGCAAGGATAGGATAGGGTGAGGTAGGAAATTCTCAAATCTCGTTACAATTATCCATTATCGCCACAATTACTTTTGTCCATCTTTGCCTCAACCCCATACTCTTCTTGACAAGGTTTTCCAGTAAATTACTCATACACCCCTTGCTCTTGAAGGCCCAGTACTTGAACCAAATCCTGAAATCAACAACTAAGATTTGACCCAAGTGCTGCATGCATTAAAAACTGGAGGAATACATCGCAAATGTTTATGCTATTGCAACAGGCACCTGAGAAACTAAACTGTGCCAGTCTTCATCAATCAGCACCCTACCTACTGGAGGTATCAGGAAGGAATGAAGACCTGTACGGCGGCCAGAATGTTACTTTCTATGTGGACGGCGAGGAAAACTTTACTGTCGCTATCAGGGCAAGAAACAACGAGAACCTGGTATCTCCTCCAGCTGTCTCTGATCCAGTCACATCGGATCAGTTACGTGAGTACAGCTGTATTTAATAAATAATATGTAAGGCTATCGCCGAATACTGTATCATTTCAGTGCCGTTGATTTTGCAGCTCCTCAGCCCGGTCCCAGTATTACTGAAATGGCAGCCATCAACTCTACTTGTGTACAACTGGGCTGGCTAGAGCCTCGCTTCCCTAACAGTGTTTTCGGCTATCGGGTGGGTGGACACTGCAATCTTAGAGTTAATTACTGCTGGTAATAAGTCTGCAGCAGTGTTTGGTAGAGTTAAATTAAAATTGATTCCCTTGACTGTGAGATAATAATCAGCTCTGTACTCTTACCATTCCTATCAGTATGGCTTGCTGTAAACTACCTATAAATGAGGAATATTCAACTTCATAATTCTTAGCTCAAAACCTCTATTGTCAAAAGCTATGGTGGGGCTACATTTAATCCCAACATTTAATGCTGAACTTGAAAGTTGCCCTAGAAAACCTATAATAGCAATTATTACCCTGAATAGTGGAATATAAATTGCAGTAGGCCATGGGAAAATGAGATACTTGATAGGTGTGACTCCTATGACGCCCCTATGACCAGCCGTTAGTTAGTAGCCAGTGGGAAGGTGACACCTACAGGTGAATGACAGGTGATGACCGTATGCTGAAACCAGAGCAGTCAAGTAAGGTTATGAATTTACCCAGTGATAGACTGCAAGGCAGAGAGGTAACAAGGAAGATAATAGGTGTTATTGCATGATATGCGTGAGAGGAATCGGAGGGTAAAATTGAATATCCATAACCTCGCAGGATCTGTCATAGTAGCAGCCTGGAAACTGTATGACCCTGAGTTGGTACAGCTGCAGCAGATTGGAATCGCTCATTCGGCAGTGAGAGATGATAAATAAGGACACCGCTTGTCACGCTACCACACATTGCAATATGGCTATATAATAAAACGTACCCATGACACTAGCGTTGACAGGCTGCTGAACATTCCAGTAGGCGGTAACTGAATATCAAACACGCAGTGCCTCATATAAAACCGATGAGATTTTAAGTGTTGATGTCATGACATGACATAAAATACTATATCCCTTTCCAAGGCTTCATCAGTGCACTTTCTCCAATGGCTCTAGCTTAGCAAGAGTGTCACCCGCTATGGTACCTAAATGCGGAATGGTTTGTTTTACAGTATTTATGTACATCACACTCCAGCTGGACAGTGGTAGAGAGACCAGTCACTGATGCGACAGTGTGTGGATACTCACCATATCAGGAAGTACAGTGTAAAGTTTCTGCCTTCAATGATGCTGGAGACAGTGAGATCGGTAACTCATCATCTGTCAGGACTGACTGTGCGGGTGAGCGGAGATCTTTGCCACAACTGTGCACTGTCTGGATTTGCTTCAATACGTGAAACTTGTGTTGCAGCTCCGTCACCTCCAACTGACCTAAGAGTGCTTGAGATTAATGAGACTACCGACTCTGGTAGAGTGAGATGGAGATACCTCGCCTCATGGAAGGTATGAGATATTGTGCAACTCTGTCAGCCAGCCATTAAAAATACTTCATATTTTGAAAACGCATAAAGTGATATAACAAAGCAGTAGCCGCCGTACCCATTGGCACAGCCCTACCCAGTACAGATCCCTAGTCCCAAAATATACACCTAGGGCTTTGTCACAGCTCTATGTGTGGACTTGATTTGGTTGATACTAGATGGAACAAAGCCCACATTTCATATCTTTGGGCTGTTGTATATTCCCCCAGATATATTTGTGCATCAGCAGGCGGGAGTGAGGGAGAGTGAGGGAGAGTGAGGGGGAGTGAGGGGGAGTGAGCGGCAGTGTCTTTTTTTTTATTTTATCGTTTTTTTCTTTTTTTTTTTGTTTTTTTGTGTTTGTTTGTGGTTGTTTGGGTGTTGTTTGGGGAGTGAGGGGCAGCGAACGGCAGTGACAGAGACGCAGTGGGAGTGAGCGGGAGTGAGCGGGAGTAAGCGCGGATAGGTTCATGAGTGAGCGCAAAAATTGACAGGAGAATGACAAAAACTTATATTTGCAACAGGCACCTGAGAAATTAAACTGCGCCAATCTCCACCGATCAGCACCCTACCTACTGGAGGTGCCAGGAAGAAATGAAGACCGGTACAACAGTGAGAATGTAACTTTCTATGTGGATAGTGAGGAGACATTTACTCTCTCTATCAGAGCCCGAAACAGCGAGGGTCCGGTATCTTCCCCAGCTGTCTCTGATCCAGTTACATCTGATCAGTTGCGTACGTACTGCTGTATCAGGTTTCATAGCGATGCATTACTTGCAGTAGACTGCATTACTCGTGTTGATGTTACAGCTCCTCAGCCAGGTCCCAGGATTACTGGAACAGTTGCCATCAACTCTACCTGTGTGAAACTTAGCTGGTTGGAGCCCCAGTTTCCTAACAGGCTTATTGGCTATCGGGTGGGTGGAAACACGAAGCTTGTCAGTTCTAATATCAGCTTTTGCGAACATTGACTGTTGATCTTGGCAATGGAAATGTGTGGCACATGCAGGCACATGCAGCATGTGTGCGCAAATCAATGGGCAGGGTTGCATTAGTACTTTTCCCTCTATGTTGATACTTCAGCTTTAAAATTTTGGCTTTTTCACGTCGTTTTCTGTGCATGCAGCTCATGCAGGAGTGCATGCAATAAGCTTGCATGGGCAGGATTTGGGCAGTGCACATGCGTGCGTATAGGCGGAAGTAAGTGCCCATGTACGGATAACAATGGAAGATCCACAAAAGGGCAGTTTCGAACTATTACTAGACCAATCACCTGAGCTTGGGTGACCACTGCTAACATGAGCAAAAGTCCCGTCACATTAGCTAATTAATTAATTGCTATTTCTCTCTACTTTTCAGTACACCTGCCTTTCCAACTCGAACTCAACGATAGTAGAAGAATCAACCTCAAGTGCACTGGTGTGTGGTTACAAACCGTACCAGCTGGTCAGCTGTGATATATTAGCCTACAACGACGTTGGAGAGAGCGTGATCAGCTCTACTTCGGCTGATATACGAACAGAGTGTGCAGGTTAATAATCGGAACTAACTCATCAATGAGATTAGGCCACGAAACCAATGTTGCATTTGTTCGGTGTTGTAGCTGTGGAGGGAATTGCTATGAGGACCACTGATGGAGTGGCGGTCGTCAATGGGAGAGAACGGGTAGAACTTCACATATCATGGGAGGTAGGCTTACGATACTTAAAAAATATATATTTTAGTCTTCCAATCAAATCAACAGTATTTTCAATATTATGATATAACAATTTCAGCAATTTCTTTCAAGTTTTTACGTGAAATAAAGAGCAAGCAGAAATGGTGTCCAACATTAATAGTTTTTGCATCTCGCTACTGTTACAGCAATCATTGTGAGATCCCTAAAATTTTTACCTTTACCATAATCAAAACCATGAAGCTATACATTGTGCTAATCGCAGCTCCTTTGAGTCAAGCTATCTATACCTCTCCTTTGCATTTTCATAGACGTTAAGATTGTTGAAAGGATGAAGTTTATGCATCCCTAGACGCATGACAATGTACCTGTTTTTATCTTGCGTTGGAAGAGTAGTTATGGAAATGACGTAAATGACATAGTCTTGTAAAATACTGAGGAAAATTTTGAAAACTCAAATTGTTAAAACTCCAGTCATCGAAACTCGAGTTTATTTCAAATAACATGATTACTCGACTACCAGCTGAGCATGTATCCTTATGATTGGAATCCATTAAGGTATCAGCCATCAACTGCGCCTCCATCAGCAGTCACACACTTACCAGTGAAGGGCTGGACGTCACCCTTAGAGCGGATAACAACAGCTACACTCTATCTGACCTTGACCCTTACTCTAACTACACGCTGACACTGACTACAGTTAACAGTGGAGGATATGAGACTACAATAACGCAGACTCACACGACTCGAGAGCTCGGTGAGTGTGAACTGTTCTATTAGGCATCCTCAGCCATCCGTCTGAGTGATTCGAGTAGAACCTATGAAATCATAGCATGTTACAAAATTTACTCTTCAAAGTTGTGTTGAGTTATGGTGAGAGGTGATGTGTTGCAGCACCGTATGATGGGCCAAGGCTATCAGCCAGCAGCAACTCGAGCTGCATCTTCCTGATAATTGGACCACCAAATGACAGAAACGGAGTGATAAAACATTACAAGGTACTGCAACTACTTACATAGATTGTATAATTTATAGAAATAGTATTTCAACCATCCAGTAGTTTGGCATGTGAAGCTTTGTAAAATCATGGTTGAGAGTGACGTGATCCAAAAAGCTTGGGAGGCTAAGAAGAAATCCAAACAGGAAATGTTCCCCATAGTTGTTTATTTTCCTGCTTTGAAGTTCTTCATTACTTATTTGATTCGTCTAAAGTATTTACAATTCCCTTACGAGCTCTTTAAATAATCTTGAGCGAGTTTCGAAAAATTGCCAGTGGTTTGGTAGACCTAAAGGTTTAAAACGAATTTACAAACGCTTCTTGAGGCCGTCTTCTAGACTTGAAGTTTTGAAAAATTCAGGTCCTCCAAATGGTCAATTTCCAGGTTTCCCATTGCCGTGCAGCACTATTACTTGCTTTAAATAATTTTTGGTGAAAATTGATGTTCTTGTCTATTAAAATTTCAACTGCAAATCAATTGTTGAAGTATGGATGTAACTACGTCAACGTTGCTGTGAGAAAGGATGAGAGAGTCATCTCTTCAGACGATGGCCAGCAAAGGCGGGAGCATGTTGCAGTTTGTGGCTTCTCTGCCCTCACCCAGATTCAGTGCGTCGCTTCTGCTGATAATTCAGCTGGATCAAGTCCAGTTGCCACCATCTCTGAATTCACCCAACTTGCAGGTATGACTCCTATGCTGTCAAAGGTTTACCAGATTATCAATGATGGTATCTTCTAATTCTGCCATGATACAAGATTCGCCAGAAATAACTGTTGAGCTTATGCGTGTCTCAATGGAAACATGTGTGAGAAAGCCAGCCCTTTATCAGCTTATGTGAACCACTGAAGGAAATTTTTATAAACAGTAAGTGAATGAAAGCTCCAAATCAATCTGTTAATTTACTAACGTTGAGGAGGCTAAACTTTTTTCAGCAGACCGAAGGGCGTTCTTTCAGATTTGATAAAGTGGTGGCTCCATAGGCCGGGGTCCAGGAGCCAACCAGACCCCAGTGAGGTCCAGGAGGAAAGCACCTTGTGGGGTCCGGGGTACCACCCCAGTGGGTGCTAGGGGGCAGCCCCTGCAGAAAAGAATCTCCATTTTTAAGTTAGAAATATGATTGGAAAACAGTAAAGTGACAATTCTTCTCTAAAAATTGGAATCATTTAAAGTCTCAACATGTAGCACCATGTTAGCCGCAGCTACAAACGGCTTTAATTCAGTAGTTATCCGCTAGTAGATCCACGTAAGAATATCTGAACCGATTCTCTAACATCCTAGAGAAAGTCCTGTAGAGCAGCTTCCAAAATCTGAATGGGTTCAACTACAATCCACCTCTAGGGGCAATAACTGGTCAGGATAGGTTTATTTCTGGCTCTAATGACTTGTATTTGTGGGTAATGGGTGCCAGGGCGATTAATGGGTGCGGTTGTTTGCCGCGGGGTAAATTATGGTGGAAGCCTGCTGGGAAGATGACCAAAGCTTACAAAAAAGTAACCTTGGGTAGAATGAGGTGGTGTCGAGCCGAAACCTGCGCCAATAGCAAAACTCACCGCCGAGATCTGTGAGACTTTTTACACAAAAGCGGTGAAGACTTCTACGTTACAGCTCAAAGAATAAATTAATGTTAGTCAAACATGTTCGAAGGGATGTGTAGTAATTATTTTTGCAGATGTGCAAAACATAATTCTCTTGAACCCAGTCTTTGGTATAGTCTGACTAAAAGAGTTGGCCCTAATGAACTATGATGACAGCGGAAGTATCTCATTGCAAAAACGTAGCATGACCAAATATCAGAGAAATATCCGAATTCAGTGACAATTTTGGCTATTTTTCTCTTTTTCTGGTATATCCACATGTGTCAAGCGCATCTCTATTAAGAGTAAACTAAATGTAACACTAAAGACACATGCAGCTCTACGGCATAAAATAAAAAATGCAAAAATGGTCCCGCCTGTCATAGCAGTTGGTTGGTTACATATGCAAAAGGTGCAACATGTACAGTACTATTAGTACAACGCAGATTGCAGAATTATTCTTGGAATCTCACCTGGAACTTTACCGAAGTGGTAACCTTGTGTCAATTTCATTTAACGAGAGTCTATATTTCTCCCAAGTGCGAGAGGAAGCGCAGATATTTGCCCTAGATGAGAGATCAGAAGGATCTCCAATTCTCCTCATCAGCCCAGCCATTCCGATAGACCCAGCAGTTTCCATCGAGTAAGTAAATACCTCAAACAAATACCGGGCTAATTCACTCTCTCATCGACCTGAGCGCACATGCCCACACATGAGAGCATGTGCTCCACACGCAGGCATGTTTGCAAGCGAACATGCAGGCACATGCGGGCACATGCGGGCACATGCGGGCACATGCGGGCACATGCGTCCATATTGGTGGGAGAATTAAAAAAAACGAATGTGCGGTTAATAGTTCTCGGACGAAGAGTTGTTGATTTCCTATTACTTTATTTGAATGCTACTTCACCAGGCTGCCACTGCCGAGGAATAGAGGAGGTAAGTGGGCGATTAGGAATTACCTAGCATGTTAGAAGTTGAAATGGGGCAAATTTTAATTAATATATGCAGCTCCTAAAATATTGATGATGTGGAAAGTTTAATCTAGTTAGAGTTTTGTTCGGAGGAAATCGATACCTGATTAGAACTCATCCGCTGCAGAAGAGATTTCCCACCTTGATGGAAAACCCTGCACGTATTACCACAGTTTCAGTTTGATCTGAATTAGGAAACGGGAAGCAAACAATCATTGCAACTCTATAAGCGCACGATAAAGTTCTGTTGTACTAATTCGGGCCTGAAGATTGACAGAAAAGTGGTTTCAAACATCGCTTGATAGATTATTTCTGACATTTCAGAGTCTATCGCATTGTCATTGCCCAAACTGCAGAGATGATTGAAAGATCCCGAGTAAAAATATCACTTCCAGCCGCATGCAACCAAGAGCATCTATACGGTTACGACGTTGCTCTTAACCTGGGATACCCATGCTACGTAGCAGCGGAACTTGACGCAGCTGTCATTGGAAGAAATGGGTACAGGTTCTATCTGGGTGATGGGAAAGCATATGGAGAGTTTGAAAACAAAAAACCCTCTTATCCATCTGTCATGGCAGCAGTGGGAGTTGTCATATCTCATGTGAGTAGGTCATTTGATTGTATTTCACATTGTAGCAGCTACTCATCTCTCATCCACTTCTGCATGAAGTCACATTACACTGCGGACCCCTAGGCGGATGACACCCTCTCTTATGGTCTGATCATTCTATCAGAAGTTGAAATCTATGAGTATTTCTTTCATTTTCAGGAGGGAAAGCAGTACGTGGAATATATGGAGCCAATCAGTGTCATAGGTTGGCTATTGCAAATTGAGTTCTCTGTCCACATAAATAAGTAGACTGCCATTTAGTATAAATTTGCTTCCCAGTACGCACGACCACAGAGAATCCTACAACGAGTGACAGAATAACAAGGAGGTCGTTGAAAAATGAGCCAACACAAAGTGAAGCAGTAAACAAGAACCAGATGAGAGGCAATTCGACCATCTTGATTTCCTCACTGTCGGTGATTGGTTGTGTTGTTGCTGTAATTTTTGCGGCTCTCGCAGTCATCATTGTTCGACAGCGAAGGTATAGTTTTGTCTTAATCATAAGCTGCTTGTAATTCTAGTTATCTAAGGTGTGAAATTTAACCATCACTGTTCACAGACGGATTCCCAATGCCAATGCGCCGGATCCGCCGAGATTGTCCAACATTTACGACAGCATTCCAGTTGAAAGTAAAATACCAGCAGAGCATAACAGTACGGGCTCGCTGTATGAGGGTGAGTAATAGAATTCCTTCAGCACGAAATTTCCTTTGAGTTGAAATGATTCTGCTAGTATTCAAGTGAGATGTTTCAATTCGCAAACCTGCAACTCTAGCGTCCAGCCAGCTGGTGTAAGCCGAAACAAAATGGAGCACAAAACTTTTCAAGAGGCATAAGTGTCTACTTGATACCATTAAAACTGCTATTTATAGAGCTGGATCTGAGTAAAATGCGAGGTAAAGAGAGCGAGGAAGAGTCTGAGCTGTCTCCTTATGAGAACGTGGCCGTCTAACCGAGTGTGATGATCATCTTCACTCATCTTCGCTGATATCTTTGGACCTTATAATCATGAATTCTATCATCTAACAGAGTGTGATCAGCATTTAAAAGGTAGATTTGCCATTCGATAGAGGGATTATAACATTCATTACCTACTCATAAAAACGGCATGACTGCCAGTAAAGGTGCAGCTCATCATCTAACTATTCAATGAACTGAACTTCGAGCAGTGCTGTAACAGAATACATTGTGTTAGGCACACTAATCTGACTTACCACATCACTAGCAACACTAACACGCACTTGCGCCAACATGCCAGAATGTGTATGAAACCTATAACCCAACCCACATATTTCTCATAATTATGTTGTAACCAGTGATGATTGCTTGTCATTAGTTAATACAAATAAACTCATATAACACTTAGATAAGATTGATTATTTACCATGGAGAGTTACACAGCGCTGATGAACAAGCAGAAGGCATACAGTTCAGTTATTACATTGGAATACTAAATCGAGTCCTTTATTATTTCGCTCGATTTGAATCTTCACACCGCATCATATAGTCATAGATGTAGGGATTCAGACATCTAGATTCCGTTATTATATTAATGATACATTAGATGTTATGAGACGCTCCATAGCTAATCTATACTCTTTGCTTGGAAATCTTTCATTGCATGACAATGTAAACCTCGCCAGAAATGAGAACAGGTCGATTGCAGGTAAAGTGAAATACTTGTGAATACAGGGCTGTGCCAATGGGTTCAGCTGTCAAGGCGTTGCTCTACAACTTCATAAGGGAATTTAAAAAAAATTTGGGGTTTCCTCCTCTTTGGATAACTTCTTGAGAAAAGTCGGCACTACTTTGTGGCACTCCTAGCCGTATGTGACTGTTGATCAACCAATCACGGTCTAATATGATGATATCAATTTTGATACCACGAATTTCTCTATAAATGTACACTCAAAACACTACAAAAAGAACAACAGACTTATGGGTGCCAAAATCAGCCAAGACGTAAGTTCTAACAAGCTAATATTCTCTTATGGTCCACAAATGATCTTAGAATAGCAGTAAAAATTGTAAATATGTTAGGTATTGCTAGAAATGGTGATAAACAGCAACAGGAAATACATAATAGGATGAGTGGAACTTATATCACCAAGGATTTTGTACAGAATTTTGCTTCCTCATCTATTCCCTATAATCATTAGAGCTCAGGCCTCTGAAAGCTTATGCTTAGGCCTCCGCTTGGTGTACTTCAGCGCTACCTTATCTGCTTGGTTTTTTGCTCTAGTTGGCTTATGGGGCTTCATCAAAGTACAAGCAACAGCCCGCTAATATTGCATGTATTCTGACAGTACCTGTTACACTGATCTATACAAGCTATTCTACAGCAGCAGGGATCAGTGTTCAGTGTGCAATCATTGATTCATCAGTGATATTAGCTGGCTGTCATGATCATGTC
>ERZ1740065.1532-NODE-1532-length-13934-cov-11.270481_pt1 | contig 13934 bp, 6 predicted proteins | sample MGYA00581738_ERZ1740065 | MGnify/ENA primary metagenome ERZ1740065 (study PRJEB43018, sample SAMN04849749) | marine metagenome | isolation source: floating plastic debris | place: Pacific Ocean | collected 2008-09-01 | study: EMG produced TPA metagenomics... | reverse complement strand
TTCCCAGTGTAAAAAAAAACATCCAAACCACCCCCCCCCCCCCCTCTGTAAGCCAATCCACTAGACTCCAGTACAGCTATAGTAATAGAGATGCAGACATAGGAGTAATCTGCAGGAAACCTTTAATTTCACCTCAAGCCTGACTTTAGTTGAGACATGCATACCAATGACTATGAATTCAGACTCTGAAGAGACCTCACACTTTGATTTTGTAACCTTACCTCCTCCTAAAATATATTCCATAATGTCTGATACTGATGGTTACTCTGAGCCTCGTATTCATTTTAGTATGGATCAGGTCTAGGCCTTTCACTTTCAGAGTGGCACTGCCAAATTATGCTGCCCACAGGGCTGCTTGCAGAGCACCTGAGCATAGCGAATGTGCGAAGCTATAGCACCAAAGGCGCTGGAGTGAGTGTGTGAGGGGTGGCCCCTCCTACAGGGGGGTCTGGGATTTGGAATTTGGGGTTTTAGCTTTGAGAATGCCCTGAGAGTGGGTTTCAGGCTATCTGGAGTCCGTAGATAAACCTATGGAACCAAGGGTTCTTATCTCTACTACAAAGTAACGATGGATCATCTCACTTTTTAGAAAGCTACAATGAAAACTAGCTGCAAGTGCAAGATTGCTCTAATCAGGTCTCCCGAAATCGAGAAGCAAAAAATAACAGCCAACTCCACTGGAGAGGGAGGGAGATAGAGAGGGAGGGAGGGAGGTGGAGACGGAGGTGGAGAGGGAGGGAGAGAGGGAGAGGGAGAGAGGAGGAGAGGAAGAGAGGGAGAGAGAGAGGGAGGGAGAGAGGAGGAGGGGGAGGGGGAGAGAGAAAGGGAGGGAGAGAGGGAGAGGGAGAGAAGTGCAGAGGGAGAGAGGGAGCCAGACAGGGAGGGAGAGAGGTGGAGGGGGAGGCGGAGAGGGAGGGAGGTGGAGAGGAAGGGAGGTAAGATAAGATAGCACCAAGCACACCAAGCTTTTCAGAGCCCTTAATTCTAATGGTCATAAGGAATATAAGAGAAAGCAAAATTTGGTGTAAAATCATTGGTTACAAATGTTTCACTCATCCTATCCAGTATTGCCTGCTGTTGTTTAGCAGCATCTCTAGTAATACCTAATATATTTACAGTTTTACTGCTGTGCTAAGATCATTCGTGGACCACAAGAGAATATTAACTTTTTCAAAAATACTTTTTGACCAATTTTGGCACCTGTAAGTCTGTTATTCTTCTTTTTGCCATGTTTTGACTGTACATTTCTAGACAAATTCGTGGTATCAAAGTCGATATAATTGTACTTGACCGTGATTGGTTGATCGATTGTCACATACGGCTAGTAGTGTGAAAAAATAGCGCCAGCTTCTCTCAAAAAGTTATACCAAGAAGTAAACTCTTAAAAATTTTAGGGATTTGTAGTAAAAAGTTGCATAGCGAAGTTTTGCCTGCCGTGCTGCATGGCACAGCCCTGATATGGATGCAGTGTTGTGTCTGCACAGATTAAATTTGGAGAATATTAACGAATTTTCTACTTCCTGCAGGGTCTGACAGTCACGCACAGTACCTTCTATGAAAGGGGTGTGGGCTGTTAGTTGTACTTGAGCATTCTTTGAATTATGAAAAGAGCGGGTCATGTGATCTCATACAATGTTTTATCCAATCAAATTAGTATTTCAAGCATAGCATCCTAAAAGTCATAAGTTCACATTAACTGTGGATTATTCGTCTCCTGGACACGGCATTGACTTGTGACTAGCACTGCTCACAGCTCACTCAGAACTGTCGAACTACCCAGACAGCATGAAGACAGATACAGGTAGGTTCAGCTGCTACTAAAGCTTAACAAACATTTCATAAGTTATATTTCTTACAGGTTCTGACTATTTCTGCTCTCCATGCCATAATGGGAGGCCATTTGAAGCACCACCAGCGTACTCTGCCAACCCACAATTGAGTACTGGCTATGAACACAACTATCATTACCCTTCTTCTGTGGGTCACTACCACCCTGCTCCTCTATCCGGCACCTACCCTTCCCAGACTCGGCAGTATGTCATTGGAGCCCCTCAGCCATCAGTTCTGCCCGCCCAAGTTGTTGTAACAAGTCAGTTAAACAGTAGTGGCTCATGTACACAAGTCATGGTTAATTATTTAGTGTCACAAGATATGACTGAAGATTTATCTATTTGAAGCACGACCTCGTGAGTCAGACTGTCTGGTCTGGTCCATCCTGTGCTTTCTGTTCTGTTGCCCCATCACTGGAATGATCGCAATCATCTTATCCTCCAAGGCTAGGGAGGACTTCGACAGAGGTTGGTACAACAAAGAGCTGTACTTGATGTTACTATAAGTACAGCTACAATGTCTAATCATTTTTATGGGTCATGCAGGATATGTCGACAAGGGTAGGCGCAAGGTCAAAGTTGCAATCTTCTGCAACATTGCTGGACTAGTTATCGGAATAATCTCGATAGATGTCGCCGTTGCCTTAGTATTCAGGAGCCAGCCGGTTTCCTGAAGCCTATGACAGGAACTGTGACACCATCTGCTATCTCCAACTACTAGGTCACGTTTGACCATCTTTTTAGTCAGCAACGCGATGACTATCCTCTCGCATTAATCCAGGCTCTGTGCTCATTAGATCGATGATGCCTGATATCCACAACTATATACTTCCTGACGCTTTGCTTCTGCAATGTGAAATAAAATCATAAATAGTGACGCAGCCAATGGCACCAGTGACAGCGTCGAGCACTAGCGAAGTTTGTACCTGATTACTCACTGATTCATTACACTATATTGGTATCTACACTATGCTGTTGACTATATCCCATATCCCCAACGTCAAACTTTTTTTTGTTGTATTATGGTAACCGAAAAGATCATTTTCAAACGTTTAAGTGATACACTCATACTCCATTGCTATGAGTAGTGGTACCGTATCGAATCTACAGAGCCTATATCATTGGATAGCTTATCACTCATGGGATCGTATGACACATTTTTGATATCCATATCTTTCTAGTCGTAAGCCTTGCGTAGCATAGGCAGAAGCATTGTTTTGGTCTTTCTTCTTCCGTATTCAAATTACGGTGTACAACTGACAACGCCTTGTCAATGTTAAAGGTCTAGTTTCACCTGGTACACTTACACTGTTTTAATGAACACAATGCTTACTCGATCTGACCCTGAACTGGTTAGTATGACACTTGCAAAAGTTCTCCCAAGCTGCCATGAAGATGATAATCACTTACGATATGCTAAGAACTTGCAGCTCAGTATTTCCAGGCAGTAATGTAGAAGTAGAAATATTTGCGCTTAAAAACATTTGCGATTTTTCCAATCCTGCAAAAACAGAATCTTTTTGTGAACAAAAAATCATTTTTGGTTTTTTATTCCATTTGAATCACTGAAAAGAAAGAGGAAAAGAATTGCGAAAGTTTATTTTTGTGATTATACAAACTCACAAAAACTCATTTAAAGTCACACCGCAAAAGTTTCTACTTCTACAGTAAGCTGGCGCGACTGATTGCAAATGATTAGGTGATGTAGCAAGTAATGGGCGTAATTCCAAGGACGATGCCTTGTCTCAGGAGAATTCAGCCAAGAATAGTGAAAGGATTACTCCGCCGTCACGATTCCGATCTATTTTTCATCGAGTAATGCTCTGAGCAGTAAGAGGACCTACGGCATACAATGGCGGTCTTTCAGTGACTCTGCCATGGAATTACTGTCTCTCATTACGCACTGCCTATTGCGCTTCCACGGCAAAATGATAGATTCTATTGTCTGAAAACCGATTCATACGACACCACTCTACCTGTTCACCTTGGATTGAAACTGAATCGCTTACATTTTCATGAAGTATAGCGTATCTCAATATACTGTTCTTCAGCTACTCACTCATTGCAATAATTGTGGTAATGTGAGAAATTCCTTTGTATGTGACTTATATTTTAGTTGATATGCTGTTTTACATAGATTGTAGAGATGTTGGATATTGTCGTTCTCCATAGATATTCGTCCATCAGCACGTGCGCAGGATTGAGCGGCAATAAAGCGGCAGTGAGCCCGGATAGGCGGGGAGTGAGCGTGAAAATCGGCAGGAGAACGGAAAAAAAACCGGCATGTTTCATCAGATACGCCTGCATAGTTTTAAGCTTGTGGGAATCAAACCTGTGTCGAGTTTAAGCAACTAGCAGACTAAGCATTGCGAGTTGTCATAAAATTGCAACACAACAATGAAGATTGACTCAACGCTGAAAGACTTACCGCGGGAAAGGGTGTTATCGAGATGTATGTGACAGCGCCATTCACACTGGTTCAGGTATATTATGCCCAGCACTCACCATCAGTGCGAGTACCATCCGTCACTGTGGAAGGCATGAGTCCAGTGCTAAGTACTTATTGCAATACACACAAGTAGCAATCATTCTCGTAAGAAGATGCATTCAAATATCAGTACATCTAATCCCATTTAGCAAGCCAGTAACATAAATTGAGAGTGTTGAACAAGAGCAATTTTACTAGTTGTAGTAGCAAGAAAATAAGCATAAGTAGCTGGTCTTAACTGCAGATTAGCCAGTCCAGCAGTGAGTTTCAAGTTGAGGACTAATTCTCAAGAGTGATGAATAGGATGACGCAACTTTCAATATGGTATTACAGATTTCTGTGATGCGAGCCAAGTGAGGAAGAAAAATATGAAGGTTTTTCAGGTAGGATCCATGCATCGCATGATTTTGTTGCAGATTTATTACTAAATTAATGGGCTTGGAATATTTTTGAATATTTTATTCAAGAAACTTGACATGTCGCAGAGTTGAGAACTTGGGTTACATGATAATTAAAGTAATCCGCGACTTGTGCAATCATAATACGAGAGCTAGAAATCCGCCTCATTTAACTTCAATTCAGTATGGATCAGTAATATGTGATAGGAGGCAAAGATCGAACTTTGAATGATTAGGCGCGTTCATGCAGCAGGAACGCGAAGCTTTCATCGTGGATGGTCCGCGAGGGAGCGTAACGAAAACAAAAAATTCGACTAATCCTTCGCGGTAAAAGCCTGGCACTATCTTGTGCGCGACTTCTGATCAGCTAGTGGAACGACTTCGTGACAGAATGCAAGCGTGTCCGTTCTCAACAACTATCGAGACACAAACAGCTAATATCTTAGTCTATTGCAGTCTATTGCGTTTCATCAGCTAGTCTCTTTCTTTCGCACCTCTAAATAATGCCATAACAAATTTTGAAGCTCTAGAAACAATTATGAGCTGGTTTCATGTTGATCACTAGTGCATTTCGGCAATGAGAAGTAAATCTTTCGAAAATACAAAAATGTAAGAAACCAGAAATGAGAAACGAAGAAATGAGTTAATTACATTAGCTAAAGATATATATTGCAGATAAGACAACTTCCCTACCGTATTATATTCATACCTACGAACGATTACCACGACTCTATTCACAGGTTATGGCATGCTAGCATTCATGCTTTTTGCGTTCCTGCTATTTTCGAAAGGGTCGGGTTCTAATGCTTCGCAGTGCACGAACGTGCCTATTGTGTTGCATCAATCGCAGGGTGTGGTGCTCCTATGACAGCCCACAGGCACTCGTACTCATACAAGGAACTTATGAACTATAATCTACACGAGTATCTAATGTAAGTTCCTTGTGCCGTTCAGTATTCAATCGGAGGCAGATATCTAGATCTCGGGTTACTATGCAGTAATTAATAGTCCTGTTTCACAACCCACCAGAAACATGACTCACACAGCTCTTACAGCTGATACATGACTCACACAGCTCTTACAGCTGATACATGCTGCTTTATATGTCTGTGAGACAGAATAACCTCTCAAAATAGTTAATTCAATTCAGATTTCAGTATCCATGACTTGAAACTTTACTTTGACTTCCGAATAATCTGCACGAAACTCTTAATTTAACATCAGACTTGACTGTAGTTGAGACTTGCGTACCAATGACTATGAATTCTGACTCTGAAGAAACATCACAGTTTGATTTTTTAACCTTCACGCCGTCTAAAATATCTTCCAAGATAGTCTATGCTGCTTAGTACTCTGAGCCTTGTGTTCGTTTTGTTCAGGGTGCGGTCTTGTGTCTGCATGGATTAAATTTGGAGAGTCTTAAAACATTTGCTACTTCCTGCAGTGTCTGACGGTCACAAGCAGAACTTTCTATGGAATAGGGTGTACGCTGCTGGTTGTCATTGAGCACTCTTTGAATTGTGAGAGGAGCGGGCCATGTGATCTGATACAATGGCTTATCCAATCAAAATTGATTATCAAATCATAGCATACTAGAGGTCATCAGCTCACATTAACTGTGGATGATTCATCTCCTGGAAACGGCAGTGACTCGTGACTAGCACTGCTCACTCAGAACTGTCCAACTGCCCATAAGGCATGAAGACAGATACAGGTAGGTTCAGCTGTTACCACAACTTAAGCAACACTTCATAATTTTTATTTCCTATAGATTCTGACTATTTCTGTTCTCCATGCCATAATGGGAGACCATTTGAAGCACCACCAGCGTACTCTGCCAACCCACAATGGAGTATTGGCTATGAGCACAGCTCTTAATACCCTCCTTCTGTGGGTCGCTATCACTCTCCTCCTCCAGTTGGCACATATCCCTATGGTTTTCCAGCTGGCACCAATCCAATCGATGATCTAGCAGTTGCCAACCCTTCCCAGGCACAGCAGTCTGCTGTTGGAGCCGCTCAGCCACCTGCTGTGCCCACCCAAGTTGTTGTAAGAAGTAAGTGAAATACTACCGGACATTACATATTTACATTTACATGTTCAGTATCATAAGATGTGACTGAGGGTTGATCTGTTTGAAGGCCGAGCTCCTGAGCCTGACTGTCTGGTCTGGTCCATCCTGAGCTGTATCTTCTGCTGTTGTATCACTGGAATCATCGCCATCATCTTCTCAGTCATGGCCAGACAGAGCTTTGACAGAGGTTGGTACATGACCGGAGTCTGCTTGAGCCTAACTAAAACTCTTATGTGTAATTGACCGTATACCTGATGCAGGAGACGTCAAAGATGGTAGAAACAAGGTCAGAGTACCAATGATCCTTAACTATGTTGGGCTAGTTACTGGACTATCCGACATCATGCTGCTGTTTACTTGGCTGTCTTTATGGCTGTTGAACTGACTTCAGTGACACGAGCTGTGGCATCATCTGTCAGCTACTGCTACTACTACACTTACAGCATCAACTCCTATTACTGCACCAGCAACTGTTGTTGAGACTGGTAGTCGTATTTTTCGTACTCATTATTTCACTCACTAATTTCTCATACTCAGTGGTCTATATTTTGGAGCTCCTGTTTTTACTGAATAATGGATGACACCTCATAACCATGAGGTTACACTTATGATTACTGAACTTTTTTAACTGAAGATAAACTGATGAAATGAAAGTTAAAAAGCCGTGCCCATCTGTCATCAGAGATAAAAGCTGTTTCAGTTCGCGGTTTTTGCCGTTCTCCGTTCTCCTCGCCGTTCTCCTGACTACTAGCCAAGCATCGACTGTGTGGAGACGAACATTCAATGCATAAATAGATACGTAATATGAGAGTCAACTTTATAGCTTGCGATCTCGAATCGTATGATTTAACGGCCGACCACCGAGTGATTGACTGAATGAGAGAGCGAGCAATGCAACATGAGCTTATCTGAAGTTGATGTGACAATATTGAATTTTGAATATCATTTTTCATGACAATGGAGCAGTCAACACTCCAAACCAGATGTCATTGCTGACTATTATAAGACAAGGAGTTTTCAATTCACTTATTGCCGTGGGAATCGATGTGAGAGAATACAATACTGTTTCAAAGAGGTACCCAAACTACATTAGCAATGTAGTTTGGGTACCTCTTTGAAATTTAAAAAAAATTCAAATTCTTTGAAATCGATGTGAGAGCATATGATGCTGTTTAAAAGAGGCACTTAAACTACGTTATCAAGGCATTATCGAGGCATTATCGAGGCATTATCGAGGTATTATCGAGGCATTATCGAGGTATTATCGAGGCATTATCGAGGCATTATCGAGGCATTATCGAGGCATGATCAAGGCATTATCGAGGTACATTCAAATCTTTTGGCTTTTAATTATGTGTACATGAATTCTATCTTTTTTCGATCAGATTCATTCAGATGGAAATTTCCCAATCGTGTAGGCTGCATTGATGGAAAACACGTCAACATCCAAAAACCTGTTAGCTCTGGATCAACCTTGTACAACTATAAAAGCTTCAACGGTATGGTTTTGATGGCTATATGCCACTCACAATGCAAGTCTGTCTCGGTGGATGTTAGGCAAAGCGGGTCGAACAATGATGCTGGAATCTGGGAGTCTTCACCTCTATACGTAGGACTAGAAATGGTTTGTGCTGAGAGAAGATATCAGTGACTGCTTACACTTCAGGCAATATGTTTAAAGTATCGTGTTGTTTAAGCCAAGTGAATCTGCCCAATCCATGCCAGCTCTCCAATGACGATGGACACAGGTTCCCCTATATTTTTGTGGAAGATGAGAGCTCTCTGCGCACCTTTTTCATGATGCCATGCTCTGGAAGAAGTCTTGATAGTGACAAGAGGCGCATCTACAACTACAAGCTGAGTCATGCTGGTAGAGTCATTGAGAATTGCTTCAGTGAGTTATCGCTTTCATTTTACCTCAAATAGACTTATTTAGAGGTCTATTATCGTTATTCTAACATTTGACTTATTGTAAGTATTTTATAAATGTATATGAAGTCATTGATTTTGTTTAGGTGTTTTAGTTCAACAATGGCGCATTCTCAACAGACGTGTTGTTGTGGAACCAGAGAGATGCACACTGCTTGTAAAGACCGTGTGTGTCTTACACAACTATCTCTGCACAGTTTGGGATGGGACGTACTGCCCTCCAGGCTTTGGTGATTGTTCATCCATTTCTGGAGAAGTGAGACCAGGGTCTTGGAGAAGTGCTGAATAATCTCCACTGCCTGGCTTGGACTTGACCAGTAGGAGCATGACTTGTGCTGTTGTAGAAGTTCGTGATCGACGCGCTGACTATTTCACCAGCAATGGAAGTCTCTGTTCGCAATTAGAGTACATAAATCACCGATGATTATAGTCCATTATTGATTTTAGACTTCTTATTGATTGTACTAGTGCTGCTAGTCTTTGAATGGAATAGGTAGGAAAATAGAGTGTAATTGTATTAAAATATGAACCAGATTGTTGCGGCTGTGGATTCCAAATTGAAATACTTTAAGTTAAAGAAGACTGATATCGGTGATGTTTTGAGGGATATGGCACTGATTCCGCTTGTGAGGTAGGAATTAAATATTCAGCTTCAAACAACACACTCCCAATATTGCGCCAAAGCAAATTGGTAGGGAGGAAATTTCCTGATTTTTGCTGCCACGCTCAAACCAAATAACTCAGCCTCATCTGCTTCTTCACACTGAAACAGCTGCATATCGACTTGTGAGATTGCTTCGTCAATCTCATCTGTCTTTTCCCTCTTTGACTTGGATCTTGCTCTACGAGGCTGTGGAGGATGTAGAGTGTTGCGGTATTGTTGCCGATACTCGTGGTGCTGGTGATACTGTTGCTGGTTGTGTTAGTGCTAGTGCTGGTGTTGATAGTACTGATGGTGATAGTACTGATGGTGATAGTACTGATGGTGATGGTACTGTAGGTGATTGTACTGCAGGTGGTGAGGGTGAAGTATGCTGACCACGAATGGCAGGTAGGTTAGTAGCTGATCTGTAGCAAAACAGTGATGGACAGGGTTGAAGTCAAATAACTACATATTGGTACATAAAACGTAAATTTAGTCGGATGTAAATCCTGAACTAGAATAAAAACTGGAGAAAAGTCTCCATCATTTCCAAGTTGGTTTGGTGACTGTACCAGAACCAAACACTATCTGCTTACCATGCGATCTCTTGTGCATCCTGTATGTGTATAGATTCTTCCACTCACGTTTCACTGAACTCCCTAATAACCGGTAATACTATCGTTTACAACATGGTTATCACTAGTCGGCTACTCATACGATATTGGCAAGTGCAATGAATCTAGTCTTACCTGAATGTTCCTCTCCGGTAACCGATGAAAGTACTTTCTTCTATCCAATTATTCAGCTCGACTGTCTTATGATCCTTATAATCATTGCAATACTCATCCCATAAACATCGTTTACTTGTAGTTGACTTGATAAGGAGCTCTGATGAACAGGCCATGTTGCGTTTCTCTATTTCCCGCACCACGCTCACCAATTTAATGTGTTCAAAAACGCGACTCCGCTGTACACACTGAGCGGGTGTGAATCCGCCAAAAATGGGATATTACTCACCGCAACCAAGCGAGTAGGTGAATAAATCCGTTCACTTGCCGGTCTACTCGCCCTCGTGTGATGGGGGCCTTTACACTGGCAGGCGGATGACATTGTCCTAGGGGCAATGTAATCTGCCTTGCCTGTGTCAGACCGACAACACATGCTAATAGCTGTGATGTTGGTTAGACGCAGGTACTACCTAGCATATCTTTTCACAGGTAAGACCAACTTTGTCACTTAGTCTACCGGATAAATTCTGAAGGATTTTGAGGCGATGGCCAACTGAATGAGGTGCCAGCAACTGTCACATGGCGGATTTTTAGTTGAGCTCTGACTTTTACGGTAGTGTTGCATGACAGCAGGGGTCATTATGTGTGGATCGTGCCTGTGTAAAGTCAGATAATCTAATTTGAGTAAACGCATGGTGATGAGAGTCAATTGTATGAGACAAGACCTTAAACTGATGAAATACTATGTTTAAGAATATATTTAGACAAGTTGTAGTGGTTTATGTTGCTTTGATCACCATGTCTTCATTCAATTTGCAGTGTTGGCAAGTCTACAGTTTTCAGCGTAGTTATACAATGATCAAGCTTTCAAGATCTACGACCAATGTTTAGAATCGTGAGTCATCTCTATATGGAGCGCCATTTTTAAAAAAACCTATCCGCGTACAGTAATGATGCGCGGTGTTTGTCATTCTCTTGTAGATTTTCGCGCTCACCTGTGCCTATCTGCGCTCACTCCTGCGCCTATTCACGCCAATCCACATTCACTCCCACCAACTCCAGCTTAGTCCCGCATGTACTGATGCACGAATATCTACAGGAGAATGACAAAAGCCCAATTCTCTATCGATATTCCACTTTATGCTATCATGCATTCATTTTTCCATATATGCAATCCACTGTTCATTATATATTACCCACTTGCTCATCTGCCATATCCTGTTTTCGCTATCAGTCAGCCGCTATTCACTAAGCGAGTTCGCGACTCTATGACATGTCACATTCTCGGAATAAACTACTCGAAAATAATTGGATCCGAATATCTCCGGTGTAGTATTCTGCTATCTGGCCTGTTAGAAATCAGGTTTTGGGTTACTGCATTATGAGGTAGGCACAATTAGCACAGCAATGGAAAGCTGAATCGACATTTGGCAATTGCTAGTTGTTTCGTCGACATGCTTAATGTGATTTGATGGATAATCTTGATTCCATCACTCGTACTCCGGCATAAATGTCTGAATTTGTACAGTCGCAATGTCAGACTGAGTCTCTTACAGAGTCAAATTTTTCATTCAATGTTAAGGTTCCGGTGGAACAAGTAATAACATTTGGTTTAAAATGAAAGGAGAGAACCAAAACTGCCGTAACTTACACATCCTGTACTTGTTTTGAGAAGGAAAGGTATACGATGCTGCTGTACTAAATACTATCGCATGAAATGATTAATAGCTATACTTGAACCTGAGAATACATGTCAAGCATGGATCGATATACACTAGGAAGTGAATATTTAGATCTAAAGTAACTATGTTACAATGAATTATTGGTTCACCAATTCATATGGCCGCCGATGTATACTCACGCGCATGCAAAGAGCCTATAGACTCAGAGTTAACGGTATACAGCCTTAGTTCCTCATGCACTCACAACATGAGAGCATGAGGACATGAGGAGCACGAGGACTCGCCTCATTTAGCTTTCATTCAGTATGTATCAATATGTAAAACGAGGCAAAGATCGAAACCTGAGCTATGGTGTTGCCTCAACTGTTGGGTGTGTTGCTCATATTACAACCCACACGCACTCGTACTCATACAAGGAACTCATGAAGTACAATATACAAGAGCATCCAATAAAGGTTCCTCGTGCCGCTCGCATGTACAGTTCAATATTCAATAGGAGGCACATATCTAGATCTCGGGTTACTATGTGGCAATGAATAGTCCGGTTTCAGAGTAAAGCAGGCAATAAAATACTGTATCAAACTCAGTAATTGCTGGTTATGGCACTCACATGACCTGGTAACTCCCCTACTTGTTACAACAACTTGGGTGGATGAGACTGGTGGCTGATGAGCGCTAACAACATACTACTGTCCCTGGACTGGGTTGCCACCAGCGGGAGCAGCAGGAGGATAGGAACTGGCCGGAGGAGGGTAAGCCTGGCACTGTCCATAGCCAGGGTTCTGTGGGTAACCCAGGCCTGCATTGGCTGTCTATCCTGGCTGTTCCTGAGATATTTTGCTTCATAAATAGATTAAACAAATAGAAATGATCAACCATCAATTTTAGGATGCGCTAAGCAATTTATGGCCACTGAGCTTACCTGTATTCATCTCCATGTCATCTGCGAAGCTGGACAGAGGTGTGTGAGCCGGGATCCAAGTTCAGTCTGTTCAGTGAGGAATGGTTAGCTGCTGCAATAAGGATGTCGGGAGTTTTGTATTGAACACCGTCACTTCAGTGTGTATAGATAGCGTCCAGTGATGTATGCGAGGCTCTTATCACTGTTCAAGGCAGGCTGAGAGCCAAAAAGCAGCCTTCCTGATTGATTAGAAACCCATCTGGGGCTGTAGTGACCTCAGTGTCTCAAGTCAAAAAATAAGTTCAACTCTTTTGCAGCATTTAGGTGAGATTCTAGTACCGCGGCCGAAAGCTGCCATCTCTATTTTCAAACACCACCTGTTAGAGAATTTACCAGCTCTGAAACAGCGATCTTCTATCTCGCACAGAATCCATCACCTAATAATCTGCAGTGTTGTAGTGGATGTTATGATGGAAAGTCACAGCAGCATCGAAGGGAAAGGCACAACCAAAGTTTCAATGGCAGCAGTGACCCAGAGGAGATATACAGGATGCCGTTGGCGCTATAACAGTGATGATGCTGGCACGGCACATGACATGAGGAAAACAAGCAGGATGGAATGGCCAGAGGGGTGCAACCAGAACAGAGGGAAAGATGGTACCAACAAGCCTACAACTAATCACGCAGTAGCGCCAGACCAACAACGCCCAAAAACAGCCGAAACGCCGATCACCCGGTCACCACACCCATATGGCAGCAGAATCGCAGAGGCACCACTGGTTCCGGATGCAAAAAGAACAGAAACACAACCATGAGACTGTGGATATCCATCACCGCAACCGTGAGCGGAGGGACAAAAAGAGGCAGCACACCATGAACTTTGGGCACCAGAAATAGAACAGCACCCATGAAACTGTGCACACCCATAAACGCAACTGCGGGCAGAAGAGCAAAAAGAATGTACAAGAACCCACCGCTATATCACAAGATGACTCATAAGAGAGACATGAAAAGGCAATGGACCAATAGGAGTTTTCAGCCACACTATAAAAAGAGACAGTAAGACCGCCTGAGGGATATATCGAGCGATAGAGAGATAGCTAGAGGTAGGAGAGAAATCTTGCGCTTTGCCACATTGATGCTCTTCAGTTGATAACTTTTGATATATTGTACTGTTTTTCATATTCTGTTGCAATTTAACATCGGTTCCAGGGTTCTCTCCAGGATTTTCTGACTTTGGGTGCAAATGGCTAATTTCGCCT
>ERZ1740065.1531-NODE-1531-length-13937-cov-5.346780_pt1 | contig 13937 bp, 14 predicted proteins | sample MGYA00581738_ERZ1740065 | MGnify/ENA primary metagenome ERZ1740065 (study PRJEB43018, sample SAMN04849749) | marine metagenome | isolation source: floating plastic debris | place: Pacific Ocean | collected 2008-09-01 | study: EMG produced TPA metagenomics... | reverse complement strand
CGGAAGAGATTATGCGTGCCACCCGCCCCTTGTCGCAGACGCCGGATCTGGTTCAGCCGCTGCGCAACCAGCTGCAGGAGGTGATGTGGGAGGACGTGGGCGTGATGCGCACCGCGGCAGGTATGCAGCGCGGGCTCGACAAGATCGCGCGCATTCGCGATGAATTGATGCAGGTTGGCGTCGCCGCGGACAATCTGGCGTTCAACCTGACATGGCACGATTGGCTGAACATGGCGAGCCTGTGCGATATCTCCGAAGTAATCGCAAAGGCGGGGCTTGCACGCGAAAACTCACGCGGGGCGCACTACCGCGAGGATTTCCCGGATGCAGGGGCGCTTGAGGACTCGTATTTTACAGTTGCGCAGCAGCGGGAGAACAACATTAAGGTCACTCGGGAAGCCGTTGATTTTTCAATCGTTCGGCCCGGTGAGACCATCCTCCCGGAGGGGGCACCCGAAACCCTGGTGGCGGCGCAATGATACCCATCGATCTCATTCAAAAGACAGCAGAAACCCTGATGGACAAGGCGGCGATCGAAATCCCGCAGGACTATCTGGACGGGTTGCGCGCAGCGGCAGCGACCGAGGACGGCGATCTGTCGTCCTTCGTTCTGCAGGCGATGTTGGAGAACTACGAGGCGGCCAAGGAAGACCGGCGCGCGATGTGCGGCGATACCGGCGTGCCACGCTGGGTCGGGAAGATGGGCAATGACGCGCGTGTCGAAGGAGGACCGGGTGCCCTGGAGGCTGCCCTGCGCCGGGCCACGGCCAATGCGACGACGGGTGTGCCCTTGCGGCCCAACCGGGTGCACCCGCTCTGGCGGACGGATCACAACAATAACGTCGGCATCGGCGCGCCGGAGATCGAATATGGCTTTGAGCCGGAGGGCGAGTGGATTGATCTGATCACCGTGCACAAGGGCGGCCTTTTCGGTACGGATTACCGGATGCTGTTTCCCTCCGACGGGATCGAGGGGATCAAGCGGTTCTACCTCGACAGTCTCGTGGCTTTTGGCAAGCGCGGGCTTGCGTGCCAGCCTGCGATCATCGGCATCGGTCTCGGCGGGTCGAAAGACACCTGCATGGTGCTGGGCAAACGGGCGTCTGTCCTGCGGACGGTGGGCAGCCGCAACTCCGATCCAAAGATCGCCGCGATGGAAGCTGAGTTCAAGGGACTGGGCAATTCCATCGGTATGGGGGCTATGGGATTTGTCGGGAAAAACATGGTGATAGACTGCAATATTGAAGTTGGATATTGTCATACGGGTGGCATGCAGATGTCGGTGCACGCGTTCTGCCTGTCCTCCCGTCGCGCCGTCGCGCGCCTGTTTCCGGATGGCCGGGTCGAGCATCGCACCGATCCCGATTGGTTCACCGACTACCAGCGCCGCGAGACCATCGAGTGGGATCCCGTCCGGGAGGCGGCCGAATGAAAATCCGCGAAGTCACCCTGTCGACGACACCAACGGCGGAGGCTGTGGCCGACCTCAGGCTCGGTGATATCGTCTACCTTGATGGGGTGATCTATACCGCGCGCGAAGGCGTCTACATGCGCGCGCTGGAGCAGAAGGCGAACATCCCCATGGAGTTGCCGTCGCAGAGTGCGGCGAATTTCCATTGCTCCCCCGCGGCGGTCATTCGCGAGGATGGCTCTTTTGACCTCGGCGCCGTCACCGCCACGGCCAGCTTTCGCTTTGCGAAATGGTTGCCGGAATGGATGGCGAAGACAGGCGCCCGTCTCATCATCGGAAAAGGTGGCATGTCGTCAAAGGATTACAAGGAATACTTCGTGCCAAACGGCGCGGTCTATCTCTCCACGGTCGGCTATGGCACGGGGGCCTTGCTGGGCCGCGGGGTCGAGACGGTCGAGGCGGTGCATTGGCATGAAGAACTTGGCATCGCGCAGGCCATGTGGGTGATCCGCGCGCGACGGATGGGCCCCTTTATCGTTGCCTCCAACCTGCAGGGCGACTGTCTTTTCGAACGAGAAAATGCCAAGATTGCCGAGAACCTCGACCGCGTTTACGAAGGCACGAGGCCAGCAGTGCTGAAGCGCTACGGCGAGACCGACGATCGCTCTGACGAAGTGATCGGTTAACCCCAGAGCTCGCGCAGCAGCAGGATCGTGCCCGAGACAAAGCAGATCGCGATCAGCAGGCGGCGAAAACTCTGGTCCTCCATCCGTTTGAAGACGGCGATGCCGATCTGTGCGGCCACCAGCGCGGTGGGAATGGCCACGCACATGTGCAGCAGGGTTTCCCGATGATAGGCACCGTTCCAGGCAAGCATCGCGGCGGTGAGCGCCAGGACGGTCACGTTGAATGGCTGCAGGACCGCGCGGGTTTCATACTTCGGCCAGGCTCGCATGGAGCACCACATGGTGGGCAATGCGCCCGATAGCGATGCAGCGCCACCCAGAACGCCCGCCAGGAAGCCGACGCCGCAGTCGATGATCGGGGTCGGTCGGTCGATCCTGGGCAATGTGCGCCGTAAGGTGAAAAACCCGCCGTAGAGGATGAGAAAGAAGGCGATCAGCAGCTTCAGGGATGAGACGTCGAGTTGTCTCAAGGAGGCGACACCCAACGGAATGCCCAGGATAGCGGGAAGGAGAAACCGGGCCAGCCGACGCGGTTGCTGCGCGATCTGATGGCGCACGATCCAGAGCCCTTGCAAGCCGCTGAGCACCGAAATCGCGACCGTGATTGCCACCGCCTCCATGGCGGGCATGACGGTCAGGAAAAAGCCCAGGGCAAACAGAGCGGTGCCAAAGCCCGCCAGACCGTTGATGAAGCCACCGGCAAGCGCGCCAACCACCAAATAGGCAACGGTGTCGGGGCTCATTCAGCCTGGTCCGCCGCGTCTGCGGACCCAAAGGCCCCGATCTGGACCGAGCGCAGGCAGACCCGGTGCAGTTCCGTCAGCACGAGGCCGCGCGCGGTGTCCCGCGGAAAGGCCAGCCCCAGACGGCGAATGGGTGCATCCGCTCCCAGGGATAAACGTTTGAGTGGTAAAGGATTATTGGTCTGAACGGCCCGCCGTGGCGCAATGGCCACGCCGAGTTTCGCGAAGACCATGCTTGAAATCGCCTCAAGCCCGTCAAGCTCCATCGCTTCGTTCACGCGGATGCCTTTCTTTTGCAACCAGCTTTCAATCATATGTCCGACCACCGCGTCGCGGTTGAAGCGGATAAAGGGATATCGCGCGAGCAGTTCGAAGGGATCGTCGCTGTCGATATCGCGCGAGGCCAGAAGCTGCAGCGGCTCTTCCGCGATCTCCAGAAACTCCAGCCCGGCAGGCAGTAGATCGGGGCGCGAGATGATGGCGGTGTCCAGAGCGCCCCTTTCCAATTGCGAGACAAGCTGGTTGCTCAGCCCCGGAAAGAGCCGGACACGGACTTCCGGACAGGCCTCTACGAGCATGGAGATCGCCGAGGGCACCATTGTTGTCAGGGTTGTCGGCAGGGCGCCGAGCGAGATGTCACCGCTGACGCCGCTTTCACCCAGCACCGATGGCAGCATCTGATCGTAGGCCTTGACCACCTCTCGTGCCTTGACGACGAGCGCGCGCCCAAGCGAGGTCAGTTCCGGCGTGCGGCGCGACCGGTCAAAGAGCTGAATGCCCCATGTCTCTTCCAGCGCCCGCATCTGCTGGCTGACGGCCGCATGTGTCACATGCACCGCATCCGCCGCAGCGCTGAACGTCTTGTGATCATGTACAGCGATCAACGTTCGAAGCGTGCGTATCGACATGCGGCGCCTTTTGTGAAGTTTATCTTACCAGATTTGTAATTTATTATTACTTCTATAAAGCATGTCTTAACGTTACCAATTGTCAAGGGTACCGACGGCCTGTCTCTGAACAGCCGGAAAGACAATAAACTGGGAGGAAAACGATGACATTCAAGACGATAGGCGCGGTCTGTGCGCTGACCCTCGGATTGGCGGGCGCGGCCGTCGCGGAGTATCCTGAGCGGCCCATCAACATGGTGATCCCATACGGTGCAGGCGGGGCGACGGACATCTCTGCGCGCACCATTGCCGAACCTCTGGGCGCGGCGGTGGGCAAACCGCTGGTCATGGCGAATGTCACCGGCGCGGGCGGGGCCACCGGCTCCGTTGCGGTTCAGAACGCAAAGGAAGACGGCTATACAATGCTCTTCGCGCGTGTAGGTTCGCATTCGGTGAACCCGGCGATGAAGGCGACGCTGCCCTATACGCTGGACGATTTCCGTTTTGTGACGGTCTATGAAATCAATCCGGTGGCCTGCGCTGTCAGCCCGTCTTCGGGGATCACGTCGATGGAAGACCTGATCGTCAAGGTCGAGGAGGGCGGCGTGACCTATTCCTCCTCTGGCGTGGGCTCGCTGCTGCATCTTGCGGCGGTCATGGTCCTGTCGGAGTTCGGGGTCGAAGAGCCGCTGACCAAGACCACCCATATTCCGCAGAAGGGCGGCGGTGCCGCTGCCACGGCGGTTCTGAACGGCACAGCGACTTTCCTGTGCACCAACTCCTCCGCCATTGCGAGTTTTGTCGCAAACAAGCAACTGGTTCCGCTGATGGTGACAACCGCGGAGCCGGTCGCCGGTTTCGATGTGCCGACAGCCGCTGATCTGGGCAAGCCCGCGCTGCACCAGCTCGTGGGCTGGACCGGCATCGCCGGTCCGGATGGGCTGCCGGATGATGTGGCGGACAAGTGGGGCACCTGGATGGCTGCGGCCACCCAAGATGCCGAGTTCCTCGAAAAGATGACCGCCCGCGGGTCGGTGATCGAGCTGATGTCGCCGGAAGATGCGAATGCCTTCATTCAGGGACAGTATGAAACCTTCCGCAAACTTGTTGACGATCTGGGCATGAGGATTGAAGGCTAGGGCTGCAGCCTTGCTGACCATCTGTGTCGAGACGCCGGGCTGTACTGCCGCCCGGCGTTTTTCGTCGGTGCGGTGCCGGGCGGAGGGGGCAGAATGACAGGACGACAAGTACAGCTGCGCCTGGGGATCGGTGCTCTTGTGGCAGCGCTGTTTCTGGCGTTCTTCGCCATTCCGCAATGGGTGTCGTCGCCCAGCAACGTGGGCAATGTGATCCTGTCGCCGCTCTTCTGGCCTTATGCGCTGGCGGGGTTTACCGGCCTGACGGGGTGCGGCCTTGTATTCTCGGGTCTGCGGCTCGGCAGGATCGCCGAACCTCTGAATGAAGCCATCGATGATCCGGGCGCGGCATGGCTGCGGCTTGCAGGTATGGCGGTGATCATGGGGCTGACGATGGTTCTGCTGTCGCGCCTTGGCATGGTGCTGACCTCCATGCTGATCTTTGTCGCAACCGCATTCCTGGTGCGTACGCGCCACCCCATCACGGCACTGGTGTGCGCGGTGATCATTCCGTTGGTGCTCTACGCGTTTTTTGCCCATGTGGCCGGTGTTGCGATCCCGCAGGGCGACTTTTTGAGGCTGCCATGAGTTTTCTGGACAGTATCGCAGCAGGCCTGAGCCTTGTCGGCAATATCGAGAGCTTTCTGGCGCTTTTCCTGGGCGTTGCCATTGGCGTGATCGGCGGGGCGATCCCCGGCATGTCGGCGACCATGGCTGTGGCGCTGACCTTGCCTTTCACCTTCGCGATGCAGCCGATCACCGGGATCCTGCTGCTCTTGGGGGTTTACAAGGGCGGCATCTTTGGCGGCTCCATCCCCGCGATCCTGATCAAGACGCCGGGCACGCCCGCCTCGTCGGCTACCATCCTTGACGGCTACCCGATGGCGGAAAAAGGCGAGGCGGGACGCGCGCTCGGCATGGCGCTCTGGGCATCCTGCACGGCGGATGTCATCTCCAACCTGTCGCTCATTCTCTTTGCGGGGTGGCTGGCGTCTTTTGCATTGAGCTTTGGGCCGCCGGAGTTCTTTACCCTGATCCTCTTCTCCCTGACCATCATCGCGGGCGTTTCCGGTGACAGCCTGCTGCGCGGTGCGCTGTCAGCCTTGCTGGGCCTTCTGCTCGCGACCATCGGGCTCGATCTGGTCTATGGCACCAACCGCTTCACTTTCGGTGATCCGAACATGATGGGCGGGCTGAATTTCATTGCCGGCCTGATCGGCCTCTTCGCGATCCCCGAGATCCTTGCAATGGTCTGGCATCCGACGGCCCATGTGGGCAAGGCGCGATCACTCGGCAAGAATTGGGTGACCTTCGCCGAGTACCGCCGCAGCTTCAAATCCATCGTGCGCGGCAGCTTCATCGGTGTCTTCCTCGGCTCCATCCCCGGCATCGGCGCGGCGCCATCCGCGTTCCTGAGCTACTCCGAGGCGCGGCGTACGTCGAAAAACCGCGAGAACTTCGGCAAGGGAGAGTTCGAGGGCGTTGCCGCGGCGGAGGCGGGGAACAACGGGGTGGCGGGGGCGACGCTGATCCCGCTCCTTGCGCTCGGCGTGCCGGGCGATGTGATCACCGCCATCATCATCGGCGCGTTCATGATCCACGGGCTGCAACCCGGCCCGATGATGTTCATCCTGAATGTCGACATCATCTACGGGCTTTTCATCGGCCTGATCGTCAGTTCGGCTTTTCTGTTCCTCATCGGCACCGTGGCCATCCGGGGTTTCAAATACGTGGCCGACATTCCCAAACGCATTCTGATCCCGGCGGTGCTGGTGCTCTGCATCTACGGTGTCTTTGCGGTAAACAACAACATCTTCGACGTGGGCGTGATGTTCGTGATGGGCTGGGTGGGCTTCATGATGGTGCGCTATCACATCCCGGCAGCGCCCTTCCTCATCGCCTTCATTCTCGGGCCCTTGCTCGAGGATAACTTCCGCCAGTCGATGCTGATGTCCGGCAGCGACCCTTCGATCCTGGTGCGTGGGCCGATTACCTGGTTCTTCTGGGCGATGACGCTGCTGACCATCATCGCCATCGTGCGGGCAGGGGTGCGGGCAGTCAAAGGCAATCCGGTCATGCCGCAAGACGTGAAGGACTGACAGCTGGCGGGACCGGCATGACGGGTGACGCAGGAAAACCACATTGGCGGCATTTTGCCGGAGTTCACGGGGCAAACCGAAATTGTGATTTGGTCGCAAGGCCGGGTTTCGTGCAGTCTCGTCAGAATACGCGGGGGAATGGTCCTCTCCCGCGCGACCAAGACCGGAGTTCACGATGCCTGCCTGCCTTCTCAACCCCACACGACAACACCGCGAGGGAAAGGGCATCAGGAGCGGGCCAGCGCGATGAACGAGGCCGAAGCAATCCTGATGGGGCTGCGCATTTGGGGCAGCATAGGTGCGGTGGTTGCCGCGATCTTCCTGACCGTCGGCATGGACCGTATCGACGAGGACGCACAGGGGGCGTATGTCTTCCGTCCCTTGCTGATCCCCGGCGTTCTGGTGATCTGGCCGCTCGTGTTGTGGCGCTGGTATCTTTACGAGAGCGGGCGCGAACACTGGGCCCGCCGCTATGGTCCGCCGCGCCGCGCGCACTTTGCGGTGGGGTGGATACTGCCCATCGGCATCTGCCTGATCATCCTCTCGGGCCTCACCCTGCGCCAAACCTGGCCTGCGGACATCGTACCGGTGCAGCTCTCCGGCCCGGCGGAGGTGCGTCAATGAGTGTCAAGTACATCCCCGTTCAGTGGAACCCGAACAAATACATCTATGACGCGGTGATGCTGCTGGGTGTGGGGCTCTTTCTGTATATATTTCTCTACGCAGCGCCCGGCATTCTCAGCCACGAGCGGCCAATCAACCCACAGGTGCACAACGCCCGCGCCTTCGGAGCCTGCGCCTTCATGATGCTCACCGTAATCCTCTGCATCGGACCACTTGCGCGGCTCGACCCGCGGTTTCTGCCCCTGCTTTACAACCGGCGTCACTTCGGGGTGATGACCGTCTTCGTGGCGATGACCCATGCGGGGTACATCGTCGATTGGTACTTCGCCTTTTCATCCTCCAACAAATACGAGGCGCTGCTTTTTGCGAACACCAGCTATGGCCAGCTAGCAGGCTTTCCCTTTGAGGCCTTTGGTATCTTCGCGCTGTTCACGCTGATCCTGCTGGCCGCGACGAGCCACGATTTCTGGATGAAATTCCTCAGCCCGCCGGTCTGGAAACGCATTCACTACCTGATTTACCCGGCATATCTGTCGGTTGTCGCGCATGTGTCCTTGGGCATCCTGCAGGATCAGCAGAACCATGCGTTCACGGTGATTTTTATCGGAGGTGCGGCGGCCGTTGGTGTGTTGCACCTGATGGCGGCGCTGAAGGAACGCCGTGCGGACCGGGCGCTGGCCGCAGAGGCCGCCGAGTGGGTACCAGTCTGTGACGTTTCGGAGATGAAAGACGGGTTTGCCAAGATCAAGCTTTTGGCGAACGGGGAGCGTGTGGCTGTCTATCTGAACGACGGCAAGCTCAGCGCCATTTCCAACGCCTGCGCGCATCAGAACGGACCCCTGGGCGAGGGGCGGATCATCGATTGCCTCGTGACCTGCCCGTGGCACGGTTTTCAATATGACGTGACATCCGGCCGCTCACCTGCGCCTTTTACCGAGAAAATCCCAACCTACAATCTGAAGACCGAGGGCACCCGGGTGCTTGTCGACGCCCGCGCCAATCGGCCCGGCACCTACGTGGAACCCGTACCCGTGCCGGGAGGTGTCGCGTCATGAACGAAAAGGATCGCCCGTTTTTCGTCGGTTACCTCCCCGCGCCAAGAGCATTGCGCGGTCTGCTTTTGGCCATCTGCGTGCTCTTCGTCTCCGGGCTCGCGGGTTTCGGCCTGGCACTCGGCGTGGCACAGGACGATCCGGGCGAGGGCGCTTTTCGGTTCGACTACGGGCGTCAGACAGTCACCGGGGTTGTCGAGCTGACACCCTATCCGCTCTTGCGAGTCACCGAAGGCAACGAACGCATCCCTGCAGGCCATACGCTGATGCTGGCCGGAGGCGGGAAGACCAATGTGGAAAGCCGCGCGATCCCGCTGGAGGGGCAGCTGGCCCAGGTCTCCGGTGTGATGCTGCAACGTGGAGAGCTTGACATGCTGCAACTGCGTGGTGGCCGCAACGGGATCAGCGCGGCCGAGGGCGACGTGCCGGTGATGGAAACCATCCCATTGGGGCGCTGGAAACTGGCGGGGGAGATTTGCGACGGCAAATGCCTCGCGGGGGCCATGCGCCCCGGGCGCGGGCTTGCGCATAAGGCCTGTGCCAATCTCTGCCTGCTGGGCAAGGTGCCGCCCGTCTTTGTCTCGACGCAGCCGGTGGACGGGTCGGAATTCCTGCTGGTCACCGGCCCCGACGGAGAGCATTTGCCCGAGAAAGCCTACCAATACGTGGCGCAGTTCATCTCGCTCGAAGGTGAGGTGGAGCGGCGCGGTGACCTGCTGGTACTGCGCATGGACCCCGAAACGCTTGAGGTGCTGGAGTGATGCGGCGCGTTGTGATGCTGACCCTCGTCGCCTGCCTTACGGCGATTTTCTTTTACTTGTCGCGCTTTTGGTACCTGTCGCTCTGGGAGCGGCCGGGCCTCTTCGGGCAGGAGGCGCTGCGCCCTCAGGGCGATCTCATCAGCCAGTGGCTGCGCGGCACCGATGCGGCCCCTTTCGAGCTGCTGATCTGGGCCTTGGGCTGCTTTGCCGTCCTGAGCCTCGTCCAGAAGCTCTATGACATCTTCACTTCGCCAACCGATACAGGAGAGCCCCATGAGTGATGAAACCCTCGACTGGATCCGTGTTGGGCATACCGATGATCTGCCCGAAGGCCGGGTCAAGACGGTCACCGCCCGTACTACCTCCATCTGCCTTGTTCACTTCGACGGGCAATGGGCGGCGATGAACAACCACTGCCCGCACCAGCGCGGGCCTCTGGGCGAGGGGTCCATCGAAAAGGGCATCGACGACAAATGCTGGATCCGCTGTCCCTGGCATGGTTGGGACTTTGATCCGCTGACCGGCAAGCCACCAGGCGGACACGAAGACACCGGGCAGCAGATGTATCCGGTGGACGTTCGGGGTGGCGAGATTTTCGTGGGCATCGAAGCGGAACCTCCGCATGAGCGTACGGTTACGGATGTGATGGTGGAGACCCTTGCGAACTGGGGGGTGCAGTCCGTCTTTGGCATGGTCGGCCACTCGAACCTCGGGCTGTCGGATGCGATCCGGCGCGCGGTGGTGGACGGCAAGACGTCCTATTTCGGCAGCCGGCATGAGGGGGCGGCGGCTTTCGCCGCCGCTGCCTATGGCAAGCTGACCGGGACACCGGCGGCCTGTCTGACCATCGCAGGGCCCGGGGCCACGAACCTGCTCACCGGTCTCTGGGACGCCAAGGTTGACCGCGCCCCGGTGCTGGCGCTGACCGGTCAGGTGCAGACGCAGGTCATGGGGCCCGGGGCGTTTCAGGACATCGACCTTTTGTCGGCCTTCCAGGCGGTGACCCGTTTCTCTCAACCGGTGCTTGGCAGCTCCAACCACGCGGAGCTGGCCTCTCTCGCGTGCAAAACCGCGATTGTCGAACAGAACGTGGCGCATCTGATCTTCCCGGACGACGTACAGACCAACCCGTCGGACAAACCAGCCAGTGCGCCGGCGGGGCGGGTGACCGCGGCGCCGGTGATCCCGGCGCAGGGCGAGATCGACAAGGCAGCGGCGATGATCAAGTCTGCCAAGCGTCCGATCATCATCGTCGGCCACGGCGCCTACCCGGTGCGGGATGACATCGCCGCGCTGGCGGAAACCCTCGGCACCCCGGTGCTGACCACCTTCAAGGCCAAGGGGCTTTTGCCCGATGATCATCGATGCGCCGGTGGTGTGCTGGGCCGGTCCGGCACGCCCATCGCCAGCTGGTTCATGAATGAGGCCGACCTGATCATCGCGTTGGGGACAAGCTTTTCCAATCACACCGGGATCGAACGCAGCAAGGAGATCATCCAGGTCGATCACGAGCGCATGCAGCTGGGCAAATTCCACCCTGTCGCCTTGCCGATCTGGGGCGATGTTGGCGCCTTCTGCGAGGCCATCGCGAAGAGCGATCACAAAAACCCGGCGGCGGAGGATCAGATCGCCGAGCTGGCCGCGCGCTGGGACATCTGGCGGCGCGAGAAACAGGCGCGGCTGGCGGAGGATCTTGGCAAGGGCATCCATTCCTTTGCCATTTTCGAAGCCCTGGGGCGGCTGGTGCCGGATAATACGATTTTCGCGGTCGACGTGGGAAACAACACCTATTCCTTTGGCCGCTACCTGGAGACCAAGGGCCGCGAGCGGGTGTTGATGTCAGGCTATCTGGGCTCCATCGGGTTCGGTCTGCCCGCCGCCATGGGGGCCTGGGCGGCAACGCAGGACAAGGATGATCTGAAGGGTTGCAAGGTCGTGTCCATCTCGGGCGATGGCGGCTTTGGCCAATACCCGATGGAGTTCACCACCGCCGTCAAATACGGCATGGATATCACCCATATCCTGCTGCACAACGGCGAGCTGGGCAAGATCTCCAAGGAGCAGCGCTCCGGCGAATGGCCGGTCTGGGAAACGGATCTGCAAAACCCCGGCTTTGCCGCCTTTGCGCGGCTCTGTGGCGGCAATGGGGTCAAAGTGACCGATGCGGGTGATCTGGAGGCTGCGCTCCGCGGGGCGCTTGACCACGACGGCCCCGCCCTTGTCGAAATCATGACAGACGCCGATCTGGTCTGATCCGATTGCACCGCCCCGGACGATGTCCTAGGACGGATCAACGGAAGTATGAAGGCGTGGCAGAGGACCCGGCCTGAGACATGATCGATAGCCTTGTAGTCCTGTTGTCGGCATTCTGGCTGGTGGTCACGTTCGATGCCGATTTGGTGCAAATCTCGCTGCGTTCGCTACAGGTCAGCCTTTCCGCGCTGCTGATTGCTTCGGCGATTGCGCTGCCGTTGGGCACTGTTCTGGCAATCCGGCGGATCCGGTATCGGCGGCTGACGATCTCGCTGCTGAATGCGCTGATGGGGCTGCCGCCTGTCGTCGTGGGGCTGGTTGTCTACATCCTTTTGTCGCGGTCCGGACCGTTTGGCGTGCTGGGTCTGCTTTTTACGCCGACGGCGATGATCATCGCGCAGGTGATCATCATCACGCCGCTCATCGCCTCGATCACCCATCAGGCGATGCGCGAGCTCTGGGCGGAATACCACGATCTGCTGATCTCGCTGAACACCAGCGGATGGCAGCGGATCAAGACGTTGATCTGGGACGGGCGGCGCAACCTGCTGACGGCCTCGCTCGCGGGGTTCGGACGGGCGATTGGCGAGGTCGGCGCAATCATGATCGTGGGCGGCAACATCGACAACGCCACCCGGGTGCTGACAACGGCCATCGCGCTGGAAACCGGCAAGGGGGATTTTGCGCTGGCGCTGGCGCTGGGGTTTGTGCTGATCGCGCTGGCCATCGGTATCAACATCAGCATTCACTGGCTGTCCCGTACGGAACGGGAGGGGCGCTGGTGAGTCCGATGCTCCCCCTGACCCTGAAGGATGTTGCCGTGCGCCGACGCGGCAAGCGTTTGCTGGGGCCGGTCAGCCTGAGGTTGCGGCCGGAGGGGCTGACGATGATCGTAGGGCCCAACGGCAGTGGCAAAACCACTCTGCTGCGGGTCATGCACGGGGTGGAACGGCTGAGCGCGGGCAGCGCAACTTGGGCGGTGTCCGAAGAGGAAGCGCGCCACCGGCAAGCCTATGTCTTCCAGACGCCGATCATGTTGCGCCGCACGGTGGCTGATAACCTGCGCTACCCATTGCAGCTCATCTCCACTCCCCGCGCCGAGATCGAGACCCGGGTCAGCCACTGGGCGCATCGCATCGGGCTGGAGGCGCGGATGGGTCTGCAGGCCACGCGGCTGTCCGGTGGAGAGAAACAGAGACTTGCCCTGGCCCGCGCCCTGATCCGCAAGCCCGATGTTCTCTTCCTGGATGAGCCCTGTGCCAACCTCGACGGTGCCTCCACCCGCGACATCGAAACCATCCTGACCACCGCTCTTTCGGAAAAAACGCGCATAATCATGACCACACATGATCTAGGTCAAGCCAGACGTCTCGCCGGTGATGCAATCTTCATGCTGCATGGCGTCGTGCACGAAAGCGGTCCGGCAACGGAGTTCTTTGGTGCGCCGCAGACCGCCGAATTGCAGGCTTTTTTCAGAGGAGACATCATCCCATGATGACGCGCATCGCTGCTCTTTTAACCACCGTGCTCCTGGGCACCGCCACATTGGCGGAGGACATCAAACTCGCGGTGACAACGTCGTTTGAAAACTCCGGCCTCGCGGATGTGCTGCTGCCGGCGATCAAGGAGGATCTCGATCTCGATGTCCAGCTGCTGGTTGTCGGCACCGGGCAGGCCCTGCGGCTGGGGCAGGCGGGAGATGTGGATGCCATCCTCGTGCATTCCCGCACCGCCGAAGAGAAATTCGTGGCCGAGGGCTATGGCACCTACCGGCGCGAGATCATGTACAATGACTTCGTCTTCATCGGGCCCAAGGATGATCCTGCCGGTGTCGCCCAGTCGGGTTCGGCTGCCGAAGCCCTGAAACGCATCGGGGTGGGCAAACCCGCCTTTGTCAGCCGTGGCGATGACAGCGGCACCCACAAGAAGGAGATCGCGCTCTGGCAGGCGGCCGATCTCGCGCCGGAGAGCTTTGGCCCGTGGTACAGGGAAGTGGGCGCCGGAATGGGCGCAAGCCTGAATACCGCGGCGGGCCTTGATGCCTATATCCTCGCAGATCGCGCCAGCTGGCTGAATTTCGGCAACAAGGCCAATCTTGCTCTGCTGTATGCAGGCGATGCGGCCTTGTTCAATCAATACGCCTTTCTGGCCGTGAACCCGGAGAAGCACGCCCATGTGCGCAACGATCTGGCCCGGCAGTTGGAAGACTGGCTGACCGGCCCGCGCGCCGAGGCGCTGATCAACGGCTATACAATCAACGGCGAAACACTCTTTGTTTTCAACGC
>ERZ1740065.1530-NODE-1530-length-13939-cov-11.688418_pt1 | contig 13939 bp, 3 predicted proteins | sample MGYA00581738_ERZ1740065 | MGnify/ENA primary metagenome ERZ1740065 (study PRJEB43018, sample SAMN04849749) | marine metagenome | isolation source: floating plastic debris | place: Pacific Ocean | collected 2008-09-01 | study: EMG produced TPA metagenomics... | reverse complement strand
CCCTCTCTCTCTCTCTCTCTCTCTCTCTCTCTCTCTCTCTATGGGCGATTATGCTGGTGTAAATGATGTATTTTCTCTTCTCCAAGGTTGCTGGTGAATTGATCAATGAAGCGGCCCTAGCCATGGAGTACGGTGCCTCTTGTGAAGATGTGGCACGCGTGTGCCACGCCCATCCGGTCAGTCATGGTCTCAGTCTATCCTGCTATAATTAGCCAGTCAAGCCGTATGATGATATCCATATCCCATGTTGCAGACGGTTTCTGAAGCTCTCAGGGAGGCGAATCTAATGGCGTACAGCGGCAAACCAATTAACTTCTAGGCAGTCGGAGACATTAACTTATCCTTCATATGATATAAATTCAAACATTTGTTGTTTTTGGTATGATATCACCTCGTTCTATCTAGTTTGTGCAGTTGATTGTGCGAGTTATGTGAGTGCACATAGGTAGATGCATCGAGAAGATCTGCTTCTCTACCCAAGTTTCTCTACCACGTAATTCATCAGTATGAATACAGAACGAGTCCCTTGCTGCTCATGGCGTCTGTGTGATCTGTATCAATGATGTGCTAGTATTGTGCACTACACTACACCACTACACTATACACTACACTACACTACGCTGTGCTATACTGCCTGATCTAGATCTGCATGACAGAAGACCACTGGCACTGACGATAGCTCTACCTGATTTAATGTCAGATACCTGTTCCTCAGGCTCCAGCATCTCCTGCCGGCAGTATTACCATTGATAAATGGAGAGAAACTACGCCATTATTACATACCACATTGTGCCAGCTCACAACGGTGAGGTTTCGCAACCCAGAGTTCACCTGCATTACGATACTTGCCAGTAAAAAAAGTTGGGTCAACAAGGGGTGGGGAGAGACAAACAGTGCCAGTACAGCGTATTAAGCAATATTACAGGGAACTGGTGAGCACGCACGAGCTGAAGGTATGAGTAATCGATTAACAGATAAGATAACAGAATTAACAGAGAAGTAAACAGGCAAGGAATCGTAGCCTGTATTCCTGTGTGCCTGTATTTAGAGTTGCATAACATGCCTTCAATGTGTACTTACTCTAATATACCTTCAATGTGTACTTACTCTTCATTCTATATGGAACTATTGTAACTTCAAGTCATATTTCAGTTTCTCCTGCTGCAGCTATAACGGGATAGAGAAAGACTGCCGTTGTGGGCAAGCCTAGGAATAGATATTTGCCGCGGAAGTACTACCGTATAGTGTAGTGTTCACTTCACTTTCGCCAGAGATGGTTATGGTTGGTTCTATTCTTCAGATTAAGGTTCAATTCATTGAATACACTCTTTTGGTGGTACAGCCTCAATGGGGGGGACTGGTTTCGAATAGTATCTTCTATTATCAATCTGTTATGAGCACCAATTGCAGGAGAAGAACGCAACGAAATAATGGCTGGGAGGATGTATAACATGACAACTGTTTGACTTCTGATTTCAGCTACAATGTCAATGATCTTGTCTTCACTTTATGTCATTATGATTCACATATCCAGGTTTCATCATCTTTTTGGGAAGTGAGCTAGAGTGGTAGTAGGGCCGTATAGGGCAGCATATAGAGTTGTATGTGCATGTAGTTATGTACCAGGGGCAGTACAAGGAGTCCAACAGCTGCCAGGCCAGAGTACTGTGAAAGTTTAACAATGATCCCAGTCACTGACCCCCAGCAGCCCTACCAGATACAGCGTCGATAGATTCTACCACTGTCTCAGATCAAATATCAGCATTGCCCGCCCATTCCATCAGTGTACACACTCTCAGCACTCACCAGTGTGTGGACAGCAAGCACCTGCCGGATTATCATGTGAGTATGAGTCGTACTGCAGTTGGTACTGCATTCTCTCACAGAATGCGTGTCCTGGTCTCGAGGAAACTGGCACACATTTATTTTCCATGATATACATACATTTTACACATCCTAATATATTATTATATCTGCTTGATGAACAAGTTATTACTTTGGAGTTGTGTTATCTTACCTCCTTAGATATGCGTCTTGATTCTGTGAGAACATGGTAAGAAGGGCACAGCAACTCAGTGGTACAATTCATTCTAAGATAACTTCTACAGTTCAACACAATGGAGGAAGATGTAACATACGAACACTTGACAATTCATGAGTCATGTAATCCGTGGTAAGACTATTGCAGCTACCGAACTAGTCATTTCTTCCATTACATGAAATAGAGTATTACCTATGCTATAAAAATTATACAATCTACCAAACTCATATGTATTCATGGATCCTGTATCCGACTTCTGTGATAAAATAGACCATAATGAGAGACATTGAGAGACGACAAGTCTAATAGAAGTCTAATAGTCTAATAGAAGTACCAGCTCAGACTATTGCGTCAGTCACCAGACTTTCACTCCGACTGAGGAGTTCTCTGCTTACATCGCTTTGTGGCTCATATGTAACAACTTGACTGCGGAGTTACCCTCTCTCTGTCATTGGGAGCGGGTAGCATGATCACTATGGGGTATGGTGATCATACGGTGGTGATAAAGAGCTTGCTATGTACTGAATAACAGGAGCAGAGATGCTGCTAAACCGAAAGTGTTATCTGAAACACTACTTATTTCGGTTCACATACCATGTGTTGACATGCTCCTATAGATTCCCGTGATGTGAGCAATGCAACATTCTTTTCATTTCACTTTATTGTGTCTATGCTAGCATTGCCATCATCACATGCTATTTGATGCTCTCTCTCTCTCAGGAATGTGTACCCTGTACATAAATGGATGAAGGTATGAATACGAGTAGTTAAAAGCCCTGGAGCAGAGACTGGAGTCTTTAACTATCCCTATCCCAACAGTATGGAGTGATGGCGCGCAGTGTTTCTTCCTCCTGCTCCACCAGCTGGGCTCAGTCTAGTTCAGTATACTGCTGTCTTTATGGGGAGGAAGAGTGGGTTCAGAGCAGCTATCACTCAACAGACTGTACCTTGTCTATTTATAGATATGTTCCCATTCCCATGACAACACGACATGATAGTGTCAAGGCAAACATAAACCTCTCGTGTTTTCATAGTCCTGATGCTCTCAGCTGCTGCTCATACTTGCAACATTGGACAGTAAGGAGGACTATTTCTGCTGAAGATGTCCATATAACATATTGACTGTGTAAACCACATGTTTCTGTCTGCCAGCCCTGATAATGACATTGATCGGCAGATGCTTGCAGTCAAACAGTGGCATCAGAAGTGTGTTGAGACATTAGATCTGCCTCCCTAGTGGATCAGGATAGCTGCTGTTAGTGGAACGAATCGATGACACCAATCTACATACAGGCTCTCTAACATGATTAATATACATACGGCGCCATCTGTTAGCTGCCTACGCTGAACCACGACTGCAGTCAGTCTGAAATCTAGCGCATCCACCTGAAACCAAAGAAAGATACTCATCGAAAACCTAACATATTTCCCTGACTATTGTGATGTTTGATCCAAACAGATCATTATCATGATATTCACATGCCTCACACACACAGCATCATATACTGGCTAACTACAGTCTATAGATAATTCAAAGCATTCACGGGTCTCCATTCGATTGCTTACATGGTATGAAGTACACGTGTTTGTTGTGAGTGATCATGCTGCTACACAGGATGAGATGGTGAAGAGGAAGGTAGATCATGTGCAAGCCTGAATTCAAAATGCAATTGCAGCTCAAGTATGTGGCAGCATATGGGTGATGACTCATAGGCACTACTTTACATGTAGCTTCCAGCTAATCATCTCTATGGGAAAGCCATCTCTTCCAGTGAAAGACTAATGAACAACCAGAGCAGGAACTGCACTGCCCAACTCAGTTTTAAAGGGATAGTGATACATTGGAAACAGCATCTATATAACAGAAAGTAGATGATCAAATGTAGCACATCTAAAACATCCGGCAGAAGAAAGCTGAGGGAGTTATAGCATGGCAGGGAGATCCATAGTATAGCTGGTAGTGGTAGTAAAGCTGTTATTCACAACCTCTGATAATATGAATAACATGAACTTCAACTCAATTTACACACCAGCACTGATGAAATATAGATGATGTTATGAATGTAGTAGATGAAAGGATGATGGCTACAAAGTGTTATGCACCTCTATTCTCTACTGCCTGCTTACAACCGAAATCAAGTTCTTATTGACTATTTGCTGAGGCTAAAAATCAAGCCTAAAGTTGCTAGCGCAAGGGTTAGCTGGCACTGTCGATGTCATCCATTATCTACTACACTGACTTCAAGGCAGGGCCAACCAACGAACTTATAAGTTCCTTGGGGTCAATTCACTGCGGTTCACCACAACTACAACTCCATTCAGTTCCATGATTTCGATGGCTTCCGCTCTGCGCTAGATTAACCAATGAGATTTAGTTCGAGGGTCAGGGGTCAGGAAGTTGATATAAATACAACGGCGCGACCGCATAGTGCCCACGCTACCTTCTCACGAGCTATAGCCAGTGGTGTGAGAAAGAAAGCCAGCCTTCAAAGATCAAGCTCTAATTTTTCTCACTTTCAACACCTTCAACCATCATCATGGTTTGTCAACCTACCTTTGTTCATATAGATGTTAGGAGATAGCATATTTTTGTTTCATCTTGTTTTGGGTTGACTGCGAGATATTCTTCCTATGTTGGTCACTTGATTTGCTGTGTGATTTGGCTCACAAGAATACTTGCACCATATTAATTTTAACAGCCATTGTGTTGTGTTGCGAGCAGAAACCACCGTTGTTGTGTCAGCTAACAGCACCTGCTCTGCCGCATTCCCGTTTCCCTCATATATGGATACATTTGATTATTGACCAGTAGTCTAAACCTAGAGACAAACTGGTGACCGCCAACTCATCCAGTGCTGCTCAAAATCATGTTTATAAACTCTTGCTCGCATTCGATCGCTGCTAGACATGACAATGAGTCCCTTATCAGGGGATACAATCACTGACGCACAAAGCACCGGCTTTGTTTGCCCGGATGGGTTCCTTGGTAATTGGTTTGTGTATTCAGGAATGTGGGGAACAGATGAGATTAAAAACCTGCCTGGTTCCTCGTCAACAAAGGCATCTGTCATCTGATACTTGAGGCTCACTTCAACTGCATTGTTCACTTCACTGCTGTGGTAAATAGAGACTTGAGATATTGGTCATATCTGCTGAATGGAAACGACTGGTCTATTCTCACAGCAACGGCAGTGGACAAAACTTACCAAAATTTATCAGAGGGAATATATGCATTGTATCTCAATGGATTTAGGTCAGTAGGTCGGGAAGACTGGCTAGCAGAGACCGACAGAGTCAGCTTGCAGGAGCCTGACTCAATTAGGAGCTCCATCAGCTAATAACACTTATAAATTACTAATAAGATGACTCACTACACACAACTAGCAGCAAAGCCCATCTAATTAATGTCAGAAGTACACAGTACAGCTTAAACACAGTACAAACACCGGCGGCTGTCGTTAGCTGACATTTTAGTGTAGCTTAGTACACCATAGCCTCAGTGCCTATGGCAGCCACTTTGGGCGGTAAATAAGACCTGGCCGCTGGTTTTCAGGCTTCCGACCGCGTGGGATACTCCAAGCAGGTCCGGTATTGGATGTTATACCTGCTTGTTGTGGCTTGTAGTGATGCTTGTTCTTTCTGTGACACGTAAACACATTCTGATCACAATGCTCTGATCACAAATACTATTCACTGCCATACTTATTACTGAATGAGTGGAAATTTATACAGGAGAAGACAACTTCACCTCTGCATGCTTTTGTATCGCATGTAGTGGATATCTGTGGTTCATTTCATTGTCAAGTTTGGTGAACTGATTTTTTCCTGTTGCAGCGCGAGTGTATCTCTATCCATGTCGGCCAAGCCGGAGTCCAGATGGGCAATGCATGCTGGGAGTTGTACTGCCTGGAGCATGGCATCCAGCCTGATGGCCAGATGCCATCTGACAAGAGCGTGGGGAAGGCGGACGACTCGTTCAACACCTTCTTTAGTGAGACTGGCGCTGGCAAGCATGTGCCACGAGCTGTCTTTGTCGACCTTGAGCCCACTGTTGTGGGTAAGTATGCATGAAGAGTCTTGCTTGGCTGGCCAGAGTTTACCAATAATAAATGGCCACTGGTTGCAGATGAGATCCGTACAGGAACCTACCGGCAGCTCTTCCATCCGGAGCAGATGATCACTGGGAAGGAGGATGCCGCCAACAACTACGCACGTGGACACTATACCATTGGCAAGGAGAATGTGGATCAGGTTCTGGACAGGATCCGCCGTCTGTCCGACATGTGCAGTGGCCTGCAGGGCTTTCTCATATTTCACTCATTTGGTAAGCTGAGCTCTGCGCTGTGTCTATCTGCTGATCTCTCGCTACACTGGGCTCCACCTCACTCTTCACTGTGACAGGTGGAGGCACTGGCTCTGGCTTTACTTCTCTGCTCATGGAGCGCCTGAGTGTGGACTATGGGAAGAAGGCTAAGCTTGAGTTCTCAGTCTACCCCGCTCCCCAGATCTCCACTGCTGTCGTCGAGCCATACAACTCAATCCTGACCACCCACACCACCCTGGAGCACTCTGACTGCGCCTTCATGGTTGACAACGAGGCCATCTACGACATCTGCCGCCGCAACCTCGACATCGGGAGACCGAGCTACACCAACCTGAACCGTCTGATCGCCCAGGTCGTGTCGTCCATCACCGCCTCTCTGAGGTTCGACGGCGCTCTCAACGTGGACCTGAATGAGTTCCAGACGAACCTGGTGCCTTATCCGCGCATCCACTTCCCCCTGGCCACGTACGCGCCCATCATCTCGGCGGAGAAGGCATTCCACGAGCAGCTGACCGTGGGAGAGATCACCAACTCATGCTTCGAGCCTCAGAACCAGATGGTCAAGTGCGATCCCCGACACGGCAAGTACATGGCATGCTGCCTGCTGTTCCGAGGAGACGTGGTTCCCAAGGACGTGAACGCCGCCATCGCCACCATCAAGACAAAGAGAACCATCCAGTTTGTGGACTGGTGTCCCACAGGCTTCAAGGTGGGCATCAACTACCAGCCCCCAACCGTGGTGCCGGGAGGAGACCTGGCTAAGGTGCAGAGAGCCGTGTGCATGCTGAGCAATACGACAGCCATCGCTGAGGCGTGGGCTCGTCTGGATCACAAGTTTGATCTGATGTACGCGAAGCGAGCTTTTGTTCACTGGTACGTGGGAGAGGGAATGGAGGAGGGAGAATTCTCCGAGGCTCGTGAGGATATGGCTGCCCTGGAGAAAGATTACGAAGAAGTGGGCGTCGACTCAGCTGACTATGAGGATGATGGTGAAGATGGAGACGAATACTAAATCCGACAATACCTGACAACACTCTGAATTTCATGTTTTAGTCAATGTTCATTTGATGCTCGTTCAGTTCCTTCACTAACAATTCTGATACCGGGATGCTATCAGCATTAAAGTTAAAAATTCAAACTCACCCTGACACTAATTGCATTCCAATAAGTAGACAAGATAGCACAACTCCAAAATAAATGATAACTCCTCGCTGTGATATAGAAGGTTGTAAGTGATTGACACTGCAAAAAATGAATGCCTACTGGTTTCTTTAACGTATGCGAGTTGGTTGTTAGACAGATCAGAATGACAGCAACCAAACACCGCTGATGTATGGCTCATGAATCCCTCCCTTGCTGTCCTGAGTTGCTCTCCCCAGGCCCTAGTTGGCATGATAGAACTCAAATCACTCTTGGATATCTCTTTGGCAGAAAACCATTATGATGGAAAACGATTTTTGGCTGTACTAGTATGGAGGGAATATTTTTGCCCTCATCAGATGTTTCTCATTACACAATCATGACCTAATGACAATGTAAATCAGAGTGATCTCTGTGGTATGAAGAGGTCATAGCAAAGACCGTTTAGTAAAGGAAGGTCTTTGGTCATAGTGCACCCAAATACCGTGACATTGGCATACTAGGTCAAGGTCTTTGATCCTGACATGTAGTATAAAATATGATCAGTCAGATCTCTGGTACAAATAATTAATTACCTAAAAAGGTACTCTAAAAGGGCGCCCTAAAAATTAACGATACGATACAGTATCTTCGAAGTATCCTCGAAGCTTATGGCCGCGACAGACGGTTCACTAGTTCGTTATTGTCTGCTCCTGTTTTGGTCACATGACTTCAAAATGGGGGATGTAACGGTTTCACAGCCGCAAAGTGATGCCCAAACTTTCCCTGATTCTCCTGTTTACCACAATAGAAGCAGTTGCTGGGTAAGAACAGTGCCGAAGGAATTTATCGTGATGGCTTGTAATTGCTTGCTATGTCATTCTTGCAAATTTAGGGTATGGTGAACAAGACCTATGGTGCGTTGACTGGGCTCACTGTGATCGTTGCTCTAGTACTGTGTGGCATCAAAGGAGCATCACAACACGAAGACAATTTACTTCTAGCCAATATAGTCTGTAAGTCTTACTACGTGTATCGATCATGATATGCATAGCAGATGACACGACACCTAGAACTAGAACATGAAGTAGAATGGTCCCTCTCTTTTGCAGTCACCAGTTTCGTTTGTCTAGTGCAGGTACGTATCCTGTCTATCTACCACTGCTGTAATCAATCGCTCTTCAACATCCTTCAATTAAAAGCACGGATACTAAAATAGGCAAATCCAATTTGCATTTCGTTGCAGATATTTTGGTACAAACGATCTCACCTGGCAGAAGAAAAGGTTTGGTTTCTGTTCATCATATATACAGTTCTAATCTTCCAATCCATAACTAGTATTATCTACATATTTATCAATGCCTCTGATAGTAAACTACACACCACGACAGTTATGCCATCAACAGCTCACACGAAATTGCATTCCACAACAACACACAAACACAACCTTACTGAGCTCCTCAATTGAGAACGTAATTCTCTTCAAGGCTGCCATGTACTTATGTGGTAAGCCGGAGCTTGATGTCATACACGCCATTATGATGTCACCTGATGGAAATGACCGAAGTTTGGATTGGAGTATATTATCTATTTTTCTAACAAATACATATTCATAAGAAAATAGAATCTCTGTTTTCTCAGACAGCAATTATAGGATACAAAAAATCATGTATATGAGAACCTCATGACCACAATAAAAACAGTACAGGAGCATGGGTGATGCATATTATAGCTTCGCCTTTGTCAGATGATGACCGTTTACCTCACTCAGGCTGGAAGACAAACAAGCTCACGTGTACAGTAGACACCGGCCTGACATTGGCGCTAAATTAGGTTTTTTTAAAAAAATGCTCATTTTAATCACACACAGCTTTCTGCATTTCAACCCTGAGACTCAACAACAGCTGGTCAGCTGACACAAAGCTCACTTCTCGTTGGTTATCTTTTCATGGTAACAAAAATAGCAAAACCTAGAAAATATGTGATTTGTCAATTGAAAAGATCAAGACCAGCGCATAAAAACAAAATAGTAGTGTATCTACAATCACCATCTGTCAGACAACAGAGGCTGGCAAAATAATGAAGCATTATCTGTCCATGCTGTATATAGTACACAGTAAAGTTACACGCTGTGTAGGATAAAACAGCCACCACTGCAAATGTACACGTGCAGTGATGACGGTGAGGCTGCACCAGACCACATAGGGGTGAGTTCGATCGCCAGACTGAATAGCAACTCTGGAATGGATACATCTGACAGAACTTCCATCTGGTGGAGAGTGTGAGGTACGCCGCGGCAGCATCTACGGCAGCGTGCCGTCGCTACGGCGATCAGTACATTGTTAACAGGCCGACGATAGGATATGAGAGCACCCAGTTTGCATATCATAGTATTGCACACGCTATAGTCCGAGGTGGCGGTGGCATGCATGATCATAGTGTTGTATATGTCATATTATATATAGCCATTGAATGACACGGTCAGTCTCTCTGCTCCGATCGGTTGACTCGGCTTACTAATGCAGCAGGGGAAGACGATCTGGACGCAGAGGCTACCAGCTGCTCCATGTAGTGTAACTGAAGGAAACGTTCTGTAAAATTTAGTTGACAAGTGAACAGTTCACGGCTGGACGAGCGCGTGAGTGATGCGATACGAGTTTGCATTCTAGAAGTGTGAATCAGAGAGGCATGTCTTCGCTAGGTGTACAGAAGCTGCAGCAGGCAGGAAAGTGGAGCGCCCCCTTCAGCCCCAGTGTTTGAACGCTATAGCCCCGACCTTGACCCTGACCTTGACCGGCAAGCACTGGCCACTTTAGTAAAATTGTAAGAAGAGAATGAATCAATGAATGTACAAGTAGCGAGTGCAGTAGAAGCAGTTTAGATGAATTTTAGCGCTAGAACGCAGTTTGGTGACGAATTAAATATCAGTGTGTTTCTCCGTCAATGTGAGGGTAGTGACTCCCTCTCCTTCCCAGCATTCCACTAGCAAAGATACGCTGCTGCTGCTATCACCGCTGCGGGAGCGTTCTGCAGCACTACGAAGTCTATGACAGACGCAGCAGTTTGTTTGGCATAGAAAAACTGCAGCCTGCTTGAAGCAAAGTACGGCAGCATTGAAGAGACAGTGAAGTGAGATGGATCCAGCGAGAAAGCCAAGGTTAGGTAGGAGCTTTATCACCAACACCGATGTCATTCGTTCAAGCTGATTCATATATTCAACCCGCTGCATGATGGTGGAAAAGTCTTCAACACTGAGACACGACCAATTGCCCAATTTTGCATGCAGATTTTATATACAAGCAGCTTGAGCGAGAGACAATTAATGCGATAAGCAACATGCTTCCTAATTTTGGACAGTGAACAGCCTAAATTCTATGGTCATAAGTTGGAGGCCGAGTCAATCTACTGAATTCCATTCTTCAACAGTTAAAGAAGGGACCTTGAGTATGCATGTTACTTATAGTGTGTTGAGGTGACAAAGCCCTTACCTTACTACCAAGCAGCATACGAGGCGGGTGGGTGTGTGTACGTCCCACACTACATTACATTGTCGTACCTCCACTAAGGTCGTCATTATGATTGCCAGTAGCTAGATTTGCCATCATTGTAGGATAGTCCATGTTCTCGTCCAAGTGGAGGAGACTGGGCGCCCATCTGGGGATGGGAGTGGAACGAGGTGTTGTTCGCGGTGTCGGCACAGGTGACGCCAACAAGCTAAATGTTGTTGGGGAGATAACTCCGCTAAATGGGCTGATTGTTGGGTAGTTGAAGATCTGTAAGAAGGAAAATGTATCCTATATCATATAGGTCATAATACCGGCAATCGTCATCTTCAGTTCGGTCAGGGCTCTGAGATAAAATACCCTCAGGGATTTCTCCCTAGGTTTTCTCTAGTAATTTCCCCAGCATGAAAATGACTAATATCGGAATAGCAAGTTAGGTCAGCCAGCAACATCCAGGCCAGGCTGGTCGCTGCCATCTACACAAGGTGAAAGTCCATTAGTAGCTTGGGAACAAAGCGACGCAGCTTCAGGCATTCCATCACTGAATAAAACTGGCTACAGTGCGGCTGGTTCGCTAGTGAGAGAATGGGCCCAACCGCTGAGATCGGCCCTATGAACTGGTCTCCTACTAGTTGGAATGAATCATTGGGCCTCGAATGTACTCATCAACAAGTGATGGAATCTCAAGCACTCAACTCAGTTGATGGGAACAGAGTAGTTTGATACATTGTGGACAGCTTAGTGGCCAGGTGTAGAGGACAAACAGAGTGCAACCGGGGACAGGAGGCTGAATCAGCTCTAACGACTGACCTGAGGCTGCTGCGCTGGGTGAATGTGGGGAAATGTGTGCTCAGATCGGCTCAGGTTAAACGGGCTCGTCATGATACCTCTACTCGTGGTAACCGCATCGTGTAGCGTCGACGCCGGAGTGCCTGAAACATACGCAGCAGCTGGGAGAGGACTGCCGTCTACCAAAGAGATAAAATCTTGCCATCAGCCCTGCCACTATCAGTGTGTAGAAATTACAAAACAGAGAATTTGGCAGAGAACAGAGTGCTGCACTTAAACTGATAGGGATGACACTCGGAGAGGGTGAGAATGCTGAATGAGTGTTGCTTAAAACGTTGACACTCGAGATGTAGCAGATAGAGAGAGTGTGCTTAAAATATAACAGCAGGAGAGAGAGAGAGGGAGAGAGAGAGAGAGAGAGAGAGGGGGGGGGGGGGGGGGGGGTAGATTGGTAGATAGATAGATAGATAGATAGATAGATAGATAGATAGATAGATAAGATAGATAGAGAGAGCAGATAAAGAGATCTAGGGAGAGAGGAAGAGAGAGGGGAAGAGGGGGAGAGGGAGGGGAGGCGATAGGGAGAAGCTGTACTTACTGGAGGAAGAGGCAGATGCTGAGTTGCCACCTATGGCAACGGGTCTCACCGGGCCTGGAGGTGGAGGTGGTGCAAACTGTGGTATGAACTTGGATCCTGGTGTCTTGGGTGTGCCTGGTTCACCCTGTAATCATACAAACCGAGTTAGATGACTGCATAGGCTGGCCGTGCTTACTGGACTAGAGGGCGCTCCAGCGGCAGCAGAGAAGCTGCTGGAGTTGAAGGGAGCATTCATCCATCAATCAAAGGCACCGACTATAGCTCAGGCCCACTGACAGGCATTCACAGGCAGATCTAACTGCAATTCGAGTTTGGTGATTAATGCTTGAATTCATAATTGATTTGTCAATGCAATGTGATGGATGGTTGCAGCACCTCACACAGTAGATCCTCCCGTCACTTACACAGGCACCTGGGAAATCGGAGCTACATCAAACGCTCCCATATGAGTGGGCTGCTGCTAGCAGCTGAGGCGGGAAGCCATAGATATAACAGTACCCATCATCTTCTGTTTTAATTGTGTCAAAAAATGAATTTAACAGCTCGTTAGAATGTGGCTGGGCACTCACACAATGAGTTAGAATGAACTGGTACCAGTAGGTAACCGCTGACACACATTCGCATACACGCACGCTCATCAGTGAGGCTGAGCATTGTCACTGCCACCATCTCTCCCCGCGCTGTCACACTGGCTGACTACTGGCTTCGGCTGCCAAAAACAGGCAGACTTAATTTTTTGGCAGCAAACTATATTACGGAGAACAGGAAGTTGAGACAGGGGAGGTGATATAACACTCGCTGCTCAGAGGCTATCGCATTTCAGGCATCAATCGTGGGTGGTCTAGCTACTGACTGCTGCCAACACCCGGCAGCTGATGTCGCGTAGCACTGGTCATTCATGTCGATGAATTGGGAGGTAACAGCAGTCAGCGGGTGACTAGAGGAATGTGACCCTGCGTAGCCTGAGTGACTGAAAGTATACGACAGTGGAATGAGGGTGGGCAGCGATACGTACCTGACTCTGGCTCGATTGTTCCTGACACGCGAGGTTAGCCAGATCGGTGAGTGCTGACGAGTCACCACCCATCTGTGACGTCTGGTGCTGTGGTGACCGGATTGTCATGGCTGAAAGGCAGCAGGTACAAGTGTAAAACATTATTCGGGGCTACGCATAGGAGCGTCAGGAATGACTGATATTTTCAAAAAGAAACTTGTCGCTATCGCGTGCCCTCTCCTAAATTCCTATCGAATTACTCCGACATGGCACCTTCATCTATTTTCGAACAGTGGGAACCATAAAACTACTCCCCAACTATCACATTATTTAATTTTAGATTTCCATTAAAAATCAGCTGAGCCATAGTCATTTTAACATTGTCATTTCGACTCTTGCATCAGTGATGCAAGCGAGTGAAAGACAGGAGTTGGCACAATGCCACACGATATGGCTCCACACCGCACCCTGACGATGGAACTTCCGTTTGTCGATGTTTGAAAATTAATTGAAAAATACTGCAGTAAAAACAAAAAACAGCTTGTCGATAGCACCGGGGAGGGAGGGAGGG
>ERZ1740065.1529-NODE-1529-length-13945-cov-11.848380_pt1 | contig 13945 bp, 13 predicted proteins | sample MGYA00581738_ERZ1740065 | MGnify/ENA primary metagenome ERZ1740065 (study PRJEB43018, sample SAMN04849749) | marine metagenome | isolation source: floating plastic debris | place: Pacific Ocean | collected 2008-09-01 | study: EMG produced TPA metagenomics... | reverse complement strand
TTTTCTTAACTTTGAGAAGGCATAGCTCAAAACCCCTACCCCCTACAGCTGACCCCTGACCCGTAAAGCTGACCCCTGACCTGTACAGCTGACCCCTACCCCCTATGGCTAATATTATGCCATATCTGAGCTCAGCTTAGCAACATCGAACCGATAACCCGCAAGAGAACACTAGGATACCATCGATAGCTATTTCAACCCAAAATCTTGGGATCTAAAATATCAAAAGGTTCTGGGGAAATATGGGAGAGTTGAAAGGTCTGGAACTATGGGAGAGTTGAAAGGTCTGGAACTATGGGAGAATTGAAAGGTCTGGAACTATGGGAGAGTTGAAAGGTCTGGAACTATGGGAGAGTTGAAAGGTCTGGAACTATGGGAGAATTGAAAGGTCTGGAACTATGGTAGGGTTGATAGGTGTGAGGTGGCACGCTTCACACTGCTGTTCCCATCTAGTGAGCGCCTGCACAGTTCTCTTCTCCCTTTCTGGACACTTAGCTCCATCCATTACACAGATATTAGTCATGCATGAGTATGTCTATTCAGACCACACTCATAATCTTTAGTAACTGTGTCCTGTCACAGTCAATTGATAGCAGGTTGCTTCCAGTGCTTGATGAATAGGCATGGGTCAGACGCTGTCAGCCAGCCGTGGAAAGAACAATTAGCTGTAACTAGTAGCTAGCAGATGATTTCATGGGTGACAGATCGATGCCCTCACGACATGGTTAACCCTCCATAGCCTCAATTACCAGCTAGTTTAATTTCTTTAAAAAAGCATGACATGAGTGCAGGGAATGGAATCTCTCTTGAGTATTTAATAGACTAGCAACCCCCAATATCTCTTATGTTCTGTTTATGTGGATACTTACCCTCATCAAGGATCCAGGGACTGTCAAAAGATTAGCAGTTTCATTTCTTATCTCCTTTAGCAAGCGGGTCAATCCGTAGATTCTATCAAATCTGACAGATTCTGTAAGTTTCAAACTGCAAAGATAGGAACAATTGCACCGACTTGTCATACAAGTTAGACAAATAGTAGTAGGAGATAGCTCAGTGGTTGAGCCTACACCTAGAGACATGCAAGTTTTGAGAGATTGTAGGTTCAAATCCCACTGAGTCCTCCTGCTGGGCCCTTGTGCCACAGGTGTGCTCCGACCTGCCTAGAAACCGAGAGCAACCTGGCGCCGCATATGGCAACCTTGCCCTTAAGGTACTTTATTTCTCAGTGCGCAAGCATAGAGACAGATTCTCGATTATAACAATCAACATTTTTCTTTTAACATTTAACATTTAACATTTAACAATAACTTGCAATTTCTCATCCGCGTTGGTTCATTCATTGAGTCAGATCATGCTTCCCCACTGGCTGGAAGTAGGCAGAGGAAAGGTGAGCCTTATCCTCATGCTTGAGCACTGGAGTCTGGTTTTCATGAAACTTTTACGGCGATTGTCAATTTCTCTGCCCATAATTTCCTCAAAACAAAAATTCTTAACAATTCTTGAGAATTTTCGAAGAGTTGTTTAAGACTTCTTAAGCATTATTGAAGGCTTCTTGAGAATTCTTGAAGAGTTCTTGAATAGCAATTCGACAGTTTTCAGCGTGGGGAAATAGACTATTGCCAGAATTACTTACATCGTGTGAAGGTTTGAGTCTGGTGTTCATGAGCGATATAGACTATGGAACAGATGTCATCGAGGAGTTATTGTGGATCCTACCACAGGCTGATTATATACGTACAGTACGTACAGTACGTACAGTTACATCTAGTATACAGATTATGAACGTTAGTAAATCTCTCGGTTAATGTGCACTTATGAACAGAGTATCAAGCGTGTGCGCGTGTTTGCTAGCTAATGGACGTGAGCCTATGAGTGCCAAAGCGTACAGAGTATAGTGGCCATTGATGGGAGATATACAAAGCCCTGATCATATAAAATTACATGTCTGACTGTAGTCCATCTATCTCGGGGCTAAAGCCTTGTTCAGTCTAATTGTAACTATCAGCGACAGCGCTTGCGCTGGCTTGTCGGCGACAGTGCTTGCGCTGGCTTGTCGGCGATGCTTGCGATTAGTGTGAACCAGCTTGTGATAGAGGCGGTGACAAGCGCAAGACTGACCGCAACAGTTGGATGCTGGTTAACTCTTACGATCAGTCTCGTGCCTCTATCATAAGCTGGTTCACAATAATCGCAAGCATCGCCGATAAGCCAGCGCAAGCGCTGTCGCCAACAGTTACAATTAGTCTGAACCAGGCTTAAACGTCAGGAAGTTTAGGAATGTGAGCTCCAACAAGAAAGGATGTAGCACCAATTCAGCCGGTGTGTTTCTTTATCCTCACTCCAATTACTCATAACTTCGTAAAACCATAAAACAAAGAAAGTCTAAAAAAGAAATAACAGTTGTCTCAAATCAATCGATCCCGATGCAGTGATAGTAAAGGCCTGCGCCCACTATATTGATAGTAAGTGAGGCCATTGATGACGGACGGTAGGAAAAAAACGAGTTGAACCACTTTCCGTCAGTTTCCCCTAATCTCTGGCATCCAGGCCCCATGAGGTTCCGGCATGAGTTGCCGAGATTATCGTGAAGTAATTAATCACATGAGTGACATGCGTATGTACTTTCTTATCTCTGTTCATGTAAGCGAGGATCTAATGAAGGGGAGACGCCAGCTACACAACTTGACTCTAGTATGACCTGGCTCCTCTCATTCCTTCTGCCTAATTGACGAGGTACAAAGCAAAGTTCTGAGAATTGTGGATCGAGAGCAAGACACGAAGTGAATTCATTACTGTGATTCATTATAGGGATAATGGGGCAATCTAATAGCAGGCGACACGCGATGACCGGTGATTGCTGTTCCATGCCACCATGTAATACCCATGTAATTGCTGCTACTAAGCTAAACAATGAGACCGTCCTAACATGTAGATTGTCTGTTAACAGATTCCAGGAACGGTTGAAGCTTATGATGTCATACAATGAGTTTTAATTAAAAACAGTTAGTTGTTGGCCTTGGAAGTGGCTTAAGTAACGTGTTGGATCATCGGTCCATCAAAAACCAATCAGCTGTCGCTCTCACACCCTCATTGCCCGTGCCCACGTCTAAATCCCTCTTCTTGCAATCTCTTCTCCCCTCCTTGCATTTTCATCAAAGTTTCCTCCTGCCATTCTCCCTGATGCTTGTTTCGCACCCATCTTTGTTGTCATTGCACCAGCCTATGCTCTGTTCTGATTCGTGTTTCATCTGCCTACTCGATGCAGATATCCCTTTACATGTTATATTACCAGAGGAATAACAAACATCAAAGCCCTGATGCAATATGGCTGATCTTTCAAGACTGTCATTTTGAAGGTCAAGGCCAAAATAATCAGTGGATAGATGATGTAAGAAAGCTAATCTCGGCTCAGGGAATGTTGAGGTTAGTGGCATCTCGCATTCCATTGACTATTCTGCTTGTCATGGAACATAGATAATAAGCTTTAGGACCAGAAATACTGGAGATTACATTTTTCTGAACTTCGAGAAGTCATAGTTCAAGGCCCCTATCCCTACAGCTAAGATAATGCCATATTACAGCTCAGCGAGCTCTAACTGGTGAGCCGCAGGAGAACATTAGATAACCAATAATAGCAATCTTAACCCTAAATTCTGGCATCTGAAATACTGAAGTCTCCTGGGGAAATACGGAGACATACGGAGACATACGGAGACATACGGAGACATACGGAGACATACGGAGACATACAGAGACATACAGAGGACTTGTCAGCTATATCATGGAACCATAGTCAAAGACATTTCACAAGCTGTTTTACAGAATTATGAACTCTACACAGTCTTCCAGCTCATTTAGCCCTCAGCCCTCGGTAAGCCTCAGTTGACAGGTATGGAGAAGTGGTCCAATGCTTAGCAATAGTTGTCATGGTTTGCAATAGTTGGTTCATGGGAATTGATTCCAAAGGTCTGAGAAATGCTTCCTGGGAATCCTTTCGATGAATGCTTTATGAGAATATGTCTGCTGACTGGAGCGGGACCACGAGAGTGCGAGCTACAGTCAGTCACAATGCCTTCAAGTACCGTAGTGACTGAGGCTTCTAGGGTATGTTATTTCGTCAGTATGTAACAGCACTAATCCTCTCGTCATCACTCTCACATACTCATTGTGATTCATTGTAGCTATTAAGTGCTCTGTTCTCATTGGCTGATTGTGAATAGTTTTGCTGATGACAGTACTTTCTGGCCACCGGTATTAATGTCTACATTGCTCACCGCAATGGACAGTTTCATGAAGTCTATGCACGTAGAAAGTACTCTCTCTATTTCTCTCTCTATATATATCTCTCTCTCTCCCTTTCTGTAAGGTACTATACATTCTCCACAAGCATCCAGCCTCCATCAAGGTATGGGTATCATATTTCACCGGTTATAAGAGCATATCTTAAGATAAAATGTTTTTGGCTCATAGTCAAGCATGGAACTTTGAAGTTGCTTTGTAAGCAAACAGTATCTTTTGCAACTTAAGTTTTGTGCCGACAAAAACTTTAAAAACTTGTATTTGATTGCCTCGCTTGCACGATGTACTTATTGTTATGCTGATTAGGTATTAAAACATCTCTACTCTCCTCTCCTCTCCAAGAAAAATATACTGTAAAACAGGAAATCTTTGTGAGCCTAATCTTTGCGTTGTCATTTGTAACAAAATTTTACGAAAACGTATTTTTGCGTTTCTTGCTGCTAATGTATAGACAATCAATCGAACGGAAAAATCTTTGCGTGTCCAATTTGTTCGATCGGCAAAAATCTCTCAAAAACGCAAAATTAGACGAACGCAAAGATTTTCTGTCTTACAGTAAAGGGATAGACTTCGAGTCAGCGCCAGATACTTCATGTGTGCAGACGTTATTAGATGTTCTCCGTGTAACATGTCTTACTAGTAGCCTACATATATAGCTAGCGCATGTTCCCTGGCTGTTTTGGGGATCTTCAACTGAATGAATCTCACCGAGAAATTTGTTCAATCAAGTTATATTTGTGCCCTGCCTCCTCACTGTGGTCATCAGGATTCCAACGCAGTTGTTCTGACAACTAGTTTCTGCCTTAGAATCTCAGTTTTGATTTTCTAGATGAAGTTTATGAGCGCTGTATTGATCCTGGTGTTGGTAACATCTTTGCTGCTGCTCTCAACTACGGATGCGGCTAAAAGGAAACGAAATCGCAAAAGAAGGAAAGACAGACATCAAAGGATCCCGAGTAAGGCAATAAAATATCATTTATTTAGTTATCCATTGTTTGTTTACTTACTCTATACATAGAAGTTTTAGTGACCTCACAATAACAGCTATAATAGCGGCTCGAAGAAAAAAAGCTATTAATTTTGTCGCTATATTTTTTATAGCTCTTTATGTTATATACAAGCCTGAAAGAAATTGATAAAAATTGTTAACACTATTATTCAAAATACTGCTAATTTGAAAAAACCGATATAGCTTGACAACGCTAAATTTTCTATGCTTGCAGTATTTGTGAACACGCCCACTTAAAAAGATTTATGAAGTAATTGGAAAATGCTATGCAACTACACCTGATTGTTTCAGTTTCACTTGTTTCAGTTTCAATTGTACTTTTACTGTTTTAATATTTATTACTTAATTATCCTTTTTATTATAATAATCCATTGTAAATTTTTAAAGAGTGTCGGCAAACTGATGAAGATGAAACTAAAAATCAGGATTCATAAAATTTTGAAGCTCGCATTCCATCTCAAGCTTCCTTAAGTCGTCACTTATGAGCGGGAAGACTAGTTTAAACGTGTTGTCTGTAGAGGGTTGTGGATTGATACCTTATGTCGTGAACGGTCACGGACTGGCCACAGCATCTGGGGTCCGATACGCCTGCCAGGCAGGCTATGTACTTCAAGGCACAAGAGCTATCACCTGTGTCAACGGCAGGTGGACTGTGGCACCAACATGCGTAAAAGGTTTGCCCATTTCTTCTTCCTCTCGCTTCCGCTCCCTTCTGTTCCCTTCTTCTCCCTTCATCCCCATTCTGCTCCCTTCCGCTCTCTTCCTCCCCTTTCCTCATCCTTTCTCTCCCTCCTCTCCTTTCTTCTCCCTTCTTCTCCGTTCCTGTCTCTTCCTCTCCTTTCCTCATCCTTCCTCTCCTTTCCTCTCCCTTCCTCTCCCCTCTTCTCCCTTCGTAACTCTTCCTCTCTCTTCTTTTCCCTTCCTCCCTCCCTACCTCCCTCCTTTTGCCCTTCCCTCCCTGCCTCTCTCCCTACCTACCTGCCTGCCTACCTGGGCTATTGTCATTCTCCCGTAGATATTCATGCATTAGCACGTGTAGGAGTGAGTGTGGAGTGAGCGCTAAAATTGACAGGAGAATGACAAAAACCCCTGCCTACCTGCCTGCCTGCCTCTCTCTCCCCCCTCTCCTGTCTCGTATCTTCTTCTCATCACCCAGTGGTGTTGCGATGTCATTGTTACATGAATAGAATTTAAGTTCTTACAATTAACAGCAATTTGCCCACGACCGCCGTACGGCCCCTACACTCATCCCCCAATTCTCAGTGGATCAGGAACCTCTGCTTCTTATCGCTGCCTCTCAGGCTACCGAATTGCTGGAGGAAATGGGGCTGTGTTATCGACAATCCACTGTACCATACTGACACACAGCTGGCCCCCTGTTCCAACTTGTGAGCGTAAGTACTCAGTTACTGTGAGAGTAAGTAATCAGGCACTGTAAGAGTAAATACTACATCACTGTGAGAGTAAATATTTTGTCACTGTAAGTGTATGTATTCAATCATCGCTAGTGTAAGTACTTAGTCACTGCGAGTGATAGTTTCCTATTTCCTTTTAGTCATTTCATTTTTATTTTGAGAGACTTACATAATATTATAGCCATACCTATGAAGAGTTGTGGGGCACCACCCGCAGTGTTATACGCAACCACTCAGATCTCGGGCAATACCGTGATATACACCTGCGATCAGGGATACACGAGGAAGGCAGGAACTCCTTCGACCTTGACCTGTGTTGGATATACCTGGATGTACATCGCACTACCTGCTTGCGGTAAGAATTAAAGACCACAATTTTCATATTGCTAGTTTTCACCTACGAGCTGTAATTTTACTAATTTCGATTTACGATTCTTCTCATAAATCCTGTTATCTAAACGATTTTTCTGTTTTGTTGTTGTTGCACAGTGACTACCAATGGTAAATGGGTTATTGTCATTTCCTGCCCTGTAAGTGACTCAAAAGAATTGGCTTAAGAATTCTTGAAGAATCCTTCAGAAACTTTCAGGGCAGGAAAGTAGATAATTACTGACCTCTTTGAGACGTCTTATCTTGAGCAATTTTAGGGCAAGGAAACATACAATTACCCATTACATTATTTTGTCTCAATTCAAATTTCAAATTGCAGTTCCGAGTAACAAACAAGTGCCAAAGAGATGCAAGGCACCTCCCTGTGGAAACAGTACCATAACCAGACAAGCTGCAGCTGACTACTATGACGTAAGATACAAATCTATTAGTATAGTACATGTTCCTATGGCAACGGGATTTTGATAGCCCTACAAGACGAAAACCACAAACACAAATATTTTGTCATGAAGCTCGTTTTGTATCATAAACTGAGGTAAGAGACGCCATCTCAATGATCGCAGCACCCGAACAGTCTAGGTATGCATTACAAGCCGTTGATGAAAGCTGCTACAAGTCAGGGCTACTATTCAAGTTATTGTAGTTATTGTAGTTATTGTAGTTATTGTAGTTATTGTAGTTATTGTAGTAAGCATTTCTTTATCAGGCGACCCTCCTATCTTCATTCATCAGATTTGATAGTGAAGACATTATCCTCCTGCTGAATGATGCAAGACGCTGCATGAGCATGAACTATGACCTTTAGCTAATGATCCACAACCTATGAACTCTGACCTTATCATATCGGCACTCTGACCTTAACATACGAACTTTGACCTATTACAGTTATGGATGACTGAAGTAGTAGACTAGGCTTTAGCAGAGCTGTTATAGATGAGCACACTCAGTTCCTGAAGTAGTCCAGTGTTACCTGCAGCCTGCCCCTGGGGTAGCGCTTATAGGGGCTTATAGAGGTATAGGAATGATGTAGAGGCAGCATCTCCATCTGTGAATTCTGGGTTCATTACTTTCCAGGTTGGCAGCAAGGTCACATATACCTGCATCAGTGGATACAGGGTCACTGGCTCCAACAACAATGCCAACAACTCGGTTGTCCTGGAATGCAGATCTGATGGCACATTCAACAAGGCTCCCACCTGTGAAAGTGAGTCTCAAAATATCTGGTTATCATGAGTAGCAGCACACCATCAGAGCATGGAAAATATTCCAATAATCATCTTAAATAACAATAACAATGATGATATTCTTCTAAATTCTTATTATATTTATAACTATAACTATAATAATAGTAATGGTATTCGGGCAGTTGTTTATTTCCCCGCCCTAGAATCGCTCGAAATAAGAATTTATGAGGAAGTCTTAAGAATTCTTGAAGAACTTTTGGAGTGGGAAATAGACAATTACCAAATAATAATAGTATTGGTTACAGCAATAATATAATAATTATAATTATAATTATTTCATTTTATTAGTTATGATATGAATGATGACAGCAACTGTATGAATTTCAGAAGTTGACTGTGGCGTACCTCCTAGGGGTACGTTTACTGTCAGTGTATCGACCACCAACACTAAGTTTAGAGACACATACACCTACGCCTGCATCACCAACTATGAGACTGCGCAGTCACTGACAACCACCTGCCAGGCTGATGGCAAATGGTCAGTTGGAGCCAATGGACCCACCTGCGCAGGTAAGAAATCTTTGCAAAGATATTGATCGGTTTCTAATGGTATGGCAGTGAAATACATAAGAACAATATCGTATATAATAACTATTGCGTAGTATAGTATGATTCAATATTATATAATTCATCAATTATTAATAATAATATATAATTAATAATTAATATTATTCATAATTACTACTATAATTGTACAATAATAAATAAGCCTTCGGTTTCCAAAACCTGCAACAACGTTGCGATCTTCATCGCTTTCCAATCAACTATGAAAGACCAAGGTCCAGCACGATTGCCGATATAATATATCATAACTACATCACTCCTCATTAATAGTTCCTTAATTCCACAATCCTGCGGATAGAAAAGTTAAGATGCCAAATGCCCTATAGTTCCTCTGTAGTTCCCCTATAGTTATCCTATAGTTCCCCTATAGTTCCCCTATAGTTATCCTATAGTTCCCCTATAGTTCCCTTATGGGTCTCCATTTACATGGTAGTTTTATGCTCTATTTATATTATATTCACATATATTTTGTTAAAAACTAAAGAAAGGTTGCTCTTGAGCAGTGCTACTGCAGGTGAGAAACAGGCTAAAACAACAATGTTTATTCTAACCTGGTGCAGCTTCTTGCAACTTCCTGCCTCTCACAGGCTTCAGGAATGCTCTCTAGTTAACTTTTTTAACATTTTATTGGTATTTGTATATTTCCCCACCCTGAAAGTTCTTGAAGAATTCCTGAAGAATTCTGAAAGAATTCTTCAATAACTCTTAAGAAATCTTGAAGAATTCTTAAGAGTTCTTCAAGAATTCTCAAGACTTTTTAAGACTTCTTATTCTGAGCAATTTTAGGTCAGGGAAATAGACGGCTACCATTTTGTTTTTTTGTATAGTTCACATTTAGATTAATAATCACATCAATGGCTTCCATTTTGTAGCCAGCGTGTGTCCATACTCAGCACTACCGACTCTGACAAATGGAGCGCCAGGCGGTATTGTCAGAAACTCTGACACACCTGTCGGTTACAATGTCTCTTACACGTGTAACAATGGGTTCAGGGTGGCGCCTGGAACTCCTGGCTCTTCAGACACCTTCCAGAGTGTCCAGTGTCAGGCTAACGGAACCTTTACTGCCCTCTCCCAGACCTGTGTCTGTAAGTCACATAAGCAAAATGGCTATTGGCAATTGGCAATTGGTAATTAGCGTATACCATGCAGAGTATAGTTAGCTGGCAATATTTACTCGGCTCTCGGCAGGCATGCCGGTGTCCTACGCCGCCATCTTATCGCGCTTTTGCCTGCATATAATCTGCGTAGCAGCAGCGCTTATGATGCCTCTTCTTTCGAAATCGGCAAACCTGATAGAGGAGCAAACAATGCCAGCAAATTATACTCGGTGTGGCCTGGGGGCGTGGCCTGGGGGCATGGCCTGGGGGCGTGGCCTGGGGGCGTGGCCTGGGGGCGTGGCCTGGGAGTTTGCTATTGATCCCTTCCTTCTAAAACAATGCTCTGTACCGACCATGTGTGAATCACATGCCCTATCAGTATAAACATAATTCATACCTTGATTTGAAAAGCTTTGGATTGGAAAATAAATGGATTGTAAACCTTATCGACCTCACAATATTAGCGGCTCTAGGCAAACGCTATTGAAGTCGAGTGCTATATTTTTGATAGCTCATTACGTTATCTACAAACTCAAAAGAAATCACTAAACATCTTAGGTGCTATTATTAACAATACTGCTGATTTGAGCAGAATGTTTATGTATCGGTGTAATAAAATAAATAATATGATAATAAAATAATGAAACAAAATTAGTTGTTAATGATAACAATTAACTTAAACATAACTTTTTCACTTGAAATTTCAGATATTTATCCATCAAGCTGCAATGACTTCTACACAAGAGACAATATCGCACCATCGACGACGCCTGTGACGATACAGATTGACATCGACGGCTCAGCCACTGCCAACTCTCCCATCAGTGTTGTCTGTACGGCGCAGAGAGTTGGAACACAGACTCAAGTCTGCACCAGCGTGAGTTACGACCACTAATTCTACTTCATGGCGATGCAACATGCTTTAGGTCACAATTTCCCGTTTGAATTCTTTCCTTCAGATTCTTGCTTTCTCATCTATACTCGCCATGATCGTTAGAGATATGTAAGTGCAAGAGTACTCGGCTTTCGTCATTCTCCCGTTGATATGCGTACATCAGCACGTTCGAGAGTGTGCGGGAGTGTGTGGGAGTGCGCATAGGTACACGTGGGAGTGTGCGTGCACATGTGCGGGAATGTCTGCTAAAATCGACAGGAGAACGAAAAAAACCGAGTACTCTTGCTTTTACAGTTTGTTTTCAGTACAGTTTTACCAGAAGTGAAATGGTCAAATTTTTGCAATGCAGTAGAAGTAAGAGTTCGTAGTTTCATAGCTTCAATTCACTAGTCATTTCTGCTTCCTTCAGACATAAAATCCAGATAGCCTGAGACTTACTCTCAGGGCATTCCCAAGGCCAGAACTTTTCTGGGTCAGACGACCCCCCCCCCGTGGGTATGGGAGGGGACACTTTTCCCATATCCACCCCAGTGCCATAGAGTCCCACCTTAGCTTCACACCTTCACTATGCTCAGGTGATCCACAAACTTCCAGGCGGTCAACATATTTTGGCAGTGCCACTCTGAAAATGGAGGGCACTGCCAAACCACAATAGATACAGCAAGTGCCCCTTAAATCACTCTGCAGGTGTCCGCTGTAATAACATTATCATATTGATTTCACACCATAGCTGTAGTGTCTGCCAACCTGTCATACCTGCCAACCTGTCAGGCTGAAAATTCTGAAGATACAACTTTTCAGACGTTTGAGAGGTTATCTCCTCGCTACCATTTTGCGATATTTGAGCTCAGCTCTAACTGGTGAGCCATAGGGAAACATTAGAACACAGATAGCATCCAATTTTAACCTTAAATTCTGACTTCTATAAGATGGGAGTCTCCTGGGAACTGCAGGAGACTTGGCAGGTCTGGGTAAAAGTATGAAATAGAAGTAAATGTTGTATTTATGTATTTATCATTATCCATTATTATTTATATTAACATTGCTGATGATTTATTTGTCTTCTTCTGACTCATCAGCATCTAAACAAAATAATGATAACAATAATAATAACGATAATAATGAATAACGACAATAATAATAAAATTTCTTTCCCCCTTTTCAGGTGGCCCCCACATCTGGACAAACTCTCCAAATTTCTACTTTATGTTTTGACCTTACCCTCCCAACGATTTTCGGTGGCACAACATTTTTGGATCGTCACACTTTTACATGCAACAGCCAGGCCGTTACGTATGCCGTCACTGCAGCCGAACTGACATCGCTGATAGCTAGCAGTGACAACTGTGAACAAGTGGTGAGTACATTTAACTAGTACTAGTAATTAGGGCTGCAATTCTTCAAAATTTTTCATCTTGAGATAAAAAATTTATCTTTGTTTAACTTTAAATTAATCTCACTTAAAATGACCTCAAATACCAGCAAATGATCAATCTGAGTGTGTGCCTAACTCCCTGGTGCGTTTGAATAAATAAATAGCATGTATGTTATCTAGTATGAACTAAATAGACTGTTGAAATAGGCTTTGAGATATAAAATAGCATTCAGTTTGTAGAGTTTTTATAAGCCGTCAAAGTGAGTTGGACAGGAGGAAAAGAGAGGTCTCATATCCTTCGCCACCCACACACAGATAGCTTTGACAACATCCAGCTGATTTTCTCAGTTGAATCTTCCTTGAAGAATGATTTGATACTGCTTTGCCTACTATCACAGATCACAGATGATATCTGTTAGTGCCATTGCCATCAGCTGATGATTTGCTTACAGTGAATGCATGTTTATGGTAGACGTGATACTCTAGAGAAGAGGTCTAGCAATGGTATTTCCATTAGTCCCTCAAACTCAGCATGTGACCTCATTACTGATGACTGTAAACAAGCCATTGAGTGCAGTGTCATTAACAGCAGCTGCCTCGCTAGCCATGACCCGGCTGTTCCGTGACTGTGAGCTAGGTACGATATATTACCACAGTAGCCATTTTGAGAGTGCGATTAATTTAGAGGGAAATGCTGATCGTAGTTAATTGTGTGAGAAATTGATCGTAATTAATCTTCAGTTAATGCGATCAAAACACGGCCCTACTAGTAGTCCAGAAACTCTTTCAACAATGTCTAACAGAGTCAGATATGAAAAATATGAGCTTCCTGCAGCAAAATCCAGCAATTGTTTATTTCCCTGCCCTAAAAGAACTTGAAGAATTTTTTAAGGATTCTTTAAGAACTTTTCAAGAATTCTTAACACAGAATTTTTCTTGAACTTTCCTGAACTTTCCCATAAATTTCTTTCCATTTCATCCTCTTGTATATTTTTTGGTGTTTCAGTGTTTCTTTATTTTTCCCGCGTGATGAATTGTTTTAAATAACCAAACAATCCATGATTTTTATCCCCTTTCAGGTGACTACTAGCTGTACAGCAGGTACAGGTGCTAACACGATTGGTCGATTCATTGGTATCAAGCAAAACGGAGAGGCGATTGGTGTTGCCTACGATCCTGTCGGAACTGGTCTCGAACTACCTGCTGAGGCGCCCACTGGGAGATTCCCCATGGGAGCTTGTGACTGCGCCACAGATGACTCATGCAGTGGCCAGCGATCGTAAGTATCAACGTTTTTTCTTATTGGCTGTCAATGCAAGATGGCGTCAATTTGGTTTCAGCACTAGCCAATGGCTTAAGAAATGGCAGCGGTTGGATCGACAGCCATTACCATTCACCATCTTCCTCTTTGTCCAACTCTCTCAGCTCCTCTCTCAGCTCCTCTCTCAGCTCCTCTCTCAACTCCTCTCTCAACTCCTCTCTCAGCTCCTCTTTCAGCTCCTCTCCAGCTCCCTCTCCCACTCTAGTTCCTATCTCTCTCTAGTTCCTATCTCTCTCTAGTTCCTATCTCTCTCTCTCTCTCTCTCTCTCTCTCTCTCTCTCTCGCTCTCGCTCTCTCTCTCGCTCTCGCTCTCGCTCTCGCTCTCGCTCTCGC
>ERZ1740065.1528-NODE-1528-length-13947-cov-12.178304_pt1 | contig 13947 bp, 15 predicted proteins | sample MGYA00581738_ERZ1740065 | MGnify/ENA primary metagenome ERZ1740065 (study PRJEB43018, sample SAMN04849749) | marine metagenome | isolation source: floating plastic debris | place: Pacific Ocean | collected 2008-09-01 | study: EMG produced TPA metagenomics... | reverse complement strand
TTTCTACTTCTTCGCACACCTCCTTCATCATCTCATTTTCCTCACACGCCGCCTTCTCCATCTCACCCTCCTCCCTCTCACATATTATTACATTTCCGCCCAGTGGCTGACCTGACAATCAATGAAGATGTCAAGGCCAACTATATGTCTACCAATGATGAAGAGGCTGAAGATTTTCTCTACGGCAAAGAGGCATACGATCACTACTGTCGATATCACGTATGCATATCTCACCTACAAGGCATTGGCCTGCAATACTGGCGTTTGGTAACAACTTCCATTTTGCTAATTAGAAAATTGAAGCTAATATTGCCGACTACCAGGCAGAGGAGGAGAAGGCACTGCTGCATCTGCGTCTGATCGACCAGAAACAGGCAATAGAACAGGCTCTCACCGAGGCACAAGGTGAACACCGTTACTATCAATCAACCAATCAAAGCTTTTCCACCAGCTCTTCATGTTCACCAGGCGTTACGATTTGCAGCGTACTACTGTGCCAAAACGGGAGTTGCCTCCTCCTGGGACAGACGGCTCACGCTGGTACCGGAGTCGACGACAGAGGCGCATGTCGAGACACCGAGGGCAGATACGAGGCTACGACAGCAACTAGAGAGTCTGCCTGTCTACAAGCCGTGGTTCATAGTTGGCGTGTCACTGCTGCAAGTCATAGGCCTCGTAGTGGAACTGTCTCTGGGTGGAGTGACCTACGTCAGGTTCACCCCCAAACTCAGCTACGAGAGTACGGGCTACGTCATGTGACGCTCAATGGAAGCCGGTTTATGAGTCACAATAGTCTTGTCTGTTTTTAGACTTAGACACTCTGTCTGGCAATGTCAAGGTCCAATTTGCTTCGCCTTACAACCCGTGGATCGGTCCGTCCGATGAGAATCTATTGCGGGTGGGGGCCATGTTCTCACCCTGCATGAGGTCAGACAAACTCATCAGCCTGAGAATGGCGCGGTACACGCAGTTTGCAAGCCAGGGCCTCGGCTGCTGTGAAATATTCGGTATCGGTGCAGGTAAACTCTGCTCACTCCACAATCACCTGCCATAGTTACCTGCGCTCCTTGCATACACGTAGAGATTACTGTAAACATAGAAATTTTAGCGTTGTCAAACTATAGCATTTTCCTCAAATCAGCAGTATTTCTAATCATAGCGCCTGGAATCTTTAGCGATTTCTTTCCAGCTTGTATATAACATAAATAGCTATCAAAAATATAGCGTTCAACTTAGATAGCGTTTTCCTTGGTTTATAGCTATTATTGTCAGGTCGCTAAAATTTCTATCCGAGCATGTGTAATTTTCCACTTTGTCCGCTTTTTTTGTCCATCCCACCTCTTCACAGCTGAATGTGAACTGGTGTTTGGCATGAGGTATGAAGTCTCCAATTCTGTATGGCTGTGTGCAGTGACCCTTGCCAAGTCAGAGTGTGATAATGTCGTCCGACATTCCGAGTTCATCCAGTACGAATGGAAGAATGAGACGTGTAACTCTCGCAACCTCCAAAGCATGGCAAGGTCATTTGAGACTCACCACTTCATGCCCTGCTGCTACAGTGAGATCGGTATGGCAATCCTTCCCGCCCAACTTCTCATTGGATCCCAGTCTAGCCTCTCTCGCTAATAACGATCACCTACGATCGTACCGTAGGCCATTGCGCACAGTTAACACAAGAACACTGCAGGGCACTCGGAGGCTGGTGGCACGGTATAAACTCGGTGGAGCATTGCAGTCAGGTCAACTGTGACTCGTGGCTCTGTGTAAGTACACATGTACTCAGCTATATCAGCAGCAGACGGGCTGCGACCCTCTGTCAGACTGTCAGCCAAGTGGTGAACCTCCGGCAGAATCTATACCATCAGGAATGTATTAGAATGTTAGTCTCAAATAGAGGAAAAGCAGCAATCTACGTATTTCTCCCACTTTCTACAATGCACTCTTGCTACCATGGTAACAATGAACTCAAGCTATTTCAGTGAGCCAATGAGAGTTCATTTTTAGCCTTTGAATTTGGGTTACTCAGCGAGTAGAATACCCAATATGAAACTACTTGTTTATGATAGTGAGGCTGGGACTTTCCTCCAATCATGAGAAAGCTATTGATTCGAAAATAAAACTGATCCAGATGAAAAGCTACCAACTCCAAATACTTGATTTGATTGGCCCTCCAGCAGCTGTTATAGCCACCTTTAACCAATCACCTTCTGTAAACATGGTTGGAAATACTTGGAAACCCCATTGGCTACAAAAGTAGAGATGCTGAACTTTTTTTTACATTCATTGAACTAGCTGAACTCACTGGACCATATCTCAATGTAATGACATCACTTCCTCCCTCACTGCAGTGATGGAAGCTATATAGCATAGAGAGTGATCTGATTGGCTCTAGCTATTTAGCAGCAGCTATGGCTAGAGCCAATCAGCGAGTCTCCAAAAGCCTCTGAGTCTGTATTTACTACATCAGCTTGGATGGCTGTATGAACTCCAAGCAGTGTTTACTACACCAGGGCTAGCTATTGTAGTGGTCCTTGGGCTATAAAAAGTAGTTTCACTTTACCATAATCAGCTATAGCCAAGGAATTTACAACTTACATAAATAGTTGTAAGTTCCTTGGCTATTGCAGCTGTCCTTGGGCTATAAAAGGTAGTTTCACTTTACCATAACCAACATTTACTTGGGCTATAGAGGATATAGTTTTTTTCTCTTTTGTTTGTGATCATTTTCACTTCATCAGGACTAGCAATTGCAGCATTTTCTTGGGCTATAGAAAGTAGTTTCACTTTCATTTTCTACAGGACAGCTGTATCTATTTTGTAGGATTTGAGACTTAACGCTTGTATTTCAGCAACAAAATGAGCGCATACTGTCATCACAAAGGAAATCACTGCCTGTAATACGTAGCGTAATGTTTAGTATGAGAGTGTAATATATGTTGCAGAATGCCAGTGAGGATAAATGGGGCACACACACGCACAGCCAACTCTGGAGGCTACTTCTCTCCCTCTTCTATCACTACGGCATCCTCCATCTTGTTGTTGTACTCGGCATGAAATGCATCATGGGATTGGAAGCTGAGCGGTTAGCCGGTTGGCTGCGGGTGGCAACTGTCTATGTCATCAGCGGTTTGTCACATTACATCAATGCTGAACGCTTGCTGCCACATGAGGGCATGTGTCACCAGAGTCTGTGTGTTCTGGGCAGGTTTGGGTGGTCTGCTTATTGGATCAGTGGTACGACCGTACCAGCCAAACGTCGGAGCGGACGGCGCGGCTTGTGGCATGCTGGGATTGAACTATGTGGAGATGATACAGGCTTGGTCACTCATAGACCGACCGTGGGTAGCTCTCGGTCGACTCTCACTCTACACTGCAATCATCTTCACCATTGGCTTCCTCCCTAAGGTATGGAGCCGTTACATTCTTCCTTCTTTCTCCGTGTAATTTTAGCTGACGGAGAAATCTAAAACATTTTAGATAAATCAGTTGACACAGCTGACAGGTCTGGTATTGGGAGTTATCCTCTCCATCCTGTGCCTGCCACATGTGACGTTCAATGAATGGCATTCTCGAGTGAAGAACGTCATATCCGTCGTCTTACTGATCACAGTCACCCTCATCATTGCCATCGCCATGTTCCTCTTCTTTATCACTCAGCCTCCTGGCATCGGCTCCATGAACAGCCCTTCCTGCATCATAAACTCTACATGTACTTAACCACGCACTCATGCTAGCAATGTACTAAGAATGCTGTCTTCTGTTTGCCAGAAGTCTACTGGTAATAAAGTAAGTCGCTGTCTTGTAAGAATGATTAGCGGGTATATAAGTCTACACCAAGCAACTTATAATTACGTTAGTCATAAGGGCATCATGTTTTCTTAGGTCAGTCGGCGCGTCGGTATTGGGTTGGAATTTCTCCTCTCATGCGCCGGCAATAGTCCTGTCGGCGGCCCTGATGTATGCTGGGAGTTGTCCTCTCATGCGCCGGCAATAGTCCTGTCGGCGGCCCTGATGTATGCTGGGAGTTGTCCTCTCATGCGCCGGCAATAGTCCTGCCGGCGGCTCTGATGTATGCTGGGAGTTTTCCTCCGGTTTTAGACTTGGTCCAATACTGGCGCAAGAGAGGAAAACTCCCAGCGTACATCAAGGCCGCCAACAACACTATTACTGGCGCAAGAGAGGGCAACTCCCGGCTCAACACCAGTGCCCCAACTGACCTAAGAAAACATGATGCCCCCAAATGTTGCTGATAGTTTTCACGGTTATTTGCATAGCGTAAATCACAGACACCTCTTACATATTACCTCTCGCCCTGACGATAAGGTGCTGGTCCAGGTTGCCTTACTGTGTGGTCTAGACATCTAATGCAAACTGCTGCCTGAAATCGACACACTATCATAAGGTGAAATATGATATTGCCTATTTGCAAGTATAGTTTTGTGCTCATATCCATTACCAAAACTTTGCAGGAATAAACTATTGCGTTTCATTCAATTTCTGTACAGGCAACCAGTAGAATAGAGAGATATTTGCAATTGGTTGACAATACCAAAATTAACGCAAAAGTTTCCCGCTTTCCTGTTATCTAGCTATCAATTTAGTTGCAGAGTTGTTTGAGTATAATAATTAAAATGGCTACTAGAAAGATATGTTGTTTACGCGAAGCATATCTTCATGTTACAGCTTGCAGTCATGAATATTTTAAGTTGTAACCTAGTCCAAGTTCAGCACACATCTAGTTCTCCCATTCTCGGTCACACCGTACAGTCTCTACCTGTTAGCTTACTTGGACTAACATCAGTTTAGAATTGTCTCCACCAGAGAGTAGGATGAATAATGGTGCAGTAAGACATGAGACCGGGTCGCAGCCTCACCTCACGACCTGCGGTCTATACAGACATCTATTATCTCTATTGCACACGTACGTGTCTGACACAAGAGAAAATGGCAAGAATAGTGCAAAGGTAAGATAACCAACAGGTAGCAAACATCACTGCCATATTCATTATCTGCCCGCCATTTAAGATTCTGTGTGGGTTTACCGACGACACACTCCAAGCGTTCGTAATGATGTTGATTATCGTCGTACCGTTTGTCGTCTGCTTGACTCTGGAGGTTTTCGTCACAAACCTGCTTGACATCTGCGACTACGTGAGTTCAATCGAACATGCCGATGCAGGATATGCAATCAATTTTTATGGAGACAAAATCAGAAGTTTTTTTCCACAAGGTTACGTACGGCATTGGAGTTATCAGCCTCTACATCGCCTGGCGGTGGATAGACTCACGGAAAAAAGACTTAGTACAATTGGGTAAATAGATTAATCATTTCATCACAGCTGCATTTCATGATGGATAGGTAAAAAAGTGATCAAATGGAGTTGCTGATTTTAGCAACTGGTAACCAAGATGGGTACCATACAGCAGACGATGAGCAGCTAGAGACGAGCAGCATCAGCTCTCATGACAGTGACTATGAGGATACAGTGCACGGTTACGCTCGCGGCGATACGCCGTCCTCGCCGTTACACTGGCTACTAGATGATATTGGAGAGGTCAATGTCAGAGAGAATGCGTCTGGTGATAAAATAGACAACTAGCCATCAAAGGCAGTCGTTTTGTCATTCGTTTGTGTAGTTGGGCTTCCGTTTCTCAATAAACGCCATCATACCTTCCAGCCTGTCGCTCTGCAATGTCCAATGGTAGAGCATCGTCGCAGCCGTGTATGCAGACCACACCCCCTTTTGTATAGACCACACCCCCCTACTTACTGTAGCAAACGTGGATAGGAAGACTTTCTGCTCATATTCAAGGCCCGCCGCTAGAGGCAGCTCATCAGCTGGAATACCAAACTCAGTATGAGAACATAAATCCAAATAGGAAGCCTTTAGTTTTCCACGTAAACTGATCTAATGATAGATAGGTAAACCTTTAATGACCATTTAATGACTTGATGATCATAGAAAAGTTTCAAATTTCAGGTTCATTTTTAGCCACGGTTGAGCGAGCAAAGTCTTAAATAGTTCAGAAATAAAGAAACTCCTTGCAACTCATAGCTGCACCCATTGTCTACATGTAATAAAGATTTGTAAAGACGCCCCCCCCCCACCCCCCAGTAATGTTAGAGACCTCAGGCTAATTTAACTGCAAATAGATTCCCCTACTCATGGCGCAGTAACGGCTCAGAATGTTTAAAACATGATTCTGCAATTGCTGCCGGTGATAGCAAACCAACACTGACCTTTCTTTGTGGAGTCCTTGGCCATAGATACGATGAGCTGAGAGTGTCTGACTATCTTCTCCACTCTCTCGATAGTTCTCTCTAGCAACTTGTTACTGGGGAAAACGTCCGACACTAGCCCTGATTACCGAGGGAGAAAAATGTAACCGACCTATATCCATCACCCGCTGCAGTTCTGATGCTCCGACACTCCAATATCTAATGTAGACATGGCGGACATAGCGTGAATCTAAATTTTGTTTGAGTTTTCCTTCCAGCACAAAGCCTGTGGCTGGGAATGCATATGGGACTCTAACAGCATTTAGGTTTAGGTTTCGGCCACATGGAGTATGAGTAACCCACCGAATTGAAGAGCAGCTTGTGCTGTTATAGGCTCTCCAGACAGGATCATCTCCATAGCCTTTGATTTACCGACAGCTCTGGGGAGTCTCTGGGTACCACCCCCACCTTCATACATACAATGGTGCTAAGATTCATAGTCTTGCTACTGAATTTACAAAGGTAGAGCTTCCAAACCTGGGATAGTTCCAATGCTTATCTCGGGTTGGCCAAATAGGGCTCCCTCACCAGCGTAGATGACATCACAAGCCATGGCTATCTCACATCCACCACCTAGCTAAAGAAGTCAATCACATTTTACAGGCATCATAACATACAGAGTAAGGTTCACACCTCGCCTTCATCGCCCAGACATGGACTGATTTCAGCTAAATTACCGTAGTTGGGAATTCCCAAATGACATCATGTCTCGAAAGTGAAGGAGAACTACTCACACAGTAGCCATTGACTGCTGCGATGATAGGCTTCCTCACTGCGCTGATATCATCCCAAATTCTTTGCTTCCGCAGATCACCAGGTGCAGCACTGATGTTGCCCATCTCTTTTATATCAGCTCCGGCTGCAGTTTTAGTACGAGGAATGATATGTAACCGTAAGTCAACAAGAGGCTATGGTCTTATGAACAACAGGACTAACCAGAAAACACTTTCTCTGAGCCAGTGATCACCACGCAAGCAATCATCTGGTCGTTGTCCATTAGATTCAGTGCTGTTCTTACTTCCTCCGTGAGTCCACTAGACAGAGCGTTCATGGCTCGCGGGCGATGCAGAGTTATTAGTCCAATATTCCTGTCCTTGCCAACTTGACTAACTCTGATATACTTGTATGTGTTAGCCTCTGAAATAGAACACCAGATCGCCATTAACTACAAAAGTTTTTTTTGCGACCCAACTGAGATTAAGAAGAGGACAGATCATTATTTAAAGCTATGCACAGAAACTGAAACTCCGAGTATATGTATAAAAGAACAACTCATTGCATACTGTCGGCAACTTCTTCCTTATGGTAAGCTTGCACAGGTCTTTTCCATATCGCACTTTGACCGTCTGATAGATGACCACCAAAGATTTTCAGTCGACTTACAGCTCGTGTATACATTCTGAGCTGGCTAGATCGATTATTTCTTTGTGATCAGTATAGCTAGATGAAACGCTGTCTACAAGCTGCACATCACGCTGCAAATCCCTACGCCCATCTTCTACGAAAATACACCTGTCAGAGTCGCTAGATTGATCCGGCAAGAGGAGATAACTCTCGTAATATCAAATGAGAAAACAATTCTCTAAACTTCAAAATGCCGGCTAGCCGGTCCCCTTGACCTGTATGAGGATGTAATTGCAATATTGGAAATAATTTCTCAAAACTATCTACCCTATCCATAACCATGACCCATAAACATTACCTGACACAAAAATAAATTTTTGTGTCAACATCTTCCTTTTCTGCTCAAGATGATACCAATGAGTTGGATGGGGCAAGTTCGGTGCTGTTTTAAACGACAGCAAAACCAGGCAGTGTAAAAGCAGCTTAAAGTGCTACTCAAGTTGAAGCTCTATTTCCCGCAGATCAGCCAGTCTTCCAATCACAGCTGAGTGAGGTCCTTGAGCACGCGTATACATTCTATATATGTACACACTTGCATACAAATTCACACTGGTATGTAAAAAGGAAACGTGCTACATTACATGAACTGATCAGCTGTGAACTGCTGCTAGGTTAAGAAGCAATCGAATCAGGCTCAGTCACCCACGCTTTCGCTGACATGTAGGCAGCATATTGGCGTTCAGTGATTTGGCTGACCAACAAAAAATCTCAGGTGTGAATAAGCGTGACGCCGGTGAATGGGTTGGCGATCGCATTACAGCAATTATAGCTGCGGTGTCAGACAATATAATCTGAGATTTGACTCTCTCCCTTATTCAGTGTTTATGGTGACCAGTTTTGAGCGGGGGAACACTGAGGTGACAATGAACTCTAACCGCGGTGAATAGATCTCATATATTATTGATATCTCAACTGAACACCAGTGTTCTTGATTAATTGATTATTAGCAAATAAGCTAGCTGCGTGTATCAATTCTGCTTGTTTGCCGAGGCCAGTTATGAAGAATGTCAAATTAAGGCTCATTCCTCAGATCAATAGGAGAGTTTGAGCACCGAGACTGAGGCGGTAGTGGCAGGTCTAGAGCCAACGCTGAAATATTCACCTGTCAGCTGGCTCTCTCGACGTACATGCTGACGCCAGGCTACCTGGAGGTGAGTGTGTGTAGTTAACATTGTTTGAGTAGGTTGGTGGCCAGATGGACGGCCAATAAGGCTGCGAGACAAGTGTGAAGCACCCAGTCTATGCTCAGCCAATTAATCGGATTACAATCCCTGAATAGATACTGAGTAATTATCCACCCTCTATGATGTCACTGCGTGCATCTATGCAGACGACGTTGTGCAAGTAACGGCAGCTCAGTGCATTAGTTCCGAGTAGTGAAATGGTTTGAAAAAATGGCCGACTGGCTGATATTAGTTTTGAGAAACTAGCTGCAGGCAAACATTAATGACATATCACAATACGCCCACTGTTTAACTCCACGCAAGGCCTTGCGTGGCTGAATAGCCGACTGTTATGTCATCCAATCGTATTTCACGGTTTGTTTGTATGTTTACGGGTATAATAGAGGGCTATAAATACTAGTTGGAATACTGAAGTAGACAGTGAGATTCAATCATACATGGTCTCTGTTGCTGTGGATTCGGTACACCTGTACCTGGGTGTACGTACAGCTTAGTTGTTCATCAGTCGATTGGTTCAGTTGGACTGTGTTGCCTCCGCTGTACTTCATTTCCAGTCAGGAACAGGTCAGTATTGAATTGCCTTTCCAATCAGCTGATGTTTTGTTAGGAAAACATAATGCCGCTAGCAACGGTTTACCTAGGGCTTCCTTCCTGTCTTCAAAGCTGAACGAATACGATGACTTGTATTGATTGACTGGATCTCAGTATTGGCTGGGATGTGGCAAGTGAAGGCAAGTGGTTGATAGAGATGCACTCAACTCACTTGTTTGTAGGGCACAGACTGATTGAAGAGTGATTGCTGATAACTTGGGAGTATAGACGAAGCTCGTTAACAGACTTCAACCCTGAGAAATGGGTCAGCTAAAATCCAAACCAGAAGAGAACCTCACTCAGGAGGAAATCAGTGAGCTGACTGACACGTTCAACATGTTTGACGATGATGGCAGCGGTACTATCAGCACGGAGGAGCTGGGACAGGTGAGTGCTGGTGACCTTACCCTAACTCAGTAGCTCCTGATCCACGATGTAGACTGAGATGTTTGTGGGAAGGTTATGAGAGCTCTCGGCCAGGACCCGACAGAAGAGGAGCTGGAGGCTATGGTGCTGGACGTTGATGAGGATGGAAGCGGCAGTATTGAAGTCGATGAATTCATTCGGATGATGGCCAAACGCTCTAAAGGTTAGACAATCACCTGCTTCCACGTGTCATATCATATATACAGACACCACTGATAGCGATATCTACTCGATAGGTTATGAGAAAGAAGTGAAAATGGCGTTCAAATCATTTCACAAAGGAGGATTCATAACAGCTGTAGAATTGAGGGAGATTTTTGAGTCTCTCGGAGAGAAGATCAGTGATAAAGAGGTTCGGCAGCTACTAAAAACGGCTGAGGCCAAGGAAGGTCGAGTGAATTACAAACAGTTCTCCACTATGATGAAGAACATACTCGAGAGTGCAGACGCAGACAAAGCCAAGTGACGGACGAATTCCTGATAGTAAAACAATACAAGTGCCGTTATTTTTTTACTCGTATATTTTCTACTAGCTTGACAATAATTATACCTCAGTTTGATTGCATCGATGGCTGACTGGAACAAGTGAGCAGAAAATAGTTCACCAAAGACAGTAAATATGGTATAAGAATAAATTATGCATCGAATCCGCAGCGAATCTCTGCTAACTGCAGTAAACTCTCTTATTCAAAAGGGTTGGAAGATTGACTCTGCGTTTTCGTTCCATCATCATTTAGAAATGGGTTGTCAGGCTCAGTGAATGGGTTCAAATCCTCCTCAAACGGATTCCCGCCGCTTTCCTGCTCAAACGGATTCGTGGGAGGACGACTCTCAAAACGATTGGAACCTTGGGATGACTTCTTCGGCTCCTCAAATGGATTATTTGACGGCTCAAAACGATTTAAACGCTGCTTAGGCGGTTTTACAGTTTCCTCAAACGGATTTTTTGATGTCTCTTCATCTTCAAATGGGTTAGAGGATGCAGAATTGGCTGGACGAGAAGTTGTCAGCGCTTGCACTGGGCGCGTTGACTTTGGTTCGTCTTCAAACGGATTTTTACCGGGCTGAGGGGTGGTGAATTTACTGTGGCCGCTGCCCTGATCAGATGACCGCCTGCTGTGACCTTTGATGAAGGACAGGCCTGACTCGAACATCCTTCCGGCAGAAGACTGTCGACTGTGACCAGGTGGCTTGACAAGATTGGACACAACCAGACTAGCCTTAGATCCCAGCACAGATTTGGACTGCTGAGGAGATCGTGTCAAGGAAGGAGAGGCAGGCTAAAAACGAGAGTGAAATAAACATCGGCATCATTAGAAGAATCACCAAACCAAGGTGGCAACAGATGCTATTACTAACGCCGACGGTGGGCTGACTTTGCTTCCTGTCTATGGACACAGCAGACGTCGGGCGCTGGCTGGTCCTCGAGGAACTCTGATCAGCAAATGGACCAGCTCGTTGGCTTGACATTGACACCAGGTCTGGATCGCTGGCAGCAGACCTCTGATGAAGTGTAGAAGCCGGTGATTCTCTGGCAATCTTCGGCTGAGAATCTGAGAATAAATACGTCTGCAGTGGGACATCATGAATGAAGCTAACCAAGAATATACCAGTAAACTTGCGAGAATTACCTGCCAGTCTACTGTCAGTTGGCTGTCTCTCATTGGTGCGTCTGAAATCTGTTGGCTGTCTCTCATTGGTGCGTCTGAAATCTGTTGGCTGTCTCTCATTAGTTTGTCTGAAATCTGTTGGTTGCCTCTCATTGGTTTGTCTGAAATCTGTTGGCTGCCTATCATTGGTGCGTCTGAAATCTGTTGGATGCCTATCATTGGTGCGTCTGCTGTCAGCACCCAACGTGGAGCTAGCAGGAGCATCTCCAGGAACTTGACCACTGCTGAACGGATTGGCGCGAGGTGTTGCGCTTTTAGGGGTGGATGGAGCAATAGAGAGTGAGGGGAGAATATCTTCAGGAGTGGCATCATCGGTGAGAATAGAGACCTAAACAAATAATAAAGAGCCGGTTAACTAAATCTAACAGCAATAAGCCATAATCTAAGGGATCAAAGGTCACCTTGTCAAATATTCCCTTTCCAAAATAGTCAGCTACAACGTCGAACCCGTCACGAGCCTTCTTCAGGTCAGCCTGGAACTGGCCACTCATGTCAGCGCCTTTGTTTCTCTCCTGCTGCCGGATCATCTCAATGACACGTCTGCAATTCATCGCTGCCATCAAACTCCACATCCTTCGCCGACGCGTAGACAAACGGACAGATAGCTATGATAGTGACTCAGACAAACCTGTTCTCCTCCAGGCAGGCCGGACAATCGTTCTCACTCTCAGCATAACTCTCAAAGCAGCTGTAAAACATGTCAGCCGAGATGACAACATGTAGTTATCGGTGGAAAAATAACAGAGGTACACTGAGCGAAACCCACTGTGTGTGGTAGGAATGCTGGCAGAGGAAGTGGATGGAGGGCAGCTCCAGGGGGTATTTGCAGACACAGCAGCGTGACACTTGAAATACCACGGGCCTGAAAGCGTAAATCTCAATACGTGACATATTAGACGACGGAAGTGCGAAGTAAGTAGTAACCAAATCGTCACGTCAAACTTACTTGGTCCTGATGTCATCTATCTTCTGGCGAAGCGCCTTCGTCTCCTCGGAGTACTGGCTGATAAGTTTCTCGTCTTCTTCTATCTGCTTGTTCTCCGTCTGCAGACGATCCATCAGGAAGTCCTGAAAGTTAGGAGTGGTAACTTACTGTGACATCGATCATGACTGCGATCGTGACGATAATCGTGACCGTGATTGTCACATCGATTGTGACTGTGACAGTGACTGTGACATCAGTCATGATGATGAGAGTGATTGTGAAAGCGATGATAATAGTCACTGTGACAACAGGGAAACCAGGACACTAACAGTGACTGTGATCATGACTGACAAAAATCGGGACATTAAATAGAAGAATATTCTCCTCACCTTAACAACACTTAGGGTGCACACCCGGCTGTTGGCCAGAGTCTGTACTACAAGCAGCGGCGGTAACAGCTGCTGCTGGTCGATATTGCGCAACACCTGCTCCATCTGAGTTTTGCAGTCATCTTCCTTCTCGGCGAAGTAGGAGAGAGCCGTGACCCAGAGCTGAGGGTCGTCCTGGCCATGACGAGAGCAGGTCTCTATCACCATATCATACTCGTCCTCGTCCATGTAATACCGCAACTTCTGAAGGTACCTAATCAGCAGCAAACAGCTGCTATTTCACAACTTTATAACCAGCGATGATGAGTAGGAGAAGACAACTCCTTACATTTTCCCCTGCTCATAAAGGTACAGGATTCCAGGTTTGAATCTGTGCATTTGGCAGAGAACAAGGGCTTGATCCTTGGCGTAGCGGCCTTCATCTTCAGTACGCAGGATACTTATCAGCTTCTCCTCAAGGTCTTTCTTTACCTGCAGCACCATATACCAAGGTCAAATAGAGGTTAGCTGCTGAGCATGAGAGGGAGAGGGGGAGGGAGAGAGGTAGAGAGGGACAGAGGTAGAGAGAGAGAGTGTGTGAGTAATTTACCGAGGGTAGTGCGGAGGCCCATTGTTGGAGGTAGAGCTCCAGTAGTGTGTTGTAGATGATGGAGGACTTCTCTACATCAGCCGACGATGACACTACTGCCTCCAGGAATGTCAGCAGCTGCTCAGAGTTGTTGACAAATATGTGGATAAACTCCTCGGGTCTTGAATAATGGTCCTCCACTGATGAACGTATTAGTTATCTAACATTACACAACAGGACGGCACTAACAGCTGGGGATTGGGAACTCCAGTAGCTTACCAAACTCTCCCAGACAGAGACGCTTGAGCAGCTTGGTAGTCTCCTCTGGGATGTGGGAGACTAGTGTCTTACCGTACTTCTTCATATTGTTATCGGCCTGGAGAAAAATGTGATCGATCAAAGGGAGAGGTGGAGGGAGGGATGGGGAGAGGGGGAGGAGGGGGGGAGAGGAGGGGGGGAGAGGGAGGGGGGGAGGGAGGGGAGGAGGGAGGGGGGGGAGAGGGGGAGGGG
>ERZ1740065.1527-NODE-1527-length-13951-cov-4.668754_pt1 | contig 13951 bp, 16 predicted proteins | sample MGYA00581738_ERZ1740065 | MGnify/ENA primary metagenome ERZ1740065 (study PRJEB43018, sample SAMN04849749) | marine metagenome | isolation source: floating plastic debris | place: Pacific Ocean | collected 2008-09-01 | study: EMG produced TPA metagenomics... | reverse complement strand
CATGCCATTGTCGATTAGGCGATTCTGTGAGGACATGTTGATTGCGTTTGCCAATGAGCTGATAGAGCCGCGAGCTAAAGTGCAGGGCGACGGTTGCGATCGCAACCGACTGGCCAATCCACAGCCGCCTCCCATTATCTAAAACGCTTGTACTATAGCTGTTTCGCCTATTTACAGGGAATTAAGGGGGATTACAATACACCTGAACTATGCTCAATAGCGTCTAATTCCCAGATTTTTTAAGCCATTTTTAAGCCAAAAAAATTTCCGCTTACCTACATCTGTCTGTAGATGTGTACAGGTAAGGATGTTTTTATATATCTATCTAGGGCAACAACTCAACGTTTGGGGGTTTGAGTAGCTGAAAGCCTAACCAAATAAGGCTTTGGACCTGATGACTAGCCACTCAACAAATGGTCGACATACCAGTCAACAAACGACCTATTAGATAATCAAAACCCTCGTTGTATAAGGATGTTGAGTTGGTAAACAAGTTGGTAAACACGTGACTCAATGCCTGTGGATGTATTCAACAACGGACATCAACACAATGTCTGTGGATATATGTGGGAAATCACAGGTCGATCTACTGGCCTATAAACCTATAAACCTATATCTAGTCAACAGGTCAACAAATGGGGTTTCAGGTAACTGAAAGTCTTTTCACATAAGGATTTCAGTGTGTTGACTTGTTGGTCAACACACTAGTCAACAGATTAGGATATTGAATGACTGAAAGCTTTAGTGCGTAAGGATGTTGACCCACTCAAAAGGAAAGTCAACACGATGTGACCTACTCAACAGGGTTGAGCTTTTCCCATTCTTGGTGGCTTACGGTTTCAGATATCCATCGCTGGTAGGTTTCTAGATGTTCTTTTGGGCTGTGCCCCATCCAGGTGGCTGCTATGGATACGGGAACACCATCCCGGTGACAGCGGATAGCAAAAGCGTGCCTGAGGTTGTATGGTGTGCCCGGTGCTTTTCTGTTTCTCCAATATTGACCAATGGCATCACCCAGATCGCTGTTTATGGTGTGAACGATCTCGGGTCGTTGCAGGTTTGCCCATGAGCTAAGCCATCGGTTTTGCCACTGAACAGGATGCGGGTAAACAACACGGGCCCCCGTCTTTGTCTCCTCAGGGATGAGAGCCACAACAATTCCTTCCTTTAGCTCTAAAGTGCAGTGAAACGCTTCATGATTTCGTAGACCATATGTAGCCATCAGTGCAAAGAGCGTTTTCCAACTGGGATTTGGAATGGAATCAATTACGTCGCGTATCTCGGCATCAGTAGGGATCTTTTTGGGCTTAACATCCTTGGCACTGTAGCCAGCCCGGTAGGGAGCTAGGTCAACATCCATACCAGCAGACTTAGCCAACTGGGATAGGGTCTGAACGACTGAGTCACGCATTCGCTTTTTTTCGATAGGTGTGGCGATCGCGGCAGCTATCAGAAGTTCTTTGGTTAGCGGCTTATCTGGTGGCAGTTTGTTTAGCCCAAAGTTTAGATACTGCCGCTTCCAGCGACGTTCTCTCATGTTCGATGGTTGGTCTGTCCAGAGGCTTGCTTTTAGCCGATCCATCCAATAGCCACAGGTTTTAACCTCAGGCACATTACTTGGGATATCGATCCAGTCATCCCAGGTGAATTTATCTCGATCTAGCTGATCAGCTAGCAGAATGGCCTTAGCCTTAGCTCTCCGGAACCCGGCCAGTGTTGCACCCAGCTTTAGGGATATGCGTTGTTGGTGTGGCTTGCGCTTAGTGCTACCCGGCTTAGGTGGCAGTGTGGCCACTAACGACAACTTCTTGCCTCTGACTTGGATTGCAACACGGTAGCAGTCAGCTTTGAGCGCAAGGTTAACGGCCTGCACTTCAGCGTGGATATCAACTTTTGCCATTGATTCAACTGCGTTGACTTTCTAAGAATGTTCGGCAGTTACCAACGTGGTATTGGTAGGTGGGTCGCTTGGCATTGGCGCTACTGGATTGTCGCCAGTGTTTACCCTCTCTCAAATCACCAGCCTGACGCAAATCATGCAGGTTGTCTGCTGTGTCTAGGTCTAGCAACTGAAAAGCCTCTGAGGCTTTGTACCATTGCCGTTGATACTGTTGCTGACCAATGTCGAACAGATCTGCCAATATCTGTTTGACAACTGCCTTTAGTTCCGATTCAGGAATGAGTCTATCAGTCATGGCTACGCTGGGATTGAAACAGTTTGTAATTCGTCCTGGGCATCTGCTAAGGCAGCATTGAGAGTCAAAGCAATGGCAGGATCAGTCTCGTACTGCATCCGCTCCATATAGGCCGCTTTCACCTGTGGCCAGGTTGCAGAGTAAGGGAGTTGCAGAATGTCTCCCCAGTTGCGATCGCAAATCTGGGTGAGATCATCAGTCGAAAATTCCATCTGTAGGTGATAAGCCAACCATTGTTCACCCCACTCTGGTTTACCGCCATAACTTACTTCCAGCCATTCAATAAACTTTAGCTTTCGAGAGACCGATACACGCTTACCCAGACAAGCATGGGCCAACCAGGCCGTAGGTGGTGTAAATCCAAATACTGCAACAAACTTATTGATAGGCTTGTCTGGGCTGGTGCCTTCTGTCCAGGCTGCTTTGCGCCAGCGTCTTAGGGTTGAAATTTGCTCACGAGTGAGTTGATCCACGTACTCAGTTAGCTGACCTAATTCTGTGTCAGGCTCCTCAATTTGCTCACCGTCGCTGAAGATATAGCCACACTCGGGACAAATCTGAGCAAATACCAATACCTCAGCATCACACTGTGGACACGTTTTAGTCGGTGGCGGGTATTCTTCGTATTCGCCCTCGATAGAATAGTTTTGCAAGGCCATGGGATTACCAAAGCGCCCAACGTTACCGCCAAAGTCGAGCAATATGAAATCAGTCTTCTTATCTGCAGGCCGACAGGCACGACCAGCAGTTTGATAAAACAAGCAGCGAGATTTGGTCGCACGTACAAAGAGCACGCAAGAAATAGCTGGCAAGTTAAATCCAGCTGTCAGGCAACCTACTGAACAGATGATTTGTACTGTGCCATCCTTGACTTGTTGGAAGATAGCTTTACGTTCATCCATAGGGGTATCTCCCACAATTAGGGCAGTAGACACTCCTGCATCTTGAAATGCCTGTTGTGTGGCCTTGGCCTGGACCACGGTTGAGCCCACCATGATAGTTTTGCGATCGCTGGCCAATCTAAACCACTCGTTCACCACATAGCCCAATGCTTCAGGTCTCGTGGCCTGATCGCTCATATCGCCTTCTGAGTAATCACCAGTGGATTTAATGCTCAGTGTCTCCAGATCAAAGACTCCACCGATGCGAAAAGGACGACAAGGAACAACCGCACCCAGCTTGATCGCTTCAGGTGGCTGTGGTCCCTCGATGGCGATATCAAACCGTTGACCTAACCACTGCTTACGGCTCAGCCTCCAGGGTGTTGCGGTCATGCCGATGGTGTAACCACCACGGGACAGACACCATTCTTCAAGCGCTTGATATTTGCTGTGAAAGGCGGTTTCATGAGCTTCATCCACAAACACCAAGTCACGATGCCCCAGGATGTCATCCAAGATTTTTCCACTGGACAATCGGGCCGTAATAGTTTGCATGGATGCAACGATGACGGGAGCCTTGCGATCGCAACTGCGAGAACCTTGCAAGGCAGAACAATGCACCCCCAATAGTTTCAGAGTTTCAATGGTCTGGTCAATTAGCACCGTGTAGGGCACCAGAAACACACAGGTTTTGCTACGGGATACTGCGTCACGCATCACCCATGATGCCAAGATCGTTTTACCAAGCCCCATTAGGGCAATCCATAGGAGTCTCTGTTTGCCATCACGTATGGCTGCATAGAGCTTGCACACCATATCTTTCTGATAAGTCCTGAGAGTAATTTTCATCATAGTCGCGCCTCCTAACCGGCTGCGACCGTAAGCGGTCTGAGGCAATCACGCGATACCGTCTTGAAGCAAGTCCCCAGCGGTATATCTGGATTATCCGGAGGTGGTGGTATGAAGATAGTGCCTAAATCCCCATTGATGGCTGAAACGGTGCCGGAAGCAGATGGTGGTGGCGCTACGGGTGGTGGTATCTCCCCTTCCGGATAGTTGACCTCTACACGGATATCGGTGCTGATCGGTGCTGATCGTGCGCCTGGTGGTTCGGAGTTTTCCGACTCAGATATACCCGTCTGTTGATTAGTCTGTTGACTTGACTCAACAACCGAAAATTTACCGTCAGACTCTATGATGTGGCCCTGCTCTACCAAGCTGTTGACTAATGCTTTGACGTGGGCAGTTTTGCCAAACTTAGCCTGTACCAACTGCCTAATCGTCCGACTTGGTTTACGGTCAATATAATCCCGTAGCCGCAACAGATCGCCCGTAAGTTCCTGCTGTGGGCTGTTGAGGGCCATCAGCAATTCAAACTGCCCATAGTAGTACTCTGTCCATTGCCTAGCCAGTTCAATAGTGTGAGTCTCTACTGTGGCCGTTGGCTGTTGACCAGCCAGAACCGCATTGATGATATGCAGTAACAAAATAAATCGCCCAAAATATGTCTCGAATTTGGGTAAGGCTGCTCCCAGTGCAGGATGATCCGTCGTCATGGCGCGGTCAGTGAGCAGATGTTGGTATTCCATGAAAGCAAACTTGGCCCCATCACTTAGGAGATAACTGCTCTCGGGTAGGTCATCTAGGCTTTGCACTAAATCGATTAGTGTTTTCAATAACCCTGTTTCGTTGTCATCTCCCATCAAATCCAGATAGCTAGGTGGCGCATCTGCAGCGCAGAAAAGATAACGCGCCCATTCCCCGCAATCATCCTGATGAGCCCCCATTAGGTCCTGTAGCTTGGTGTATTGGATAGCACCAGTACGAGATATGCCGGTCTTAGCCAGGAATGTGGAACCGTCAGTCTTGCGATCTCGACTTAGAGAGCCCCCGTTAAACTCACTCAAATCGGCTTCGGTCTCTCCGCCATCGCCTTTCCCGCTGCTGAAACGCCCCCGTTCAGTGATGAACGCACTACCTTCATCTCGGTAAAGTAATAGTCCTTTTGGGTTCTCGCGGTGTATCTGGATGCGAGCCGCTAGGGTGTCATCAGTACTTACAAAGCGCTTTCGCCTGGGTGGTGTTGGCTCGGGGGCGTCATCGTCAGATTTAGAACGCTTCCAACTGGCTAGTTCCTGCTGGTATTGCTCCATTTCCAGCTGATATGTCTGGTAATGGATTGCTTCTAAATCGGTCAGAGAGCTTATAACTGCCTTCTGTGCCGGAGTCTTCTTTCGCCCAGTCGGAGCCACGATCAGTGTTCTGAAAATTGGTCGAACGGCATACCCAGCACGGCGACTAATTACCAACGTTTGGCTAGTGCCTATGCGACTTGCTAGCACTGGGATTAGCGTTGTCACCAAGAATTCCGGAGCTGTTGGCATCGCTTTAGCAGTAGCTTTTAGCTGCTGTGCTAATCTGCCACCATCACCATATAGGCCAGCCTTAATAGTTAATGTGCTTTGTCGTATCTGCTGTAGCTTGGATAAGCCTGCCCCTGCATCCTTTGCATGTTGTTTGGTTTCCGATTCTTTCCGTCGCTGATAGAAGATCTTTTCTACCTGGCTGAGCGGTTTGTGGAACTCATCGGATAGAGCCGTCAGGCGTAATGTCAGGGCACTGCCGTCTAACTCTTGAGCAACCAGGTTTTCAATGGCATCACTTAGCGCTCTTGAGTCCGTGCCAACTGCAGTGGGCAGTTGAACAATTTTGTGCTGAACATTAGGCAATCGCTTGCTTGTAAATGGAGATACCCAGCCATTTTTTTTCGCTAAGTAGCCAAGCGTCCCCAAACCAACGCCATCCGCTTTACCCTTGATGTGTCGCCAAACGTCACTAAAACCTCTGTCGGTATGCTTTGAACTCTTCTGACTCCATTGACTTACCTCAGATTCGCTTAGTCCCGTTGCATGAGACCCTAACAGCACATTTCGCCATGTGTACCAGTCCAATGAATCGGGGTTGATAGCATCCAGGTAAGACAACGCCCACTGTTGATCTGGCCATTTGTGGCTCTTGGGCTGAGTATTGACCGGAGTAAACTCCGGCTTCAGCATCTTTTCGATCATCCCCAATGGAGCCTCAGCCACGGAGGTATCTGATGGAGCATGCACCCCCCGCTACTCACATCCGTCCATTTCGTGGTCGCCGATAATTACGGACTGTTGCCCTTTCCAACGAAACTCTATCTGTTCGTCTTTGCCGAATTCGTCTTTAGCTCCGGTTTTTATCTTTTCAGGCTGAAGTGCGTCCCAGTATTTTTCTGAGAGCCAATACGCCAGCTGGTAGCGTCCAGGTCTACCGCTAGTCACTTTTACTGTATGAGGCAAGGACTCTCTCAGAGATAACCCCGATAACTTTGGAATCAGATCATCGCAGCTGTGGCCGTCATGATCGAACATCAACAAACCACCTGAGACTGGCCCACAAAGGACGCCAATTCCACCAGCTGGCCTGTGGTTGAATTTTTGAGTTTTTGGAATATCTTTGACCGCATTCCATTCCAGTGGATTGTTTTGCCAAGCGCTACCTATGGGTGCCTTCTTACCTTTTTTGATGGCACAGTACCGCCAACTTTCAGGCAGGTTTTGCTGAAGATTACTCATCGCTATACCCCCCGCACCCAAGTGACCCCAATCTCATCCATGACAACAATCAGCTGGTCTAATTCCAGCGATGTTTCAGGAGCCCATGGGACCGAGAGAATTTGATTTTCACGGTCTTTGATGTGCTGAAACAGAGGTAGCCGAGCCCCTCTGTGCGGTGCTAATATATGAACCATAGTGTTTTTCGCTCTTTCTTTTTTTGCTAGTCAAAAGTCGCTAGGTTGTCGCCCGTTAGACTTTGACCATTTGTTTTTACTCAACACCGTGCAGCTCTGGGGCTTGCGCGGTGTTTTTGCTTTCAGGTGTTGCAGTTGGCAGTTTTCCAATGCAGCTTTCGATGCAATCCCAAATCATTCGATTGCGGCTAACTCCACGAGCCTTGGCTTGTTCGTCAAGCCACTGTCTGACATTGACGACACTTAGCGGCGGCCGCAGACTGACCAACGGTTGAATTTTGGGTTGCTGACAACTCATGACGATCCTTTTCTTGCTGAGTTGACCTAAGGATTCCTATGTATGACAGCGCCAAAAATGACAGGCCCCTATCAGCGCTTTTCCCGCTTTAGGGTTATTGATTTTTGATATCGCGCTGAGACTGGTGCCTAGATGTAAGGACCACAATTCTTGCTGCTTATTGACGCCCGGGCGTTGCTTTCAGCACTTTGGGGCCCATGGACCCCATTTTCATTCTGAGAACCCGGGGTCTGAATTTTGAGAACCATGGTTCTCAGAATGGAAACCATGGTTTCCATTTTCCATACCTGGGTATGGAATTTCAGACAATGACGCTGGCCCAATTCCTGGAAGTACCTCAATCTCATCAGACTCAGTGGCTTTGTTGATCAACTTTAGGACTGATGAGTGGTGCCCATGGGCACCGGTTTGAGACTATGTGGTCTCACTTTTTGAGAAATCGATTTCTCAAAATGGAAACATGAGTTTCCAAAATGCAGACCCGGGTCCGCAAAAAATAGCACGAATTGAAGCACTAGAATTGATCAACAAAGCTACTGAGTCTAGCAAGCTTAAGGCACTACATTTCGGAACCCCGGGGTTCCATTTTGAGACCCCGGGGTCTCACTTTTTGGGGTTACGCCGAGCGATCGCAACCACTAAGAGTCAGACCGCCGTTTATCCGTTCGCTCATCCACCGGAGGCAATTTTTCACCAGCTTCTACAGCTCGCAACCATAAATCAACTGCTTGTTCCATCGCTTCGGATATGGTCGTTTCTTCAGTGGTTATAGCAATTTTGAATGCCTTAATTTTGTGCTTAGGTACGTGGCCCGACAGTTGCCCATAGTTTTTATCTAAGCTGCGTCCGCCTGCCATTCCGTGAGTACTCGTCTGCATTCCAACGGCTCCAGTATGCCTGATAGTTTAATGACTTGCATCATTTTCAGGCTTAGTAGCTTTTGAGCTTATTAGCCTACTAGCTTGCAAGTCTTAAAACTTATGCTACCTTAGAAATCACAAACCGGAAAGTGGTTATCAAAACCCAAAACAACAGACTTAAACCACCCGCAACCGCACCTCTCTTTTTCCGGTGATGAGCCCCAAAAATAATGCAACTCTATACATAACAATGCTTGCAACTGAATCTACCCAACAAATCTCCTCTCAGTCTGTCGGTTTGCTCAACCTCTCAGAACCGCAACAACCCGAAACTATCCGTATGGGTATTGCGGTAGGTGCTGGCTGGGTCAAGGCCACAGATGGGGTCCAAATTGTTAAGGCGCGATCCCTCGTTCTAGAGACTGAGCCCACTGATTTTTTTGGTGTCAACTCTCAGAACTGGCGTATTGAACTTCTAAATTCTTCCGTCGGTGATGGGGTCTTTATTATCGGTGATAAAGAGGACGGCACCACGGGGGAGAAGTCGCTAGCCTATGGCGAAAGAGGTAATTTTTATTCGGTGCTGGCGCTGGCTTCGATCGCACAGTTGATACCCCAAGACACAGCGCCCTTTGAAGTCACCACGGTAGAGATTGCCTGCTCCATCCCAACCCAGGCGATGAAAACCCAGCTCACAGGAATCAAGGGGCATCACTTGGTGAGCGTGAATGACCGCAATGTGCAAATCAATGTGACTCGTGTCGTGGCCCAGCCTGAGGGCTTTGGTACCTGTGTTGCGATCGCAACCACTCAGAGAGTACGGGGTGTTGATGCTGCCTCATTCGCTGTGCTCGATATTGGCTTTGCAAATACGACTATTTGCGGCCTGGATGTTGAAAGCACTCTGCTCGGATTTCACTCCACGACACCAGGCGTTGCCAAGCTGTACGAGACTATCGCCCAGCGGTTGAACACCAACGGTCACGCGGCAACTGTCGAAGAGGTGAGGCTAGGTGTGGAGACACCCGGCGGACCTACATTTCTGCTCAAGGGACATGGCACCACTGATTTTCAGGCTATCTACTACGACGAGTTAGAGCGCTGGTTTGATGCTCGGCTATCAGCTATTAAGACCGGGGCACAGTCGATTTTGGATAAGGCCCAACACAAATTCGTTGCCGGTGGTGGTGGTCAGCTGCCAGGGGTAAAAGAGTTGGCCAAGGCTCGCGGTTATGGCATTGCCAGTGACCCACAAGAAAAAGAAGTGCATGGCCTTTGGCTGTTAGCTCATTAGGGAGGTGCGACCAATGGCAAAAACAGAGAATCGGATCACATTGCCTCAGCCAATTCGGAACCGTGCCCAGCAACGTGCTGATGAACTGGGCTATGGCACGGTGCTGGATTATCTCGTGGAGTTGGTCGTAGTGGACACTTCGCCACTGATTACCCACCCAACTGCACAGGTAAACCCTCAGTCACCAGCGCAGACTAAAATACCAGCGCTCAGCGTCAATGCCGGTGGTGAATGGGGAGAAGTTTAGGCCACAGCAAGCTGTTATTCCTTCCGCAAACTTTACCCACGACATTTCCTATGACACTCGCCACCACAGAAACACCCACAGAGCTAATCCCCGTCGATCCGACCGGTCACATCAAGCTTTGGTCTGACAAGAGTGATAGTCCGTACTATTTCACCGGAGTCGTGGAGCTGAGCCCTGGTCTACTCAAGCAACTTGCGATCTCATACCTACAGCATCAATCTCCAGTGACTTTGTTGGTATGCGGTCAGAAAAATTCAGGGTGTAATTCCAAGGCTCAGCCACGGTTCACGGGGATTGTACGCCCTGGAAGCATGGCCTGAATCAACCAAAAATGGCTGGCAAACTCTCGACAGCTACCAGCCCCAACTTGTTTGTCCCACATAGAACCTAATCACTATGACCATTACCCAACGCTCATGCAGCGATATCCAACATACATTTGGTGCCCAAGCTGATGGGAGCTGGGCAGAAAGTTACACCGATCAAACTACTGGAGCTGCACTCTTCACCCAGCCAATCGCACCGTATAAGCCGACTCAGACACCCCCTGCACGGGTCGGTTTAGAGAATGGTTGGTGCGTCAATCAATCAACAGAAACTGTAGAAACAGAAGTGGCATCTACAGGAGTACTAGAAACGCAATCAGAACAGGCCAATACTTCTGAAGCTGGAATGGGCTCTTTCTTTCTTTTGGTAGTCGTAATTACAGGTGCGATCGCAGCCTTTCAAACCTACAAAAAAAGGATAGATAGTGAATTTGAAAGTGAGCCTAAATACTTGCCTAACCCATGGGAGAACAACGTAATTCTGCCCAGGCAAGTGCCACATGGTTACGGTGACTATATTGAGCAAGAGTATCCACCGTTGTCTGAAGAAGATGCCTCAACCGTCACACTCGATCAGAGGGCATCTGAGTATTTGCGTTCACTGAGGCCTGCTACGAGGGCAGATATGCCTGAAATCCCACCAACCTCAGTGCCAACCGAGCACCAACCGAGCACCAACCAAGATACCAACCTGACACCAACATAGCACCAAACAGCTACCAAACAAAAACAAACCGAACACCAAAAAACACACCAACCAGATTCCAACCTGACACCAACTTTCGACCCTAGAGAGGAAGAAAGGCCCGGTGAGTTTGAACTATTCCAAGCGCTAATCAAGATGAATGATTGGTCACCTAAAGGAAAGGAGATTCTGAAAGTGCTTTGGAAAGCACAGCCAAAAACAAAGCGCTATGAGCCAGCTTTAGAACGACGAAATCAGTTTGCAAATCGACTAGGAGAATATTCAATCAATGAGCAGAAATAACAATAACGAAAACCACAATCACAGACGTTCTCGATACCATCGTCCAAAGGTCACTCAATGGCGACTTGATACGACGCTTTCGTTCGTAATTGGAATTGCGATCGCGCTGGTCCTTTACGATGCTTATGTCAGCTATATGGGCTTTCAAAAACTTGGCTTAGAAGGTCATGGCCCATTTATTTTTGCAGGCCTAATCTTTGTTACTCAAATGGGTGTGGGCTTGCTCCATGCTCTGGGTGAAGACTTTCGTGATGTTAAAGCTGGCAGTGATACCGAGTTCCTAAACAATGTCTGGGCCTGGGTGCTGTTCATCATTTACGGCGTCGATATTGCTAGTAACTCACTTGAATTCGGACTGATGGAATACCTAGGCCGGGTGATACCTGCACCGGTCGAAGGAATAGGTGGGGTATTGTTAGTGCTAGCCTTGGCTACGCTGCTATGCTTCGGTGATGAAATCCTGCTACGCATTTTCGACTAAATTAATGTTGCCAGAGCAAAGAACAAAGCCTATGCACGGCACCTCAATGTAGCGATCAAAGCTTCAGATACGTATCTGAAGATGATGGAAGAACGCGCTGTCCAGGATGCTGAAACTCAGGGTCGCAAGGAAGGTAGCTACAGCTTTGGAGATGGATTGTAATGCTATTCAAGCGACTTGCCTTAGCTCCTAAAGTGGCCTGGGAGTATAGCCAGCGTCACCCTTTAGAAGCATTTTGCTATGGAGCGTTATGTATCGTTTTTGCTTGGGGGGCCAAGATATTTTTGTCCATCTTGGCAATGGCATTGATGGGGGGTGCGATTAGTCAGTTGTTGAACCCAGGGAAAGGCAACGCTGATGATTAGCCGAGCCACCTTCAGACAGAACAGCGATCTCAATGGCAATTCTCCTAGTCTTGTTCCCTGACTTTTCTCAGCTTCAGTACATCATCTTGGGCGTCATTGACTTGTTTGCCTACTCTGCCGGTATTATTGCCGCCGCTGTTTACTGGCTCACTTTGTGGGCAGCAACCGTATTGTTCATCGCTGGTATTGATCAGTGCGATCGCTATTTGTTTTACACCGCACCTGTTGCTATTTCTGCTAGTGCTCCGGTTGCATCCATTATCAGCCTAGGCAGCCTGGATATCTTCGACACATTTGTTACTGCCGTACTGAGCGTGCATGCTAGCGCCATGGCCGATTATGACCAGCTAGCCGCCAGCACCTACTAACTTTCGGCTCTGGGTAAGCCGTTAATACTGCCTGGTTCATCTACAGATACAGCAAAGGCTGGAGTAGCGCCAACTACACCCAGCCCTCTAAACCAAACCCTTTCAACCCAAGGATTTGATATGACAAATACCATATCCCAAACCGCCCTGGAATTCAGGGTGGTAACCCCGTCACAGATCGGAATTTACGCAAATAACGAAGTCATCGGACTTATTCAAACGCATCCAGAGCTAGGTCCTAATCTCTGGGAACATCGCAGCTACAGCAATTGGCATAACTCATTTATCGGCACTTATGAGGAGTGTAAAGCCCTGGCCGAAGCTGAGTATATTAACCCAACGCCTATACGTGTCAGCGAGACACCACTACTTATCCATGCGTCCAGTATTACAGGGTTGGATGATGCGATCGCTGCTGATAAACGCGCTAACCGCAGCTGTATTGTTTGGATAGCGGGCGAAGATGCGCCAGTGTATTGGAGCAAGTGCTTGAACGAGTCCGTTATGACGGCTTACAGGGGGAAGTCATGACACACATACTCAACCCCCTAATCCGTCTCGTTTTCCTCTCCGTACTATGGCTATTAGTACGCTTCACTCAGTTTGTTTTGGGGCTATCAGACCTCACCTGGGAGGCTGACGCTGTGAGCAATGCTGAGCTGTTCTTACAGGACAAGATTCACCGACAGCTCAAGGCCGTAACGCCCGATTTCCTCAAGGCATAACCCATCGCAACGAGGAATGCCGGTTCTCCTGATATAGGACTGGCTTGCTGTGCTATGTTTCTACAACTGCCTGCCAAGCATACGGGTGTATTCCCGCCTATTAGACTCAGGCCATGAGCAGGCTCGTCTATGGCATGCCCTCCGCTCTCTGGATATCCAGGGCTGTGTCTGGGTATTTGATGAAGCTGCTATGGCCGATCTAATGGGAGTGTCTGTGCGGACTATCCAACGATGGGTGACTCGTGGTCTGGCCACCGGTTGGTTTCGGTCTGCGCGATCGCACTCGGAAGATTGAACCCTGTATCTATACGGTATCCGTCAGGTGGCTCAGATATTAGGTGCGGATAGTTTGGGCGCGATCGCAGTGAGATAGCGTAGGGCCGCGATCTGTCTCCCCCTGGCTTACACAAAGGCTCTAGGGGTGTCCTAACATTTTCGAGAATGCGCCCAACTAATGGGAACCCCAGGCCTAATACTGTCCACACATAGTGGCTGGATAGCTTTAACAGTAGCCTCTGGCATTGTCCAGGGGCTGCTCTTTGATATCCTCACCATCGTTAAGCGTTTTGAGGGCCGCGATCGCGTTGCCTCATCCAACAGCCCATCCTAAAAGTTGCCATGCGATCTCGATTGCGCCTCTACCCTGCGATGTCATATCGAATCCGACTATCCTGCGATCGCGCGTCTGACTCAGAACAGATAAACATGGCTCAGGACCTGCGATCGCTTGAGGAAAAGTATGAGTGAGATCGCGGAGTATACCAACGCACTTAAACGGGTGCGATCGTGTAAGTCTAATCCCCTTGCGGGGTAATGGGTTTGAAAGTTTGGGTTTGGCGCTATGGCTGTAGCAAATATGGCTGGGTTTCCGTCCCCTTGCGGGATAATTGGAATGAAAGACTTGCCGACCCAGAGATTGGAATTGCCGTGTCAATTGTGTTTCCGTCCCCTTGCGGGGTAATTGGAATGAAAGTTGCGCTGCAAGAGCAACAACAGAAGCACATTGTGTTTTCAAGTTTCCGTCCCCTTGCGGGGTAATTGGAATGAAAGCTTTATGAAGGCTTTGAATGTTCCGCATGACAAGGCTAAGTTTCCGTCCCCTTGCGGGGTAATTGGAATGAAAGAATCAAATGGACCAGATT
>ERZ1740065.1526-NODE-1526-length-13951-cov-12.935521_pt1 | contig 13951 bp, 12 predicted proteins | sample MGYA00581738_ERZ1740065 | MGnify/ENA primary metagenome ERZ1740065 (study PRJEB43018, sample SAMN04849749) | marine metagenome | isolation source: floating plastic debris | place: Pacific Ocean | collected 2008-09-01 | study: EMG produced TPA metagenomics... | reverse complement strand
CTCGTACTCTGCTCTCGTACTCTGCTCTCGTACTCTGCTCTCGTACTCTGCTCTCGTACTCTGCTCTCATACTGCGCCAGTGTGAGACCAGCCTCTCGCTGGATTGGGATTAATACGATTAGCGAGGGATCAATGTTTGTACATTCTTCTGGTTCTATCCTAAAATCCGTCTACTGCAGCTGTAGCCATAAAACCATACGAGTCAGGGGCGAACGACCCCCCAACAAAGCTGAGGATCGAGTCGGGCGAGCAGGCGTGGTTCCACTGTTGCGGCACGGGATACGACAGAATCAACTGGTACACCTGTCAGCTTCCTCCCACTACACTATCTTTGTACATTCTAACCTTGACCTTGGCCTTGACAGGTACATAAATGGCAGCTACATAGACATCGACAATACAGAGAAGTTTGTGGTGACAGACAATGAGCAGGTACTCCATTGGCTCGGAGTGGGTCCGGCGGGAGAGTCAACGCTGACATGTGAACTAGTGAAATACTCACCTCAATCTAACGCCAGTCACACCTACTCTATCGCAGTACCTTCCGGTAGGCATACGACTACACGTACCCCCCATCGCCGCCCCCTCCCCCGTCGCCGCCCGGCCCGAGTGCACTGACTCACCTGTCTGTGTGTCTGGCAGTGTGTGAGCCGAGCGAGCCTCGTCTCATCTCGTATCCGAGTAACCTGTGCGCGTTTGTCGGCGAGGACCTGGAGGTCGAGTGTACGGTAGACTACGGACCCAGCATCTGCTCCGAACTGACGTTCAGGAACTTCATCTTCTCCGACAACGACCACCCACTGATAACGAACATGAACAACGTTAGGAGCGAGCGCAGGATAACTCTGTCAGTATATCATACCAGTACAGCCTCAGCTGTCATACTAGCAGCTGCGTTATTAGTGGCGCCATTTTCCAGGGACAGAGAAGGGAAGAAGATGAAGGGGAGACTCATATTTAGCCGGCTGACCAAGCAGCAGCTGCAGCAGACGTACAGTTGTACAGTGAACACCCACCGCTATCTGTCGGTCACGTTCAGACTTACCGACGGCTGCCAGGATATCAGTGAGTCGATTACTAGAGTGGCTGGTCACCCAGCAGACGTATATCAACACCCTGCTCTTCCGCAGACGACAGGGAGAAGGAGGCCATATTCATTGACTGGAGGATCGGAGCGGTGATGGGGGCATTCGTCATCGCACTGGTATGCGGTCTTATCAGCTTCGTCATCTACAGCAAGTGTAAGACTTTCCTCATGATACTCTGGCGATCAAAGCTACATAGAACCTGGAAAGGTAAGAGTGTTCGGTTGTCGCCTTAACAGCACGTGACGTATGTGCCGACATAACTGCACAGTGCATTGCCTTTCTCAGGAGATAAACTCTATGATGCCTTCATAATCTGCTCAGACCACGAGGAGGACAAACAATTTCTTAATGAGAAGCTGGTGGATCAGCTGGAGATGTACTACAGTCTCTGGCTGCATGACAGGGATTCCACCCCTGGGGCAGGTTAGGGGGCGACAATTCCCAATAAGTGGCCTGCTGAGAGTAAGCAAAAGGTGACTGATGAGTTTGATGCCTGGTTGCAGTGATACCCGATCAGCTGACACACTGCGTGAAGGAGAGCCGGCGAGTGATCGTCATCGTCGGCCGGGGGAACCTGCAGGCACAGTGGTGCAGCTTGTCGATGGACCTGGCTGTTGCCTACAAAGTACCGCTCATATTCATAGGCACCAACAAACATATCAGTATGGAAGATCAGTGTGAGGATGTGGGCATCTCCTGCATACAAAAGGTTAGCAATCATCTCCCTTCAGTGCAAGTTGGTGGTTACCTGCCTATGAGTGACAAGTGTACCACCTATGACTGACTAGTGACCTAGCTATGACTGACTAGTGACCTAGCTAGGACCAGCTCTCTGAGTGACTGGTGCTCTGCTGCAGGCGAGTTTCGTTATCACGTATCCGGAGGTAGAGGAGACATTCGAGGAGGAGAAGTTCTACCACCTGCTGCTAAAGGAGATGCCGCCAATGAACACTCAGAGGCTACGAGTCTGACGCCATCCCCTACTCACAATGTCATTACCTCAACAAAAATACTATTTATGATCTGTACGTACGTCCTTCTACTCAAATAAACACTTACTGACCTCATATCCCCCTACACTCCTTGACTTGGTATGGTGATTACATGTACATCCTCGTACGCTCCTTGACTTAGTGTGGCTGGTAGTATACACAGTCACCTCAACTAGAACAGACATGGTTTTATTTCTTGTCGGAGTGGAAGTTGCTGAGTTGAAGTTGAACACATATTGAGTAAACCCAAATATTTTAGCTCCTCACAATAATAGCTATTATAGCTATAATAGCTATAATAATAGCGACTCAGAGAAAGCTGGTATTTAAGTTGAACGCTGTATGTTTGATAGCTCTTTATGATACTGCAGAACAGGAAATTTTTGCGTTCATCTTATTTTTGCGTTTTCAAGAATTTTTGGCCAATTGCAAAAATTGAACTCCGCTCGATTGATTGTCTAGCAGCAAGAAATGCACAAGTATATTTTCGCAAAATTTCATCACAAACAAAAACGCAAAGATCGGCTCGCAAAAATGTCCTGTTTTACAGTGTATACAAGATGGAAGGAAATTGCTAACAATTCTAGCCGTTATTATTAAAAATACCGCTGATTTGAGCAAAACGCTAAAATATTTGGGTTTACAGTAGTTTGGACACATGTTTAGCAATTATAGAGCCTAGCCAAATTGTAATTTACCCAAATTTTGGCCTTCCAAGAGAGGACAACTCCCAATTCTGGGCAGAGGAGCTGAAAGCTTGTCTGTAGTCTGACCAATCATTGGATCATATCAAAGCTAAGTGGGATGTTTTCTATGTTCTCTACTTGTATTGGATGACTATCAGAGGCATATCGGCAGACCGAGTGAACCGATCCTACTTTGATCAAGTCTCGGAAAATGACATCAAATTTCTTTGATAAAGATAAAAGTCGAGAAACTTCTCCTGAACTGACTGGTAAGAGTCATCATCGTCGTGATGCTGACAATGATTTACAGACGGTATGAGCGGCAGCAGGTGCTCCCTGTTATCCACAAGCAGGTGATTGTTCCACAGAGAGCTAAGAGGCTTCATTGACGAGTGCAGACTGGAGGGATTGGTGAGAGAGACGCTAACCAACATACTGACTAGAAGTGTCAGCAAGGAATCGGCTGTCAGGTGTGTAACGTCGTGTCTCTTGTCTAGACACTGTGTGACACGACATACGATGTCGGTGAGGGTGTCAGTGTCTGGAGAGTTGCCAGCCGCCACTCTACCAGCAATGTCTTGCAGCTGCAGTAGAGTGTCAGATGGCGACGGTGCAGTCCAGCTGTGGGAGGTCTGCTGAGTGACAAACAGCGCAGGTGGTCCCGACATAGACACACTGATGTGCCCAGAGTTACGGACGTATTTGAACAGCTCCTGTCTGAGCTCAGTGCTGAGGTACTGATGAGTGAGATTCGCCTCCAGCCATTTCTTTACCCTCTCCCTGCCTTGTCTGAGCGCAGTGCAGCAGCAGACGGCGATCACATGATCACCGACATCTGCAGTGAGCAGACTAGTCAGTGCTACAGACGCTCTGCTGGTGAAATATTGAGAGACGTCGGATAAGCAGAGAGCGTGTAGAGAGTTGTAAGTCTGGCGGCAGTACATATCTACTTGAGGCTTCGCCACAGCCTCAACACGACTCATATCGCCAACGGCTGCAGCCTGGCGATGTACAAACTTACGACCCTCGATTAACGCTGGATTGAGGTGTGACAGACGAAACTCTTTGATGTAGGAGGAAGCCACACGCTCCGAAACAAATGATACTGTTTTCCTGAGGGACGGTGGCTGATTGTTGTAAAAACTTTCCTCCAAAGCCTGCTGCAGACTTAGGCGCGATTTGTCAGCATTTTCTTGTACAGATGTGTCAGCGACTTGGGCAGTTAATGGCGTGATCTTCCTGACAGTCGTCTGCCGTGACCTCATTCCTGCCGTGTATTCAACCAGAGCACGTCTGATACCCTGCAAGGAGGCGGAGCAGATGTAGACCAGCGATACTGGAATGACGGGTAGACAGTCCAGTGAACACTCTGAAACCAATGCCTGACTGACAGCAGGCTGGATGGGAGTGGGTAGCACCGCCTCAAACTGGCTCAGGCTAAACAGCCATGAGAGGCAGACGTACTGCAGCAGATGGTTGTATGAACAGTCCTTCACTCGTTGCTGGACATGTTGATAGTATAGCCCAAGTTCCTTACTGAATTTCAGATAGTACGGGACGGATAGACTAGACTCATCTGCCTGACTCATGTACTGTGCGATCCATGGAATCACTAGGCACGTCCGACTGTCCCTTTGGGCGTGCTGGAAGATGGCCGATACATCAAGAGGTACGTTATTTGCTTGGCGTAACTCTAAATACAGCTCCCCTACTGTGGGTGTCAGCCTCTCTGCTCCCATATATGGCAAGAAATTAACATAGCCCAAAAACTTGGCAAGAAGTCGAGTTGTGAGAACACAGTCTACGAATACGTCAGAAATCCCGTTGGTGTCGCTGTCGGCATCTGAGTTAGTCTCGATTTCCAGTGAGGAGAGCTCTAGCAGCTTCCGAGTGAAGCAGTCCTTCAGATGCTGGACAAACACAGCATCTCTCGCCACCTAGAAACACAAAAGAATTTACTTCCACCACATGACACACTGATATCTACATACATAGCGCATCCAACCTCCGCACGCAGCACAAATACCTCCACACGCAGCACAAATACCTCCACACGCAGCACAAATACCTCTACAAGTAAGTAGCACACTGACCTCTACAAGTAAGTAGCACACTGACCTCAATGAACTGTTTGAAGAACACTTCCTGGCCGTTGAAGTGTGAGGAATTGTCCACGCGACCAGACGTCATCATGGGCAGGACAAAGCGTTCGGCTAGCTTACGGTAACGCTGTGGCTGTGTGCGCATCAGATCACCCAATATACCAGTACTGTCGTCTTCAGCCGCTCCTCCGCAGCCGTCACCACGGAGACAGGATACAAGCAGCTGGCTAACGAACAGCCGTGCTAAGTGTACATGGTTACTGACGCTCACTCCATTCATACTAAAAAGCCCGAGGACCTTGTGAGAGTCAAGGCCCCAACCGGGCTCGGTGTGGTGGTTGTCCCAATCTCTCTTCACCTGTAAAACCAGAAACTCTCAGCCCTGTGGAGCAACAACAGCAGTGTAACAACTATGGCAGTGGCCTCTACTTCAAATTAGTGCTGAATTTCTTCAAAATAATTAATCTATAATTAATCTAATTAATCTATAATTAATCCGATTAATATTTTTAATCTTGAATTAATCCTATTTAATCTTGCCACTACAAAGTAGTTTCTGAGCTATAGAATTCACAATTGTATCATTGCTACTAGCTGCTGTAGCTCACATCGACATCACTGTAACGTCTTTGGTGGGTCATTAGTGTTTGGTTAGATAAATATGTAATTATACTTGTTCACAAACCTTTGTAGCACATTGTTCTTAGTTTGTTAGTGAAATTTACCCTCAAACCAGCCACACGATTAATCTTGTGGCGTAAAATAAATCTTCAGAGCGATTAATGTCAGTTAATCTTAGAATAACTCGATTAAAGTGCAGCACTACTTCGAATGCACAAAGACTGAGGATCTACGATCACACAGTGGGAGTAAATCATTTCCAATAGGCCTGACGAGAAATCCGACTGCTATTGACAGATTTACAGTGTGTGACACTGTATGTACTGTATATCCCATATAAGGTACTACTGTATACGTAAAAATAATGCGAGATAAGTAAATGCGGAAAAGCCTGTTGAGAAATAAATACGACGAGTAAAAATTGTGATCTTGCAACTTCTGCAACGAGCTGCACACCTTCTGAAAAGTAATGTGATGTATAATAGCTGCGAAAACATGAGTTTTTCGAAAATTGCATTTGATGCTGAATCGCAATTATTTTTACAAATACAGTAACATAGTATGACAGTGACATGTGACAGTAGTGATAATACGATGTGACAAGGAGATGTGACAGTAGTGATAAGATGGTGTGACAGTGACATGTTACAGTCGTCACATCATTGACTATTTACCTCATAAAACAAGTCTCTCTGCTTCTTGAACAGAATAAAGTTTTTATCCGATGGGAAGTTGCGGGAGTTGTCCGTGTCCGCCTGATACGATACACTGCTGAATGTCGACGGGGTAGGAATGTACGTCGGCAACGAAACGTCCGTACTGCTGTCAGACAAACGGCGGACAAGGTCAGGGTTGAACAGCGCCACACTGCTGTGGTCACAGAGCAGACGCCTGACATGACGATCCATCAGCTTCAACAGTAGCTAAAGGCAAAAAACATTGATTGTACCTTCAGAGAGAAGACAAGTCCCAAATTTTCATTGTCACTACTGACCTCACAGTGTGCCAATGTCTCCAGTGCAAAAAAAGTGGCATTGTGGATGGAATGTAACAGCGGAACGGTAGCAGTCTTTGCGCACATTTCTGAATCCACTTCCTGTCTGATGCGACAGCACAATACTTGAACCAGCTGATTGAGATCAGCAGTGACATCATATGTCCATCCGGCTAAAACACAAACCAGGGTTGACAAACCGCTTCCAAGTTGGCAAGGATTTTTGATTAATCCAGAGTTGTCTTCTCTACAATTTGACATTTGAATCTGAGAACTAAGAAGCGTTATGCCGACTAGGGAAAACGAGAATAATCCTATTGCAAATCCTAGCCATCTTGGGGAGGGGAGGGTCATCGGAGCCGATGATAAAATTGTACGAAGTCATATTAGAATATTTGCAGCAGTGGTTACTGACCAGCGATGAGAGCGGAGTAGATATGAGCGAGCCGTGACAGACGCTCTGGAGACGAGACCATTTTCGGGTCAGGAATGACGAATAGTTCTGACGAGGGGCGCGGCTTAGATGGTGTCTTCGCCAAGTTTGGAAAGTTGAACTCTGCAGAAGAGGCAGATATTTCAGCCTTCTTTGCTTTCAGCTGCTGTCGTTCGCTGCTAAAGTCATCAGTCGTTGACTGGCGTTCGATAACACTGGTGACCATGAACATGGCTTGTGGTTTCAGCTCACTACTCGCGACTGGAATTGTAGTGGGTGTGATCCTTCGTGTCGGGACTTTCTTGGTGTTTTGAGGATCTTAAAATTAGTCAGGCAGAACATTATAAGTTTTACGAGAAGCATCGATCATTGATGGATACATGGCTGTCTCCTGTTAATTACCGTTCGATAGAATGTTTGGAGATCGCTTGGGAAGTCTTTTCTTCTTACTGTCAGAAGTGACAAAGTCAGCGAGTGTGATTGCATTCGGACTTGTGGGCGACGAATTTAGAGGTCGGAAATCGGAGCCATGTCTGGACTTGGACCTGTTCTTAACTGAAAAAGTCAATATTCTGTTCATCTGTGTATAATTGATGAGTGTGTGTATAGGTCGAATGGGGGAAAGGTAGTACTTGAATCGTTAGAAGAGAAGAGCTGAACTCTTCTTGGTGTCGTTTGATGATCATTATCGATTGTATTGGAGCACGCCCGGGAGTTCGCCGGTTGGTGGTCATGGATGGGTTTGATTTTTGAGCCTAGAGTGTCACATGCTGAAGTTGTTTGACCAGTAGTGCTGGTCGATGGAGTACCACAACGTGAGTTTGGTCTCGTTGTAGAGTTCTTCAAGATAGCATCAATCTGGTCAGAAATGTAGTCCAACAATTCATGTACCGCTTTACTTTGACTGATTGAGTTTGATACAATCGGATGTTCTTCTTCCAGCTCATTTTGGGGATCATCGAAATCTTCTCCTAAAACCACATGTGACGATGTGAAAGAATCACAAGAAAATTATGACACGTACTACACGTCCCCTTGTCAAGGTACTCAGACTTACTTGCCACGATACAGGGCCAGACATCCGAATCTAGGAGCTTGTTGATGGAAACCTCTCCTTCGATCAACTTCTCAACAATCTTCTCACCGATGCTCATGATATAAGCTTTCAATAACTGCCTGCTAACGTATTGACAAGACTTGCAGTAGCATAAAAATGCGAGGGAAAAGTAACACTGGGACGTAGTTCAGAGGAACGCACACGGCACCAGCAACCGGCGGCATTTTTATGTCAAGGTCATAATAATCATTACAACAACGAAGTTAGATAATACGAAGATGGAAGACATAGAGCTTCAACTCGGAGGTAGGCGTGACATACTAGTCGTCTCTATCTACTCGACATCGTAAAATATAGCGTTGAGATGTTGTACGGCCAATTTGCAAGCATCCGTACAATTACAGCACAGGAAATATTGCTTCTCAGATGAAATTAGATTAAAATTTAATGAGCGAGCACGCCTTCTGATATTAGAGCTGGTCTACTAAGTCGGTGTGCATCAAAGAATCGAGCGATGTCGATAATTGAATTTTGCGCTAACTCAAGGTAAATAAGGTCAGAGGGTTGTCTTCTCCCTCATTTGTTAATCAAGAGTCATAGGAATAGGAGACGGAAAATATGGTGAGAGACAACTCCCGTTCCATGTGCCAAGCTACCGTCTTCCGTATACAATCTTTGATACGACCAGTGCGGACTATCGTCGTAGGTGTTGTTGGCAAAAATTCTTCCTGGATGATTTTGGAGTAAATGGTGGACAGAGAGAGTTTGAGTAACACTGATTCGTTGCAAATGCCATACAGTTACAGATTTCCATAAACCAGAAGTCTAATGAATAAGATTTGTCTCATAGCCGACTCAAAGTATTCTTCATCTAGGGGTAAAAGTGAAAGAAGTAAACCCAACATTCACCTCTTCATCGGACTTTGTTGTTAGCACTGGTAAGTTGGGGCTCCATACTTTTCCACCTGCCAGCACTGAGATCTGTATATATACATATAACTTTCGACTATTGTTGCATCAAATGTATATAGATATGGATGTACGTGTCGCACAGAGTAGCTAGGTATCTATCTGATAGCTAAGATGCTAACTCGCCAGTTCACATCAACCTCTTCGTTGCTCGCTTTCTTGCTAAGTAGATTTGTAGTGCCATGATGAGGGTAATGAGAGTTTGGTAGTGCTTGCTGGTCCCTAACCATATCCTAAGACTAACGAAACCTTCTCTTAGCCTCCTCTAATTGGTTTCTAGGGAGTCTCCTCTGATGGGTACGACGGACCCCCCTGTCAACCGAGATCAGTATGAGGCTTTGGATCGGCCATTATTTGGAGAGAGTAGTAGCCGGGTAAGCTGTCTGTCTGCTGTCCATTCTTGAGATAACTCCTTCCCGTGCAGATCAATAATGATTATTTTGTAGGATCGTTTGGTGAATCTCGTAGTTGGGACAGTAACTGCTGTACTTGTAGTAGTAAGTGCTTTCCTTGTGGCTAGAGGTTCTGATCACTCTCTCTTTCTCTCTCTTTCTCTTTCTTTCTCTCTCTCTCTCTCTCTCTCTCTCTCTCTCTCTCTCTCTCTCTCTCTCTCTCTCCTTGCTCTACCCCATCTCCTCTCCGCTTCTCTACCCTAAACCCTTTACTCTCCCCTCTCCTCTACACTCCTCTCACCTCCCTTCCACCCTATCTCTCTCCTTTTCTTCCTTTCCTGTCTATCCTCATCTCCTCTTGTCCTCTCTTCCCTCTTCATCTTGTCTTATTCCCTCCTCATCTTCTCCTGTCACATCCTCTTCCCTTGCTTTCCCTGCTCCACTCTCCTCTCTTCTCGTTCCCTACTCCACTCTCCTCTCATTCCCATCCTTTTTGTCTCACTATTTTCCTCCTCTCCTCCCTGTCTCACTCCCACCTCTTGTCCATTACCTCTTCCAATCTCATTCCCCGCCCCTCTGCTCTCTATCGCTCTCTGTATCCCCCTACCTCCTCTGCTCAATATGTCTGCCGTGATGTTTCAGGCCACGCTGATCAGTGCATTTGTGGAGCCGGTCCATCATGCAGTCAATGGCATGAACATCTATTTTGCTTTCTGTATTCTCTTCATCCTGCTGTCTCACGTCTGGCTGGTAAGTGGATTCCCTTCCATCAGTCTATAAATAACAGCTGCCACATTTGTTTACTTTCTCCTTCGTATCTCAGTAACTTCATCAGCAGCCGGTTACTCTATCACCATTATTTTCAGATATACTGGTACAGGCAAGGAGACCTCGACCCTAAATTCAGGAATATGATTTACTACAACGCCTTCACTCTAGTGCTGCTATGCATATGTGCAAATATTTATATATTCCAAAGTGGAGACAAATCCTGCCAGAAGCAATGACCGAACTCGGCAGTCTATTCCTAGATTGCCTACAAGCATCGCCGACCATTCTCTTTCATGTGTATATCATTTATCCGAGCCTAAAGCTCCACATTTCCTTTTTTGTTTTCTATTTATCGAGTGTCGATGTTTCTCTCTCTACCTATACGATGTGCTGTATGATTGCTTCACTTGTTATGTGGAGCATTGCCAACTGTGAGCTAATATAGTCAGTTCCTACCTGTATCTTTCATATGCAGACTTAACAGGCGCACATGCAATCTGCTGCTGACCTAGAATCCACGGTGAGCCTCCTATTTAGGCGGGACATATAATCTAATCCTTTACTGAGGTTATCAAATGCGGTAGTTGATCGTCCAGTCGCTCTCTAACATGGCTTGCTGTGCCATCTTGCCTGCGTGTAGGTCAGTGAATTGTACTAGCATTTCATATGCTCAGTTGATGGAGGTGGAAACGCATTCCTACTTGATGAAACAGAATGAAATGGAAATAAGTAATCTTTGTATTGGGGCGTTCGTATCGCACTGTAGCGCTATAGTACAAAGTACAAGTAGGCGGAGAGTAATTGAGGATTGTCCTCTCCTGTGTTTTCCCCACGTTTCCATCACTATCCATTCTATGAGCCACCGCGTATGAGAACTTATCTGAACACCCAACAAGTGCACGCATCTGTAAAGCCAACACTATGGCACATTTGAGGTCTTGCAGTCGACTGCTTATGAATTCTATCAGGAGTTGTAAGGTAAAAAGTTTCAATCAGTTCATATCTGGTTTTGATTTCCTACAGAAGATGAGGTATAGGTTGAAATGCGCTATATTTTCTACCTGCTTTATGGTATCTGTGAGCATGAGTACTGTGGCTGCTTTCCATCACTTCTAGCCTCATCAAAATAGACGAAACCTTCATCTACAAGAATACCAAAGCAAACAGCTGCTAGCTGACCACGGGATTGTTGTCCAGAAGTTTAAAGTAGCGTCAGATGTGAGTGAAGTCCCTAAGCTGACGCAGGAGTTATGTAAGTACACTAGTACTCAATATACTAGTATTGACTTGTACAGTACTACGTTGTTAACTCCGAACGAGACAGATTTATGGGTTCTTTATTGTGGAAGCTGAGCCTCTATGGGAACACTTGTGAGTGAATAGCCAATCCACCAGAACACTAATTCATCTGCTATGTTGTAGTACTAGATAGGGCTATATTTGCGTAGATTTCGTAGTCCTGGTTGTTGCTGCAGGTAAGAGGAAGCCGTAGATAAGGCCTATGAAACCCTGCTTAGCTGATGTTTACCCATAGATAGAAATTCGAATTTAGCTGGAGCAAAGTGAGGAGGCTCAACTTGCAGGCAGTGGAGGCGCGGCTTTGTATTGACCAATCACGTTCTATATCATCACTTCCCTTAGTCACAACAGTCCCATAGCATATACTGTATACATGCCTGAATTATAGCCAACATCTCGGAACTCTGTGGTAATAAGTGGACAATGTAGTGCAACCCAGGTGATAGTCCTGTGATGATTTGGGTAGACAAACCGAGTGCAAAGATGCCAGGCAGTGTTTTGGGATGCGCGTATTTTTATGTGAAGTCAAAAAGAGAGCAAATTTTTTTGAAATCAGAAAATCCCAGAGTCTACAGAGAAACAGAAAACATGGATCTATACTCAATTCCCCCTCCTGCTCCCCGCTTGTAATCATGGGTGCAATTCACTATCAAACTGTTTCAAGCCAGTGGTATTGCGTCATCGCCAGTTTTCAGGTTACATGGCGGCTCTGCCAGGTAATGTGACACTCTATTTACTCTTGATTGCTGAAACTGCTGAAACCGAATGAAACGGGCACGTAACACAGTACTGATCTGATGGCAGGTATTCGGTGATGGACACACTGGCTGGCTGCGTGTTGCAGTAGTAATACGACTGACTCGGTTATGCCTTCTATACACCAGCTGTTCAACTTGTCTCGTTTCTGACACGGCAGACTTTCTACTGAAATCAGAGTTGTCTCTCCTATGATATTGTCTGTACTGGAAACTTGATTATGTTTTGTGTTTCTTGCAGCTACTGGGCGTCAATATGATGGAGAACTCTTTGTCAGTTAATTCCTGCCATCGGCTCAGAATGACCGAAAATGCAAAAAATTAGATCAGCGCGAAAATTTCCAACTCTGCAGAATGCAGTGAGTTCTGGGTCGCACTGTCACCGCTAGATTGAGATGAAAATAGATCTGTATTTATTCTCTACTGTCTGAGAGAAACAAAACGAATAGATCTCTACCATTCTCGTTACTGCGGTCTCCCATGCAGAGGCTCCAGTTTTGTCCCTCTCTTTGATATCTATGTTTCTGCAGGTATCACTTGTTTACTGTTTTGTCTTTTTCAGTGGAAGAAACCAGTGCAGGAGAATTTGTCATCAAGGCTCAAATATTGGCTGGAGGAAAGGGCAAAGGTCACTTTGACAATGGATTCAAAAGTGGTGTGCATCTGACCAAGGAGTGAGTATGTCCCATTGGCACATCACTTGTCTATGTTGTATATCTAGGTCTATGACTCCATTACTAGTGCCAGTAAAGTCGTGGGTATAGTGGAACAGATGCTGGGAAATCGACTCATCACTAAACAGACACCACCAGAGGGCGTGCGAGTGGGCAAGGTACAAACTATACTACTCTATATGTCAGTGGACAGGTTTGTATGTGTACGGTTTTGCGTGCGGACAGGTTTGCAAGTGTACGGTTTGACATGCGGACAGGTTTGTATGTGTACGGTTGTGCGTGTGGACAGGTTTGCAAGTGTACGGTTTGACGTGTGGACAGGTTTGTATATGTACGGTTTGGCGTGCGGACAGGTTCGTATATGTATGGTGTTGCGTGTCGACAGGTTTCCATCGGACAAGCTCTGGACATCAGCAGGGAGACATATTTCGCCATACTGATGGACCGAGAGCACAATGGACCGGTGATGGTCGGCAGTCCTCACGGAGGTATGGACATTGAACAGGTGGCACTCGATGACCCCGATTCTATATTCACTGTGAGTTCCTTTTTCCATCTCTTTGAACTTGGCTCAGGTTCCTGAACCAACCGATTCAGGTCAAGGGCATAAGTTTGAAGCCCAACCTGAGTTCATGAACCCAAGCCAGGGTGATATTGTGATTGTGTCTGAAGTCTCAGTAGCTGGCGATCTACATGTGTCTCGGTTTGTCTTACGCAGGAGACTATCGACATCATGACAGGCATCACTGATGATCAAGCGCAGAGAATGGCGGTAAACCTCGGATTCCAGGGCTCCAGTCTCGCGCAGGTCAGCGTCAGCCGTATTCAGAGCCAGTGAAATTTTTCTCAGACGATACATTGCATCATGCACAATCAGCCATCTTGTTCCATCACACACTCTATGGGTGTGTGCAATAGCATCTTCCTCCCTCCATCCCTCTCTCCCTCCCCTCCTTCCCTCCCTCCTTCTCTCTCCCTCCCTCCTGTCCGCCCTCTCTCCCGCCTGCCTTCCTCTCCCTCTCTCCCCCCCCCCCTACCCACCCCCCCCCCCCCCCCCCCAAAACAAAAAACCCAAACACAAAAAAACAAAAAAACAAAACACCCACACAAACAAAATA
>ERZ1740065.1525-NODE-1525-length-13952-cov-13.084766_pt1 | contig 13952 bp, 10 predicted proteins | sample MGYA00581738_ERZ1740065 | MGnify/ENA primary metagenome ERZ1740065 (study PRJEB43018, sample SAMN04849749) | marine metagenome | isolation source: floating plastic debris | place: Pacific Ocean | collected 2008-09-01 | study: EMG produced TPA metagenomics... | reverse complement strand
CGAGTGTAAATACTGTATTAATTTTCCCACCACTATTTAAATAGTACAGCAAAGAGAAATCACTTTTTCAGCTGCATATGATTGATGGTGGCCGCTGAGTTCCCATATACTACGGCTCATGTGTTGGGCTCATGTATGTATATTACTGTATACTACGGCTCATGTATGTACAATCAGGGTTGTAGTGCACTACCTAAAACAATAAAAGGTTGTCTCACGTGTAGAGACTTTTCAACTTGTAACAGCTTCTGCATAACCACAGATCAGTAGAACCTGTATGATTAGATTTTCTAGATGTACATCTAACTGAAGGGCTAAAAAAAGGTGTATTCAGTTTGCAGGAGACTTACATGGCTTTCATCTTCATAGAGCCATTGAAAGATGCATGTCTAGGGCTAATGAACCTTGCATGAATATCTACATCTGCAATGCTGACAGTGGAGCGGGTAACACAAAATTTAGCTTCTACTGTACGAAAAATCAGATAGGGAGAGGAAAAACTAATGCAAAGAAAGAGCATTATTTCATGGGAAATCAATCCACCATCTACACCTACTGCACGGCACGAAAGCAAAAGTTTTCTGTCCACTATTCAATCACTATTGAGAGGAGTAAATAAATACTGCCAAGTGTGGACTTTCCCCTACCAAACATCAACTGACTGTCTCGTATCACTAAAACAGCATTATCCCTACTCAAGTGGTGGTCATACCTGCCTACCTGTGGTTCAAAGTACTGGAGAGCTTTATTCTCTATTTATACTGACTTCATAAGGGCAGCCCACATTGATAGTAAGATCGTTAAATATGCTGACGATATGGCCATAGTTGGACTGCTCAACTTTAAAGACTCTGATACTTCGTACCCTTTTTTTGATGCCATACAGACCTTTGTAGATCAGTGTGCCTCGGTAAATCTCTTGATTAATGCGAGTAAGACAAAAGAGATGGTCGTGAATTTTAGTAAATCCTGTGCAATATATGATTACAGTTTTATTAACGGCCGATCGAGTGTTTCCTCTTTTAAGTATCTGGGAATTTATTTTGATAATGATTTGAAATGGCAGTCAAATAGTGACTATGTTTATGGAAAGCTCAAGCAGCGGTTTTATGCTTTTTCCCAGTTTTTTCATTTCAAACCGAGCACAGCTCAGAAATATTATTTTATTCGTAGTCTGATAAAGCCTGTTTTTACATACAATTTTGAGTTATGGTATAATTCTGCTACTAAAAAGCAGATAAATAGGATGACTGGGCAATTTAAAAAAAGGAATTTTGACCTTGACATGGATTTTTATCTACGCATCATGATAAAGAAGACTGCTTTTAAGTTCATTTCCGATCTCACATTTTACATGGTTGTTATAAGACCAAGCGTTTTTATTATCAAATGCCAAGAGCAGCACCTCCAGATTTTTGAACAGTTTTATTCCATTTAGTATCCCCACTTTAAATAACTAATGCTGTTAAACACAAATTAAGAGCTAATTTTACAATTGTAATCAGTGTCAATGACAATCATTACCGCTAATAAATATTATTAGATTCCATCTGTCTGAACTTTGGGAAGTCATGGCTCAAAAACCCTACCCTCACAGCTAGAGTTCTATGATATTTGAGCTCAGCTCAGCGTTATTCAGTGACCTGACCTTCATTGTACGAAGGCTGAACTATCTATGCATGTACATGTGAACAGAGACATTTATATAAGCTAGTTTTTGCAGCTTCAACAGCTCTTACAGCTTTGTGGTTATTCATCATAGTCAACACCTAACAAACTCTGAGCAAAATCTAACTGGTAACAGGAAAAAATTAGAAAACCCACAACAGCAATTTTTGCAGCTAACATACTGGAGTGTGCGTGACTGGACAGGTGTGTTGGTAGCAAAATCTATTGGCAAGCGGGAAAAAAATGCTGACTCTGGGAGTCAAACCTAGAAACCAGGCACTTACTGCACGACAGTCATCATACCACTGAGCTACCATGGATTGCTTATGATGGGAGTGATTAGTTAGGAATACATTGAGCCATGGACCGGTAAATAGCCTTTCAGACTGTCCTCAGCAAGTTTCTTCATCAAATCTCAATCCGCTGGTGTCTGCCTCGCACATAGGAGCTCTAAAACCCGTGAGAATACACCCTCACATAGCCAAAAGTAAAGATGTGCTATGCTTTGTTGCTGTCAATGCCCTGAGAAAAAGTCTTATGTTGACAAAGTTTTCTGCACAGAAAAAAATGAGGCTCGGTATAACTTCATGTAGATACTGTAAAACTTCGCTTCAGAATATAATTTGCATAATTTCGTTTCCTATACTTGCCTGCATAAAGACAGGCTTGTGCTTATCGATTACACTCTGCAACTTGTCTTGACTTGATGAATAAAATGCTCCAGATAAGGCGGTATACTCAACAGCTTGTGGCTATCAAAACAGAAACAAAATATACCTGTATGCGTAACCATGGTGATCAGTCTGATATGGTCTCACTGTAAACATACTTTAATGTATCTGCTGACAGTCATGGGGGCAAACTTGGACAGGCCAGTCTCTGGTCGCCGGAGAATGAGCCTCATGAGGATCAACTTCTTGAATGCTTCCACCATGATAGCGCTGACAACTGTGGCTGGTACACAAGTAACCTGAAACAGTGGAATCATCACAGGCATCCATAGCGTGACATCGGTCTCGTTCACATCAGAACCAAAACTCACCACTTCAAAAAAATATTCTGCCCTCTGGAATTTTTTAAGCGCAGCATAGATCATGCCTCCATAATAGTAGTAGAGTAGGAATTTCTTTGAGTCTCCAGCCATCTGTGCAGCCTGCAGTAGGAAAATAATAACAAATAATGAGAATTCATAGTCACCATTATACACGCATGCGTCCACATGTATCAATATCATACAGCAATGTACAACCATAGTTGTAATATATCTATATGTACTACATGTACTACCGTATTCCTTCCAACTGTAAAGCTCTCCAAGCTGCTACGTGTAAATTAGACCATAAAATACCAACACTTTTAGCCACAGGCTGAAATTTGGGGTTATATGTTTAGTTATTAGTTAGCAGTAGTAATCACTAGTGGTTATATACTAGTAGTAGTACAGTAGTACAGTGGTACAGTGGTACAGTGGTACAGTGGTACAGTGGTACAGTGGTACAGTGGTAAATAGTAGCATATAGTAGCATATAGTAGCATATAGTAGTAAATAAATAGCATATATATGTATATATGCTTCATATATGTATACGCAACAATAATTGTGATTGAGCATTTAATATGATTTTCAAAGAACTCATTTTTTCGCATTTATTAAACATCACATTTATTTTTCAGAATGTGTGCAGCTCATTGCAGAAGTTGCAAGACCGCAATTTTTACTCGTCGCATTTGTTTCTCAACAGCCTTTTCGCATTTATTTGTCTTACATTTATTTTTACTTACACAGTATTGGGCAAGTAGGAGTGTTATATAGACTTACGTCCTTCTGAACTTCTGTGATCTCACAGTCCAGGAACGGTAAGGCTGGCTTGAAATTCTTAGCGGAGAGACACAGCTGAAATAAATTGGAATTTAGTGAGCTCATTCATATTACTGTATACATGGGTATTTTACCCTTCTGCTCAAATCATCAGGAATTGCGCTAGCAGAATGTAACATGTTTAGCGATTAATTTTGAGCTCATACATAACATACAGAGCTATAAAAAATATAGTGTTCAACTATGATAGTGTTTTCTTCGAGGCGCTACTACAGTTATTATAGCATTATTATGTTTACTAAACAGCATCGCTGATGATAATCTCCTAGTTATCTCCAAAAAGCTCATAGCATTCATCTCGGTGACTCTCATGACAGCGCCATTTGAATTCATTTACAGACAACAGACTATTCAGTAAGATGTGAAACACTACATACGTGGCAGAGAACCGTGTGCACTGATGTCAGCTGTGACTCATGGGCTCTGACTTTCTCTATTGCTGTCACAGCTATCATTATCCCTTTTCCAGCTTCATTCCGCGCCATCAGGATGGTAGCCATATTAGATATCAAGTCGTAGACTGAATTGGAAAGATATTGCTAAAACCAATGAGCTAAGTAAGGGGTTTCATAGTAAACACACACACTCACGTATATCCACGGAGCACCTAAGTTGCTCCACATTGCAGGTCCCAATAAATAAGTCTGTTTGAGAGAGCAACTTTTTCAACTCATTGCCATCTATTTGTGAGTATTTCCTCTCACCCTCTGCTAATGTTAGCTGATGATACTTTGCGAGTCTAGAAGAAACGATGAATATAAATCATAACCATCGATTGCTGTGTACTGATATCATAACATTACAAGTACAGTGAATGTAAACGTGTACTCACAACAGACCAAGTATACCTAGAGCATGTGACTGAGGTGTGAGTGTTTCTAATGCATTGTCTAGATGAGCCTTTGGGCTTTTCACCAGTCCATCTAAGCTGGCATTGATGAATGCACATAGAGTGCTGACTTGTGCTACAAAAAAACGGTATTAGTACATGAGACGCACTGTGAAAACAAGGAAGTTGAAAGTGCAAAACCACAGCTGGACTCGTACTCGGAGTTTGTCAGATCATCGCAATCAAGCATTTAAAATATTTCCGTAGAGAGGCTAAGACCCATCGTCCAATATATTACTTACCAAGACTCTCAGAAAGTTCTCGCACTCTTGAAACGAACTTTTCTACAGCAGCAGCCATATCTAAAAATTAAAACTGTTGTACCACCAACCGCTACAACTAAGTTAAATAATTACTTGAATAATTTATTAAAATTAATCTGGTATCTAAAAAGTTTTAATGCTGAACATAATTGATATACTTGGATTAAATGCTGATATTATTTCACCGCACGTTCAAGTTCAAATCAAATACTACTGGTCACTGCTTGTTTAGAAGTCGATGGTATACTGACCAATAGCGTGTCAGGACAACGATGATCCCAATGGAGTGGGGAGGTCACCGTGCACGTTAGGTCTCAAGATAAAATTTTGATTTTATGCCAACCACAAACGCGTTTCAAACTGGTATCACACATAATCTCGTGGTGGTAAAGTCTGAGTCTGGATTCATGATGATCTAATGCTGAGCAAAACAAACAATAACAGTGATAGTGGTACGATAGACACACTTCATATGTACTGAGACTATCGCATGCGTACATGCACGTTGTTGTTGCTGTTGCTACTCCTGCGTATAAAATTTATAGGGGTTTACTCGTAGAATACACTTGTGGCATTACGTTGATGGATACTGTAACGAACGACACGCTAGTTCTGTATCATTTCGATCTTTGTAGATCTTCATGGTCTATGACGATGTCTGTCGTTGTAAGAATCTTATTCTTCATAACAATTTCCTCCATTTCACTCACATCCTCTGAATCAGTATCGGATGATGACCATCTTGTCAGTGAGGAACAAGAAGTGTGCTACAGTAAAGATGACTGTGGCATTGATTTCTCTGATGCCTTTATTGCCAACACCAAATCATCTATCACCAAACAGTAAGGAACACGTGTGGTGTGGTGACTGCTCTTATATCTGCAGGCCCATTCATCTCAGTGCACCCTATAGACATAAGATATTGATGAAATTGAATTTTGTTAACTTGCCGTTCTCCTCAGAGTTTTTTGCTCAAGCATATGGCAAATGTCGTAGGATTCACCAGTACCATAATGCAATAATAGTCGTTATCAAGGACCATACATATGGCTTTGTTATAGTCTTCCTCCCCATTTAGTCCATATGAAAGGCTGATCTTCAGAAAGAGAGGAGAGAGAGAGAGAGAGAGAGACGTGCGAGAAATAAAATTAGTTTAAGGCTGAGTAGACTTCCTGTCTTACAAACGTATGGAGCAACTGATCTTGAAAATCCGTCTGTTTTTCATACTTTTCTACATGTCTTTTCATCTAGCAATGAGGCCTAACCTTCTGAGTGAGGGTGATAAGTTTCAGCAGTTTCACTCATTGGTTTCACCCAAGCTTTGACTATGCTGTATACTTTCACTTACTGTATACAAAGATGTTTTAGCACACAAAATACTATTGCATTTTGCTCAAATCATCGGGAATTTTAATGTCTGATTTTTAGTCTATATATAACCTATAGACCTATCACAAATATAGCGTATAGTGTTTTATTTGAGTCTCTATTATAGCTATTATTGTGAGATCGCTAACATTTCTATGTATGCAGTATAATAGAAGTGTAAGTGACAAGTGTACAGCATAGTCAAAGCTATAACTCACAGCACCAGCATAGTCAGGCTCAAAGAAATACCAAATTCAATCAGCAGCGTAATTATATTGGAGTTGTCTTCTCCCCCGTCTAGCTGAATACACGTTTTGGACCTAAAGTCTATCACATACTGCGGTGGTAATATAGATTGGCTAATTGAAAGAGAAGAAAACTCTGATCCTTATAACACCCTATATTTTAAAATAGCAAAGATATCTGGCGATATGAGAGCTCTTTTAATGCTTGGACACTCTGCGTATCTGTAAATCTGCAATGTCAATGAGTATTTATACTTTTGTCTGAACGTATGATCTGAATATTTATTACATCATTGTTTTCAGTGATATGAAATGAATTTCAAACTTCTGGAATGCAGTATTTCTGTATACCAATTCTCCTTACTGAAGCCAATTGGATCATATCACCACAGCACAGCAACTTCAGCTGCGTATAGCACCTGACCAGACTGGTTTTCTTTTATTGTGATTCTCATATGACTAAATTTGTAAATTTCCACCACTCTCTGGAGTTGTCTTATCGGTTTTTAGACAGTATCTCTACCCTGATTGGGCACACGTTGCTATCGTCGCTTGTGGAGATCGACAACCAGAAGCCATGACAGCCATAAAGTCTCTGGTCAGTACCGCCGCTGGCGCTGTATTCATCCATATCTTCACAGAAGATCATCTGAGAGCTGCTTTCACTGAAGAGGTGCGAGGAAATACGTTATACATAATCGTGATGTATCCATCGATGATGTCAGCGTGTTTCATCCTCTACTGCAGGTGTGTGTCTTGTTTCCTTGTAGCTGGAGAGTTGGCCCGAAGATATCCAATCAGTGTTCAAGTTTCAGCTGTATCCAATCACATTTCCTCCTGAGAAATTTAACCAATGGAAGAAGCTGTTCAAGACATGCGCCACTCAGAGGCTCTTCATACCCGTATGTCCATATCCATGTCCATGTCCATGTCTATGTCTATGTCTATGTATGAGATTTAGAGCAGGTGTAGACAATGAGGATGCTTTAGGCGTTGCTACGTCACGTCGACTCTCTTCTATACGTGGACACAGACGTACTTTTCCTGAGGCCAGTGCAGGACATATGGGCCTATTTCAAGGAGTTTAACTCCACACAGCTGGCTGCCGTCGCTCCAGAACACGAGTCATCGAATGCCGGCTGGTACAACCGGTTCGCTCGCCATCCGTACTACGGAGCATTGGGTAAGCTGAATCAGCTAGTCTCCCATCCAGATCGCACACAATCCTTATCTGTGAATTCACTGTTGGTAGGTATAAACTCCGGAGTCATGCTCATGAACTTGACAACAATCAGGCAATTTGATTGGCTGAGTCACATGAATAATTATTTCGAGACGTACCGTTACAACATCACCTGGGGCGACCAGGATCTACTGAACATCCTGTTCCATTTCTATCCAGGTCAGTTATTATGTGTTCCCACAAGATGCAGTGGATGATGCAGTTTTGTTTTGGGTTTTGCATACTCTTCGATGCATAGGTGAGGATTTTACCGAGATAGGAGCAATCACTGTACACCCAGATGTCCCACTGCTGTGTCCCAGGACTAAGTTAATCATAGCTTGTTGTTTCATTATGAGAAATGCCACTAATTTGCAAGCAAGTTTGTGTAATTGCGTAATCTATTTGTGAGGGTACTGTAAAAATGGAAATTTTAGCGCCTTAAATAATAGCGTTTTTGGAGGTTTATAAGGTCTCCTGAAATATATACGATTTTATTTAAGTGAATTTTAGTTCCAGAAATAGCGATTTTCTCTTTTAGTTTGATTGGTTACTAATTATCCTGAGCCAATTCTTCATCATTCAATCATTTTAATTATATTTTTTATGAGAGTCTTGCTTCTCTGACCTTTCTCTGACCTTCCCTGTACCACCTGACTCCCAGCCATCCTTGATAATGTTAGCTTTGTTCCACAGAAAAGTATTTCAGAAAACACAGGCTTTATCAGATCTGCTTATGTGCCCAAAACACATATGGGAGTGAGCACTCAACCAGTCAATTGTACTAACTACAATTTCTACTGGAACTAACGCAGCTGTATCAATCGAGAGCTCATGAAAAATAATAGCGAATTCAAATATCGCGGCTCATATGCCAACAATATTTGAGCTATTTTTACGCAGTCCCTAAAGTTTCCCGTTATACAGTATTCTGGGAAAGAGAATAAGGCACATCTTGAGTGCCTGGTCATGACATGTGAAATTGCATGTACACCTTCAATTCTGGATATAAAGCACCATGTTAGAGACATCTGCACATACATTCCACTATATGTATCACACCATCCTGTAGGAGTTCTTATGTATGGAGCATTTTATAACCAGTAAGAAATGCGCACAGTTTGTATCTCGAACCCATGAGTTATAGTACTGAACCAACCAAGCAACTGCTATAGTGACATGTGATTTTCTCCTTGTAGAGTTTGTGTACGTGTTTGACTGCAGCTGGAATTACCGTCCCGACCACTGTATGTACATGAGTGTCTGTAAGGCTGCTGAGGTCAGCGGTATCAACGTCGTCCACGGCAACCGTCGTGTGTTCCATAACGACAAGCAGCCGGTGTTCAGGGCTGTCTACGACTCCTATGTTGAGGTAAGTTTGCTAGCCTTAGGCCCGTGGCTGTTATGGGTGTTTATGGGTGTATCATTGATCATTTCAGTATCGGTTTGACGGGTTGAAGAACTTATTCCGTCTCATTCAGCTCCAGTTATCGAAGGCAAAGCCTGACGATGATCGGTGTGACGCAGTTAAGTATCTGTTTACTACAGCATTGAAGAAACATGGGAGGAAATGAATGAATACTAAACATGGATGATCTCATTTCATTGTTTCTTGTTTTTCCTTTCATTATTTGTTTTATTCTCTAGTTTGTTAAAATTGTAATTCAATTTAACATTCATGAATATGTTGCCTTCTTCTGCAATTCGTAATGAGCTTCTCTTGTTAAATAGGTAGTTTACTTACAATCCAGCTACTGTTATGATTAAAAAGCTCTCTAAAAACTCATGTAACACTTTTTTCAAAGTACAGCAACAGTGTAAGGGTGAGACAACTCCAACCCTGCTAGCCACTATGTAAGCCAGCTATGCAGCTGTACTTCACTGCACTATAGTAGTTTTAGCCCAATTTATGCCTTGTTATAAGGTACTAACATTCTGATCTAACTGTTACTTTGGCATACGACTCATAGGCTGTGGTGAGGTGTCAACTTGTGATCTCACATCCAATAATTGAGTAGTTTTTTAATACTGGATACTGGAACTGTTATTGAGAACTGTTTCTTGGAATCCCTCATCCATAACATAGGTAAACCTGCGTGCTGTACAATGGGAATCGCTACAAATTCAATTTGTGTCTTTGATCTAGCAGTGCAAGTGTAACCTATTTGAGGTTTAGAAAGGCATCAAGTGTTTTGAGGTACCTACATCTAATTTTGTTAGCAAACATGACTTTTAAGATCATGCTGTCAAAGTGTCCCGACATACAGTATTGTAGTCAGCTTGATGACTGAGAGGAAGTGTCTATAGTTTGACTCCGAGCTCTCTTACCATCACTATGCTATCGCTCATTTCAATTCCAACTTCTTCTTTAGCTTTAGACTGTCCTTATGTTTCTGATTGCTCTGATTTCTGCTGTTGCCACTAAACCGTGCAAAGATTGGTATCCCCAACTTCAATAATTTCTATTCCCTGTCTGGGCACCCATGCAGTGATGTAGATGATTCTGAGCAAATTGTTATCGCTTAGTGAAGATCTGGGTGCCCTCATTTTCACGCAGCCAGGGAAGAGAGTGACAGAGCTGGCTTTGAGAGCCGCTTGCATGTGAGACTTTGAGCTATTCACACTGTGGTGGATGGCACCACTAAAGTAGAAATCTGCTCATACATCACAGGTGCCACCAATTTATCTAATCATTATGTAGGACTGACTTTAAGGAGAGACGGTTTGGTTGCTATGCACCATGGGTACGTCCCCAAGAATGGAGGTATCAGTCACAGTCTAGCAAACATACAATTAATGTGAAAGGTTATGAGAACAGAAGTCTCCGGATGAACACGATGACCAGTCTCCTACTGTGTTCCTGTGGAATCAAGACGTGCATCTAAGCAGGTGAGGTCAGCGTGTCCAAAATAAGAAATTCACTAACCGCACCTAAGGCACCTTATAATATCTGTCACGTAACAGGACACTGCATCTAAACCTCAAGGGAATAGAACGCATCCGGGTTTCCTCAAGATTAGGACACGCGTCTTAATTCTGAGCGAATACGGTACTTTTACCGGGAGACACATGTACTTTAGGTATTGCAATCCTTTATTATTGGTTTGCTGGTGTTCACATGTGGTTTATTAGTTGGGTCTGACTGATACTACCATGAGTGCATTAGAATACCTGCCGACCAGTTTCTGTCCCATTCATTGGTTGGCGTGGTCTATTGGTGGAACATATTTTTCACTGCCGGGCTAGTTCGTATAGGTCTGTAAAGCTACATCCTAGTATAGTATAGTATACCAGGCTCTTATCAGTTGCTCACTGTTCCTTCCATACTTTTCCTTTCAGTAACCCAAACACATCTCATTGATACTGCACCGCTGGCTACAGTTCTAAACCACACCCAAATGCGACTCAGCTCACTTTCTGACCAATAGAAACTCAGCACCAGTTGTAAACCGCACCCCTCACACTTACCTGTCTGTAAAATATATTTTTTATATTCAATTTGTGGCATAGAAATCTCTGAGATTGGGTCTGCTAATAGAATTGTTGAGCTATGGCTGTTATCAGGTAACCTTATTTGCACTGTTTACCCTGTCAGCTGTACATGGACATGTATATTGTTGTGATGCAATGTGAGATCAATATTTTGTTATTTGTATTCCTTTAGATTTTCACAGTCTATGAAGAGAGCTGTTGCAGTGAAAGCCCTGTTCTTTATGTTGGTTTTCACGATGTTACTAAAATACGCTATGCGACAACAACGACAATACAAGAACGTTAGCGGCGACGAACAAGTGCTGTGCAGCAGTGTGAGCGATTGTGGCGTTGATTTCTCAGACGCCTTCATTGCTGACACCAAATCATCTGATATCAAACAGTAAGGAACACACACGCATCCGAGTTGTTATAGATGATACTCAGCATGTGGTGATACCGTAATGTTGGAGGATGGTGCAGTGCCTCAGCATGTACAAGGCTAGCGTGCGGGTTGGAGTTCAGACCATATGGGTGCAACCCAAGCTTGTTGTATAAAATATTCATAACAGCAACAATTCAAATTAGAGAGAAGACAACTCTTGACTTGTTATAAAGACATTTTCTTGAAAGATGCAAGACAACATGATTGATATTTTATCTAATCATCCTATAAAATGAATTTTTGATATACATATTTTGATATAGTATTTGGGGAAGAACTGAGAATAAGCACGACTTTTTACTACATTGATCTATCTCCACCACTCTCTGGAGTTGTCTTATCGGTTTACAGACAGTATCTCTATCCTGATTGGGCGCACGTTGCTATCGTCGCTTGTGGAGATCGACAACCAGAAGCCATGATAGCCATAAAGTCTCTGGTCAGTACCGCCGCTGGCGCTGTGTTCATCCATATCTTCACAGAAGATCATCTGAGAGCTGCTTTCACTGAAGAGGTGCGAGGAAATACGTTATACATAATCGTGATGTATCCATCGATGATGTCAGCGTGTTTCATCCTCTACTGCAGGTGTGTGTCTTGTTTCCTTGTAGCTGGAGAGTTGGCCCGAAGATATCCAATCAGTGTTCAAGTTTCAGCTGTATCCAATCACATTTCCTCCTGAGAAATTTAACCAATGGAAGAAGCTGTTCAAGACATGCGCCACTCAGAGGCTCTTCATACCCGTATGTCCATATCCATGTCCATGTCCATGTCTATGTCTATGTCTATGTATGAGATTTAGAGCAGGTGTAGACAATGAGGATGCTTTAGGCGTTGCTACGTCACGTCGACTCTCTTCTATACGTGGACACAGACGTACTTTTCCTGAGGCCAGTGCAGGACATATGGGCCTATTTCAAGGAGTTTAACTCCACACAGCTGGCTGCCGTTGCTCCAGAGAATGAATTGCCAAACACTGGTTACAATCGGTTCGCTCGCCATCCGTACTACGGCCCATTGGGTAAACCCCATTGCAATCTGTCAGCAAGAAACATCCACCTCGCACCGTTTATCGGTTGAACTTCTTACTGGTAGGTATAAACTCTGGAGTGTTGCTCATGAACTTGACAAGAATCAGGCAATTTGATTGGTTAAGTCACATGAACCATTATTTCGAGACGTATCGTGATAAGCTCATCTATGGCGACCAGGATCTACTGAACATCCTGTTCCATTTCTATCCAGGTCAGTTGTCCTGTGTCCATCACCCACAGATGAACGAGGTGAAGATTTTACTGAGTCATCTATTAAAACAAGACTGCTATTGGCATAAGCCACTTCCACGTTGGGTCAAAGCTTACCCAATTTCAGTGAAGGTAATGAGGCAATCTCCTAGATTTATCTTGCTTGTAGAGTTTGTGTACGTGTTTGACTGCAGCTGGAATTACCGTCCCGACCACTGTATGTACATGAGTGTCTGTAAGGCTGCTGAGGTCAGCGGTATCAACGTCGTCCACGGCAACCGTCGTGTGTTCCATAACGACAAGCAGCCGGTGTTCAGGGCTGTCTACGACTCCTATGTTGAGGTAAGTTTGCTAGCCTTAGGCCCGTGGCTGTTATGGGTGTTTATGGGTGTATCATTGATCATTTCAGTATCGGTTTGACGGGTTGAAGAACTTATTCCGTCTCATTCAGCTCCAGTTATCGAAGGCAAAGCCTGACGATGATCGGTGTGACGCAGTTAAGTATCTGTTTACTACAGCATTGAAGAAACATGGGAGGAAATGAATGAATGCTAAACATGGATGATCTCATTTCGTTGTTCCCACTTACCTGCTTGTCCTTTTATCTTGTTCCTCACAATATCTCATAATATCTCATACATGTAGCAGCAATAGTTTTGCCTATACGACCAAGACTTTCATTCCTATTACTGCTAGGCAGTAGAATGAAGAATTTTTATTTATTTGCTCTTTGCTGGTTGATTTTTACCTACAGCTATTGTTATTGGGCTGTATTGTACAAGAGAGCACAACCTTTTTGTGCTGGCTCTGAGTTGAAGTAAGATTCAGAGCATAGCCAGAGTTCCATACTGTACCCACTTGCCAATGTTATAGTCAAATTAAATATATATACATATAATACTGAGATTCTACGAAGTGTTTGAGGGAAATACACTGATGAGCATTAGCCGTGATTGTTGTACTGGCCTAGTTCTTATTCTGTCACATTCTCCTAGTTTATCAATCAGAATCATTGTCAGCTGATTATCTTGAGCTATGCGGGGAGCTTCAAAATTATTCAATATTGGTGTGAACTGTCAGCCTCAACCCACTTCTGAATAGAGTATCAGAATCAGGGCTGTATGATATACCACTTTGGTCAGAGCTCGTATTCAAGGAAAATTGGGGGGGGGGGGGGTAAGGGGTGGGTTAAGTATAATTAAAAATGCAAAATAAAGAGAATAGAGAAGAGGATTTAAAAAAGAGGAATACAAAAAAC
>ERZ1740065.1524-NODE-1524-length-13957-cov-12.386707_pt1 | contig 13957 bp, 9 predicted proteins | sample MGYA00581738_ERZ1740065 | MGnify/ENA primary metagenome ERZ1740065 (study PRJEB43018, sample SAMN04849749) | marine metagenome | isolation source: floating plastic debris | place: Pacific Ocean | collected 2008-09-01 | study: EMG produced TPA metagenomics... | reverse complement strand
ACAGAGTGATATATATCGAAAGTATACATGATAATGACTGCTTGTGTGCCGAATTGGGAGTGTTACAGTCACTTTAAGGCTGGGCTACACTATATGTGTTCTCAAGCATGTGACAATTTTCCGTACACACCAGCAGTGTCCATACTGGACATAAACAGAGAGCCAATCAGCAATTTTCATAGAATTTTATGCGAGGCTAATACAGCCTCATATAGACACCAATTAGGACCGCATATTTTCCGGGAAATATATAGCCAATCGGAAGGAATTTGTCACGACTGTGGCTCTCGAGTGAAAATGCGCCTAGCTCCACACACTATATTCTGTTGTTAAGAAATCCACCCACTTAGCAATTTCATGAAAGAAAACATTGTTCAGAAATTGTCTTCTCCAGCTAAAAATTATTTTCAGTTTGGTCAAGAATTCCAGCTATTTCTAGAGCACTTCCAGAGAAGTTTTGTCAGAAGCTCCTGAGAAGTTCAAGCGGATGCCCCTGGTTACTACTGGCAGTTTTTGACAATTCCTCCGCAGTTCATTTATAGCTAGGGTTTCCCATGTAGTGTGCACTTGTGGGTTAATGAGCCAAAATGCTACATGTCATCTGAGCTCCCAATGCCTCACAAACAGATTTATGCTAAGCTTCCTTTGCGCTTTTCGACTCTTGCATTTTTACTGTTTTGGAATCTGTATTCAACCTTTCTCTTGTGTTTCATATTCCTATCAGTATAACACTATAAATATTTGACTATTTTCAATGTTTTTTATACACAAAAGTAATTTTACCTTAATAAACAAATCAGTTTATTTTCGAATCATAGTGTGAAATAAACATCTAGAAGCTCTTCATATGAGGAAGTGTTAAATTTTCCTGTTGAAGAAAAAATGGGGAATTTTTACTCTCCCATCGGCAGGCAGTCCAGTATTATACGCAGGTGATAAGCAGGTGCTACGCCAGTATGAAAGCTGGTGAAAGCAGGCTAATTGGGGACTAAAGCCGTCATAATACAGACATAGCACTGGCTTGACTTATGAGGCCAGCGCACCTGATGATAGGAGATTAGGAAATGCCCAATATTGCAACAAAGGCTTCCGGAATGTTCTTTTGCACAGCACACGGAAATTGAAATGTACGCTATTTATTGAAATTGGGGTGTTTGTCATTCTCCCGTCAATATTCGTGCATCAGCAAGTGTGGGAGTGTGCTCGTGTGAGAGGGAGTGAGCATGAAAATTGACTGGAGAGCTACAAAACCAAAATTAGTTTAGGGTTACACTGATAGCATTATAGTATTGTTTACTCTCCTGCCGCAATGTGGCACACACCCGCATGATTTGCTTGAAATTTAGATAAAGCTGGATTTCGAGGCGCTTTCTGATTGGTGGACCTCTTATCACTTGTACAACCAGCCAATTCATGTGTGTTAGCAGTGGCAGCTAGGATTCATTTCATTGTTTACTACAGATTATTGGAATTTGCTCGCTAAATGGAAAATTTGAAATGGCCCAAGCAATTGCTCTGTGTAGCCACCATGCCCTCCGCCATTTTTTACTCTCCTATTGGTAGGTGTGACTGAATCATGCACCTGTGTTACGCCGGTGTTACACAGGCTTTTGCCGCACTTACGTCTGCTTCAGCTTAAGCTTTACGAAACTGGCATGCCCATGGATTGAAGAGTAAAAAATGCCTGGCTTTCGTCATTATCCTGTCGATATTTTTCCATCAGGATGAGCGAGAGTGTGCGGAAGTAAGCAGGAGTAAGCGGGGGAGTAAGCGCAAAAATCGACAGAAGAATGACAAAAACCAAATTCCTTCCTTAAAACCGGATGCATTGATTACCATCAAAGCAATGAACATGGCTCTGTGCAACCACAGCTTCATAAGCTTCATCTCGTAAATCTATAGTAAATGTATCTTGTCTAACTCTCTCTGTATGTGGTTTAACTAAAAATACTTGTAATGCTTTGCTGGTGACTTGGCAGCTACATTGTCAGGAAAAAATGTTAGCGATGACTAAATGTCCCCATTTAAAGACAAGAGCCGGGCAATAGGCAATAACAGCAGATCTCTATAGTAAGTCATATATGTAGATTTCATACATCCAATAATATTCACTCTAAAGTAAGGCTAAACACCTTTTTTGATGATACGTTGGAGTTGTCTTCTTGTGTTTTTATGACGCTCAAGGGATACTTTGGTGCGCTATCAGTAATCTTTGCTTAGCTAATTAACACATGTTACAGACATTACAGACGGCTCAAACAACCATCTATTTTTCATGATAACAAACACAAGTCTAGTTATGGTTGGGTTTCATTTGAATGCAAGACATGACAGCAGCTGACTCATCCGTAAGCTAGGACAAGCATATGGAGAGTGGGACATTGACTTAGCTGTACTCATTAACAGGGAAAGTGACTTTTCAACGTCTGATTCCCACTCTGATTGAAAGCTTGTGCAGTTTTATCTACATTGGTTAACCATTTCATTAGCGTATAACCACATAATTCTCTCCCTTATTAGTAGCTCGGACACTGTCAGCTGGTATGCTCCGTGTCTGATGACTGACCAGAAGCAGTATTAGATTTTCTCTCTTGGACATCATAAAAACACGAGAAGACAACTCAAACATACTATGAAAAAGAGTGGTTTAGCCTTGGTTTAGAGTAAATCTGATTGCATGTATGCAATTTTAATATATGATTTACTAGAGAGATCTGCTGTTACTGCCTATCGCCTGGCTCTTCTCTTTAATATTCACTGAATTTCCACACCACCAGATATACCGACGAGTTTTGAAACTTCATTTAAGATTTTGAAAGGCCATAATATATTTATGCATGCGCACTCTCTAGCTTATGACAGCGGGGCACGGCAATTCTTTAATTGTGTTTTCCACCTTTACTAAATATAATTAAGAAAAGTATGGCTTTCGTCATTCTTCCGTAGATATTCGTGCATTAGCACGTGCAGCAGTGAGCTGGAGTGTGCGGGAGTGAGCGCGGATAGGCGCGGGAGTGAGCGCGAAAGTCGACAGGAGAATGACAAAAACCAATAAGTATTCCCTTACCTAAGTACAAGAGCACTTAATGTAATACCTACTTTTTTTTCCATTACAGACAAATGCAAAGCTTCTAATGCAAAGCTGGTAGCTTGTCGTTCAATAATGATGGAGACCAGGGCCACTTTGCCACTCGAGAGATCATTGCGATGCTATAAAATCCTAGCTGGAATTCTTCAAAACAACAGGATTTTAGCATGCAAACCGGCTGGGAAATATTATAAGACTAGGGATCTTAACTATTTAGTTTGTCTAAGGATGAAAGGACGGATTTCATGTAGCATAAGGACCTTCTTTGACCCACTCAGATTTTCGCCTTTCAGTTTGGATTTTTGATGTTGTAACTCACCTCTCTGGGTAAAATGATATCATGAGTAAGCAACATGTCTCCAGCTATCACCCTAATGAACTAAGAACTAGTTTTTGATGCTGCAAAAGTGAAAATTTTGGTAATAATATGACAATTTTTAGCTATTTATTGCGCCATAATATTGCCCGATATCAAACAGTTTTATTCGATGAACTCCTGAGACCTACTGCAAGGATTTTTCTTGGATCCAGGTTGATATCCTTGTAAGACTAGTGTGGTCTTGCTCATGATAAGTTCCAAATACGATTAAAAAACTTTTAGGCTTTCCTACAGAACTGAAAGCATTAGTTATCTATGGAGCCAAAATCTCCCTACCTGATGAGATGTTTCCTCCAGACAGCAGCCACAATCGCAGCGATGAAAGTGAGTACAATCAATGCTGATAAGCATATGCATCGATTGACTGATATTTGTGGATCCGTTTCTAGAAACAAAGCCATAATGAGTTCCCTGCAACAAGATGACCTGTGCCAATAACCGTATCAGTGGTCAGCAGTAAGCTTCCTCTGATACTTTTCATTCCTAGTTACTTTTTACTTTGATTGGTCGGCTTGTGTCGTTCTCTTCCTATCAATTTTTGCACACACTTTCACACCCTTCTGCACTCGTGCGCACACTCCCGCATGTGCCCATGTATGCCCGCATGTGCCCACGTATGCCCGTGCATGCCCCCATGTGCGTGCATGAGCAGTATGCACGAACATTGATGGGAGAATGACAAAAGCCTCCTACCAATGAACTCCGGCATCGGAAACGTTACTTTGAATCAGTCTCTTACCGATGAATTCTGGCATGTGGAACCGTCCTTCATGTCCGTATCCACCGTCTGGGAACTGAACTTTGATACTGCAGCTGCACTCTCTGTCATCAGACAGATGAATGCTTATCGTCCCATCAGTTGACTGATGCTTAGTCGGTTCTGCTCCAGTACACTTGACCTTGACATTGAAATGTACATTGACTTCGTTAAAAATAACGGCATACTGACAAGCAAGCAATAGATTTATTACCTGGTAAGCGGGTTGATCAATGGTGCTGATATCATGCTGATTCAGTATGGACACCATAGCTTCTGAGCTGTGTTCTCTTACCACCACAGTTTCTGGAGCCTTACCAGCTGTTTATACAGTTTCAGGTTAGTATTAAATGAATTAAAAGATCGATTTACACCGATTTTGAAGTAGTTTTATGTATTTGAAGACCTGAGATATGTTTGCGCAATAAACATATTTTGAACAATAAAAGGACTGGCTACACCTGGCTGCGATAGTTTTCGACATAAATTCTGATCACAATTCTATTGTGTCTGAACCCATCCAAGAAACGATATCAGGTATATTATTTTGACCAAAAATATTCTTGCTGTATTCCAAACATAAAGAGCCCCATTAAAAGGTCTGGGCATATTTGCTGGGTTTGCTCGCCAACTTTATAGACATGAAAATCTAGATGTATACTTTTTATGTGAAGCTTGAGACATCCGAACTTAAAACCTCGCACTATTAGCTAGGATTCCGTCACATAAAAATTCACCTCAGTAAGACTCATGATCTACCGATAGACAGTAGGATATAATTGTTCCTAATTTTAGCTCCAGAGCTTAGCTGCTGAAACACAGGGCTGCTCAGGAAATGTGAAAATATTGACATGTTTGGCACTGCTTAGACAATCAGTTAACAACAAAATTCCACAATGTTTGTTCAGCGCTCTCAGTACAAGTGTAGTTGAGACGGAATTCACCAAAGATTTTAGGGATCTTTTGGGAAATAACCTTCATTAGGCGTACCCAAAGAATAAAATAATCAGCGAATACATTTGATATGATGTCGAATCGATTAATTTTCTCTGCTAAAACGACTATTTCTAGTCACAACCTGAGTTTTCATCAGGTCTCCAATCACCAGCACTCAGCTTACCTGGTGAATACACTGCAGGGCATAGCATGGTGCAACATGGGCTGGCATTTCTGAATGCACAAGCAACGCCCAGTGGCTTCTTACTCTGAAAAGTCCTCGTGAGTGAGAGCAGTAATACAGCAGATATAATAGAAGCTTCTACCTGCTGATGAAACTACATCGGTTGACTAGTTTCACATGTTTGCGCCTATGTATCTGCTGTTTTCCAAGCACATATCAGATTTCAGGTAAATACATCAAAGACATTGGTCAATAATCCGATCACTGAATCAAAAATTAATTTCATAAATGCATCGTAATCAAGTTGAATTGAAAATTAAGAATCATAACACGCAGAGCCCTCACCATTCTTAGTTCTGAATCCAGAGTACCTCCAGATTACAAATGAGTGACCATCTTCCAGTTCTGCTTGGATGGTGAAATTAACAGTTACTCCCTGCTGCAGCGTCATATTGATCTTTCCACCAACAATTTTCATTCCGTCTTTGAATTTTTCAGCAACACCGGCCTCACCATCCACTAACAGTTTGAGAGATCGCAAGCACCTGTCATTGCCATTCTGAAACACGTTGAAAGGCCTGTAGGATATTAATTCGCTAGTATCGAAATGTATTGTACTGTAGATTGTGTACATGAAATATCGATGTATCGATATAAATCCAAAATCGTGTATCGTGACATAACTACACTATGTTCCAGAGATACACAAGCGACTTGAAAAGCATACAATACCCTCGTGACCTAGTGACCCCTCGATAGAGCTAAGCAAGGCAACTTACTTGACCAATCCGTATAGTCACAGTACGATCAGTGTGATACTTCATCCTGTCAGCATCTATGATTTGGACGCTGGTTGTATTCCAAGTATCTCTTTCTGTAATTTATATACATGTAATGCTACAAACATTTCGCACAAACTACTCTACCTTGATTAACCAATGAAACACTGCCAAATAAGGCTCACACATAAATTCATACCTCCATACCTGCACATATCAGAGAGCTGGCTGGAGATGACACATCATCTATGATCTCTTCACCGTTGAAGTTTCTCACTACTTGAACTGCACTATAGAATGGTGTGTAGACATCTCTGCCTTCGATCACCAGGTTTGTTGATTCCAAAGGAATGACTTCATCGTGACATCTGACACTCTGTGTCATGTCTCGCAGGTGAGAGCAGGTTATCACATATCCAGCAGGTTTGTAGTCTCCATACTTTGGAGTGGACCATGACAACTTGATCTGACCCAGCGACAAGCCTGAAGGATGGGTGGCTGTGGGAGCGGCTTCCACATGGATGTAACCTGTATTGTTAGAAAAGGAGGATCACCATTCAGAGTGTTTTCTAAACATTGCGAAACATAATTATACTGATAACCATGGTTTATAATAGCAGGGGTCTCAATTGTTCGGACTTTAACCGAACTGTTTGGATTTTTAGATGATGCGAGTTGTCATAACATTGCTGCACAGCAATGAAGATGGACTCAACACCTAAAGAATTACCAAAGCTATTAATTTGGACGGATCTGACGGCGGCCATAAAAGGCAGTGGCTCGGATTGACTGTAGGTTGTTAGCCCTAGACATCGGACTGGTAACGCCAGTCCTCTCCAGCTCTCTCACAATTTTCAAGACACTTCACTGTTATCCATTGCCGACTCTATCATCATGTAAGTTTTATTGTATGTTTTGTCTGCTGGTTGATTAGTTTAATTCGTGTTATTCAAATAAATTAAATATGCTGTTATTTAGAACTCAACTAATTGTTGCAGTTAATTTAGATAAGCAAAACAAAATTAGAACAAAATATAACTCAAGTCATCGAACTAAGGTCGCTGGGATTCATGGAAGTCAGAGACAACCTGATATGCTGCGAAGCTCTGTGGTTTGTTGATGATCGGAGCTGCGGAATAGGCAGATGAAATTGCCCTCGTGGCAATCTTAATCACCTTGCCTGTGTCATACTGACATCACATGCTAGTAGCTGTGGTGTTGGCTAGACAGTATTGTAAATATGGAAAGTGTCAATAATAGCTCTGAGTTCAAATCAAACAAGTTACCAGTCATTACAGGGGGTAGCAGCTTTCAGATGAGGTTTGGGGGACACAAACCCAAATAATTCCTATGTTGTAAGCAATGCAGCAACAGAATGGTCACTATAGTGACTAATCAGTTGTCTCTGCACCTCGCTGCAGAATGTGCTAGGCTGGCAGGTAGATGAAATTGCCCTAGCGTCAATGTTTACTGCGTCACCTGTGTCAAACTCACAACACAAGCTAATAGCTGTTATCTTGGTTAGACTGGGTACAGACTGGCGTATTTTGTCACAAGCGCGTTATAATTTATAGGTTATGTAACAGTCTGTGTCTAATTCCTGAGCTTTCCTTGAGATTAGGACCCAAGTTTTAACTAAAAATAAATTTGGTATATTTGTCTCTGTGTATTAGTAGTATTCAGCTCAGCAAGTGTCTGCATGCGAGCATGGATAGATGTATATAGTGCAGATAGTGTACTTACTAGCAACAAATGCTCTCAGTGATACGTCTCTCTTTCCTACAGCTTGAAGTTCATTTTCTGATAAACTAGGTTGCCCTAGGTAGCTGTAGCTGGTGTTCAGTTTTTTGGCTGTTAGGTGATTATCGTCTGTAGAGCTGACAGCTAAGAAGCTTTTCCTGGTAGTGAGAACGCCGATGAAGTCTCCCTGCCTCACTCTGATCACCTGTGCGTGAATATATTGCAACTCTTGTCGACCAATGGTTTCATTTCTTGGTGACAGGATGGTGTCAGTGACAAGGCGGTAATTGTCTCCCTCTGATCTCCACAACATAGCATGAGTAAATCCCTTTGAATTAGGGAGCACAAATTGGAACTGCCATGCCACCAAATACCCACTGACTGCGACTGTCAGATATGGGTAGAGGTACAAATTTGGTCCAGAATCGTGATTTTTGTTCTGAATTCCACCAGAGGTAACGCCTGGTGAAGTATCTGAAATATATATAATTCATGAACATGAGCAAGAAGAAAAAGAAACGGAAATCATCTTTCATAGAATTTAAAAAATTCTGTTTTGATTAGAGAAAAGGCCTGGCTGTGCACAAAATTGGAAATTTACGAGTTCATGGGTACACACTAGAGAAGTTTTCACGAAATCGTACACATTGGAAGTGCTGAGCTCAAACATCATGAGCGTCACAAGCACCATGGTCACATGACAATATTCCAATCAAATGATTAGTCTTGTTGAAATCTCAAAAGGAGGTTGAACACAGCTCTTCAGGAATCATCACTAAGTATATAAATAGCTACGTATGAGGTCTGATCAGAAAGTTCCCATACATGTATATGCAATCTCGTGACTCTGTCAGCATTAATTCTTCAGAGGGGCACGTCTAAGTTGCTGAGTCAATGAACTGAGTCATGATAATTGTAAGCAATAGCAAACGTGGCCGTGTATGCGATAAAAGTTGGTCAGTTTACGACACAGAGACTGGCGGTTCACAAATGGCGAAAATGGTTTTGAGGATTTCAGTCTAAAGTAAAAATGTGAGGTATGGATTTGACTACGTGGCCAACATATTTCACTCACCCAGATACCAGTCAGGTCTGCTCATCACCTGCCAATTCTTTATGCTCTCCACCCGCGTACCATCATCTCCTCGTCTCTTACTCATTAAGGAACAGCCAATGGGATCAAGTTTTATGTGAAACGCTCGACATACAGCACCAGAGTTGTTGTAGTTGAGGCAACTGTTCATACAGTTCTCCATCCCTACACCTTCTATTGTAGTTAGCGTGGGTGCATTGAATAGGTATAGACTCTTTTCTCTCTCCCATGGCAACCAGAACCCTGAAAATTTTCCATTCGACATAACCAGATTTGATAGTGATGGTATAATGGCTACTATTGTCGGAATTTGCTATATACAGTATTCCCATTATACCTAGTACTGGAGTTTTCTTCTCATTTAAGGTACAGAAACTTAGATTGTTTTCATTTTTGTTTCTTGATGGGCAAACTGTACTCTCACTGAGTTATTGGATGTTTTTGTGTAAGTCAGGGTAGACTGATATACCTGCGCAGGCTGGTCGGAGATGATACTTCCAATCCTCAGTATCTCTGACAGTAGCAGTGTACTCTCTCTCCAGGAGTAGCTCACACCTGCTGTCAGCTGTCATGTAGTTTACTGCCACACACGGAGCAGATGACTCGTTGACGCATCTCTCCTTACAGACATCCAGAGTGACTCCAGTCAGATTCTGGGTCTGTGATATTCTGGGTACCAGCCTCTGACTCTCACTGCTGACTGTCCAGTCACAAGGTAAACCTGTCACTGTATGGCAAAATTTTGATGACCAACACAAGAAGTAATAACAATTGACAATGACCCACAACAGATTCAGTGACAACACTCCGTATTAGGTCAAACTGAGTCAGACTATCTACTCCATCAAGTTCCTTATTTACTGATACAGGATGGAAGAGCTGGCGTAATTATAGTCATCCTGAACATTTATAAGGGATGGCTCCACTGATAGGGCTACACTACAGCATGACCGATATTTCACCTCCAGAATATAATTAATAGCGTAAGAACTAGCTTTGCACGTAATGCTTAGCTGATATTGTAACTATTGAAACTATGGCGACATTGTATGTTTGTGGTAGTCGACACCCGGGCTTTCAATTATTTCGGTTTTGGTCCCAGCTGTGCGGTAACGTGGATTTTCATTGGAATTGAAATCACTTTGATACCTACTACCCAGTATGGAACTCACTACGCTTGTGAGGGCTAGAAAGAAACTGACAGTGTAAAATTCATCTGGTATCGAAGCTCCATGGTATCGAAGCTCCATGGTATCGAAGCTCCATGGTATCGGCATGGAGTATAAAAGTGATCAGATAGCGCCGCTTCAGTATCGATATCGTATCAGCCAAGCACTGTTGGCGTATGCATTAAGAAGTAAATCATATGACAGCTCAGCCCGAATAGCCTTAAAGGCCTGGGTGTGCCATGAGGAGCTGTTTGTAAAATAAGTTCAAAATTCTCACTTTTATGTCTTCATTATCAGCTATGGTACCCTCATCCTTACTGCTGGTGCTCATTTTACGCTCTCGTACCTTCATTATGAGCTCCCTATGTCTCATGTCAATGTCTATGTCTATATCTCAAGTCTCATGTCTCAAGATAATGCCTTCCTTTCATTCATTCACAGTCTCATTCTGCACTAGCATGCCTTCATTCTTTGTTGTCTCAACTTCCTTACTTGCAGGCTGCACTTCAAAATCCACTTCCACTGCTTCATTCTATCATACCCTAAAACTAAGCTTTCATGCTTTCATGCTTTCAATAATCACTCTAGGCCTTAACTCCATCACGCCCTAGCACACGTTCTTTCTTTGCTAACGCGCCTTAATTCTGGGTTTTCCCAAGCGTGGAAATTCCACAGCTATGCTGGGTCCAATACAATGAATTTGAAATTAGTATTGGTGTCTGACAGCCAGGCCAAAGCTGTATACGGAATAGCTGTCCTGTTGGGAATGATGAGGCTATCTGCTGGGAGTCTAATACCGAGCATCCAGGCTAGCACAAATTTTCTTATGAAATGCCGTATACGGCTTTGGCCTGGCTGTCAGACACCAATGCTAATTTCAAATTCATTGAATTGGACCCAGGAAAGCTGTGGAATTTCCACGCTTGGGAAAAGCCCAGAATCAAGGAATCAAAGAATCTAGCGAAGAATGAAGGTGCTCTAGCAAAGAATGAAGGTGCTCTAGAGAAGAATGAAGGTAAGGCCCAGAGTGATTTTTGAAAGTAAGAAAACTTATTTTGACCGCACGATAGGATAGAATGAAGTAATGGATGTGAAAGTACAGCCCGCAAGTAATAAAGTTGAGACAACAACGGATGAAGGTGTGCTGGCGCAGAATGAGACTGCAGATGAATGAAGGGAAGGTACCATCTCATATAATGAACATCAGCCATTAGGATAGGGGTATAACATAGCTGACAACGAGGACACAAAAGTGATAATTCTGGAACTTTTTCACATACGGCTCCTCGTGGCATACGAATAATCATTGAAATCATGAAAGTTCATAATGTCATTGATCTATGACTAAATTATCTGTAAGTACAAAAAGAAAAATGACTTGGAAACAGAATAGCTGTCATGTTGGGAATGATGAGGCTATCTGCTGGGAGTCTAATACCGAGCATCCAGGCTAGCACAAATTTTCTAATGAAATGCTACATAGTGAGAGAATAAAGTACCTGTTTGTGTTGTCAGCATGCTGAAAAGCAATATGAAGCGGGCATCCATCTCAGTAGAGGAATTTTTTGCGTGAGAATTCAAGACTTCTTGTTCACCCACTGACTGTCAGCGCTACTGAATGAATCATCGACACAACGTTATGACCGGCACGTGGAACTTCCAGGTTGATCAGCAGCAGCACTTGAGATCACATGAAGTGAATGTATTTGGAAGAGCATAATAAATGGAATCATCAATAGCTATATAGATTTCATCACTTTCAAAACAAATGAATGGCCTCCTTGACAGGGACAAACAATTTGGTTAGCTTGGTTAGATCAAGCTTACCGCTGACATTCAGAGTCGCCTGTGTCTTTAATCTGGCAGAAACTCATCCATATGAGTCATGATTAGCAACAAAAACAGCATCTTTTCACTGAAGCAACATTCCTTGACATAAATCTTACCTACTGGACAATGGCAGGTTTGTTCAGCTTCCAACCAATGCATATGCGACCAATGAATTAAATTGATTGATTAACAGGTGAAGTTTGCGCTTAAAAGTATCCAGTATCAAGGTAGCCTCAGCTGGCACTATTCCAGACACAGTGACTACGCTATTACCACTTATGCTTCTATAATATAATATACATTTCAGGCACTTATCTGTGACTAACTTTGGAGTAGCAACTTGTACAACTATGTACACTTCATGTCTGCTTCATCTCGGGGTAACACCAAGAGAACAAAAGTAAAGAGGCCTCTCTGTTGGTGAGTAGGTACGAGTCAACAAAGATACTGTGCAACCAATTGTGATGACAGTGGTCTAGCGGTAGTGAAAATAGTAATAGAAAATTGGGATTTCCATTCTCCTGTCAATTTTTGGGCACACTCATGCATTTGCTACATGCAAGAATATTGATGACAAGGACAAAAGCCAAAAATTTTTGCTGTCACTATATTGCACTAATGAAAACTGTTTTCACAACAATGTATATAGGAGTCATCCTCCCATTTGTATTATAGCTGTTGTTAGATAGTTATCATGTTGATTCCTTTTTACGTTTGAGTTAAAGAGTAACATTCCAGCCTGCAATGACATTCGATTCTATAGAAACAACTCGGTATGCGATCAAAATTCAACCAATACTGTAGAACTAAATTATTTTGCTATTCGAGAATTTTTGTGATAGAGCCATCGATCACTAATTCGAAAATATGGTAAAGACACATTTATTTTAAATTTCACTGTATGTAACCAAGGCAGAGCCATTCAGGCAAAAACTTTGAAGTTGAAAAAATGTTACTGCATGCAAAAGCGCAAGTATTTTCCCTGCATGTGCATTCAGTTCCACAGTAAGTATTCTCTCATGTGGTGATGGAGAACTAAAACAGCTGTTAGCATTATTTGCAACTGTGTTTCTTTCATTCTTGTGAGTTAGATGTTAAATTCTACTTATCCTTCTATATAGCACCCTAATCACGCTTCAGTGATGAGCACAATATGAAGAGTGAAGAAAAATTTTATTACAGCATATTTTGCCAATGATATACAGTTGGTGAATATTTCTATGAGTGGATACAAACATAAGATATGACAGCGAATACAAAATAATTAGTCTGTAACTTTTCCTTCCTGTCTAGCAAGCCTTTCTATAAAAGTTTGCTTGGGTAATCCCAATATCACATTGACATCTCAAGTTAGTGAGGAAAGAAAATGTATACGGAAAAACGCAGAAAACTAAAATTGATGGTGGTGTAAGTAATGTAAGTAATGTAAGTAATATCTGGTATTTATGATCACCGTATCGACAGCCGATCGCAGTGCCTTCAGACCTTCCTTTCAGTTTCACACTGCAGAACGGAGAGTGGAGAATGTTGATCATGGTTAGTAAATCTCCATCATTACTTGCAGCCATTGCGAACATACTGAATGCCGACTAAAGCTGACATGATACTGGTGTAGCACCTGCATAACACCTGCCGATAGAAGGGGTGAAAGATGCCGTTCTGACAAGGCAAACGCAGTACCGTCGTGCATTGCTTCTCTATTGCAGTGTTGGAGCACGACTTGCACTGATCCTATCCTAGCCATATGGTGCATGAAATATACATGATGGATGATTTGGAGTCCCCACATAAGAAGATCTCTCAGAATTTTTTACTCTAAAGGTCCGGCCACACACTCGTATAATTTGCACGAATCATGCAAAAAATTCGAAATTTACGAGTTCACGAGTACACACGAGTGATGTTTTCACGGAATCGTACACGTTGGGAGTGCTAAACTCAAAACTTCTGAGCAACACGAGTAGCGTGGTCACGTGATAATTTTCTATCTGCTGATTGGTTA
>ERZ1740065.1523-NODE-1523-length-13958-cov-11.680716_pt1 | contig 13958 bp, 16 predicted proteins | sample MGYA00581738_ERZ1740065 | MGnify/ENA primary metagenome ERZ1740065 (study PRJEB43018, sample SAMN04849749) | marine metagenome | isolation source: floating plastic debris | place: Pacific Ocean | collected 2008-09-01 | study: EMG produced TPA metagenomics... | reverse complement strand
TGTACCATAAATATTAGCTGAATTAGAAGCTGTTGTATCAGCTCAGCTCAGCCGCTCCCTCTCCCTCTCATATAACTCTCCTATCATCGTCATAACGTTATCCAGCATCAATGCCAGGTGATTCTTACGATGTCTGGTTTCAGAGCAAGCCAAAGCAGTCTTTGTCAGGTCTACGTTGTTGAGATGCGTTCAAACGTGGAGAGCGTGTCTGAGACAGAAGAGAGAGCTAGCTGAGAAAGAGGAAGTAGTGGCCTGCCTGGGCAATCTGTGTCTCCAGAGGAGAGCCGTACTTCACTGGAAGCACTGTATCCTTATGAGAGCACCGCCCTCGTGATCAGACCCTGTAGATTACTTGTGTATGGACTGACTGTTCAGTTGTGTTGCATGGTGGGTAGTTGTATGAAGAGTGAGTGAGAGAGAGAGATGAGTGAGATAGAGATGAGTGAGAGAGAAAGGTGGTAATGGTGGAACAGGTACCAGCATAAGATAAATTTAACGTGTGAATGGACGTTTTTAGGAGAGATGGATAGAGAAGGGATAGTAGCAAAGGATGAAATGAAAGCGATTTGAAAGAGGAATACAGCGAGTCATCCAGCATCTGTAACTTGTGTTGTGTTTGGGACTCACTTTTTGCCATCCAACTGATTCCTGTTGTGTGATGATCGACCAGCTAAGATCAAAAGTACTTGAATATTCTCTGGAGCCTGTAACCAGTTTGTCCTTCACCCTTTAAACTAGACATCGTATTGAGGCAGTGGAAGCAGCAACAGACGGAGGAGGCTGATGAGTTTTCACGTCGCCAACTTTTGGTTTGTGCTCAATAGAATCAGTAGCTGATGGTACAGGCTAGTCATGCAGTAGCTGATGGTACAGGCTAGTCATGCAGTAGTAATTTATTAGCAAAACTCTGACTGAAACACTGACGCATTGCATTATGGTTTGTGTTTTGTAGAAAGCGCATTTCTTCGCCCTAAAGTTGGCTGTTGTGAAGAGTAGAATACAAGATATTCACAAAGCTCGAGCCTTAAATTACTACCATTCAACGTTGTTGAGGGCAGTTTGGCAAGCGTGGTGCTATAGGTATGAAGATGTTGAGGAGCTGAAGCTATTACCTCTCTCCACTCAGGCATGGGCTCATCGCAGGTAACGAGCAGACAACTCCTCGGTTATACCATAGTATTGTGGCTATATCATTCAAATGGACGACTGATACTGCCAGCAGTATGTATATAAAATATTAACCGACATGTACTATTCATCAAATGCTTGCGTGTCTTGAGGTGCAGCCCTACCACTGACCTATCTCCTAGTCCTATGGATGAGATGGATGAGATGCCACCAATATAGTAACAGATGGTGGCAGATCCAAATGTATCCGAGTCAAGGTCTCTGTAGAAATGAGGCTGTTTTTTTCACCCCCCCCCTCCCCCAGCTGACTGGCAGACAGCCATGCTTGTGATGTTGCTTCAGGTTTTTAATTGGATGACTTGACGCAGTACATGGTTTCCTTCAGAGTAATTCTGCGTTACATAGGAAATACGTGCTGAGCAAAGCGTTGGCCGCCTGGAGATGTCACGTCACTCATTCCTACATCAAGAGGGCGAAGTGTGACAGAGCTGAGGTACATTACCTGTCGGTTCTGAGAGAGAAATGTTACTATGGTTGGAGGGAGTACGTGGCCCACAGACACTGGAAATCTGAAGCTCTTGAGAAGTCTGCTGCTCAGTTCAGGTACCGATACCTCTCACAGCTTACCATGACCAGATACAATGCTGAAGCTGTGTGTGAGTTATGGCCGTGTTCCAGAGAACGGATGGAAGTGAAGTGTTTCCGTGTGTGGAGGGACATGTATTATAAGAGCATGGATGTCAGGACTATGGAGAGGATGGTAGGCCGGTTACTGACTGCTGCCGGAGGCGTGTCTGCACTCGCTGACTTTACCTGAATGCTGCTATTGCAGGCCATGATGCATTATCAATCGAAACTTCGGCAGCGCGTTATCGCTTACTGGCGGCAGCGAACCAGCTGGCAGCTAGACGACTACGAAAATATGGTAGGATTATATATTGACTCGTTAGAATTAGACTGACTGTGAGGCCTTGGTTTATTTTGACCTGTTTTAGTGTGATTTCAATGAGTCGGAAAAAATTTCTATACTAATATCGACTCATATACTGTAGACCCAAATATTTTAGCGACTCAAGAAAATGCTACTTAAGTTGAGCACTATATTTTTGATAGCTCTTTATTTTATATATAAGCTCGAAAGAAGTCGCTAAAAATTATAGGCATTATTATTAAAAATACTGATTTGAGCAAAACGCTATAATGTTTTGTCTGGTAAAATATTTGGGTTTACAATTTACAGTGCCATTATTATCGTTGCTTTGACTCACCGTACTTTCTTAGTTAGAGCTGTACTAGTGTAAGAGTTGCTATGATTATATCCGTTGTAGTCACCATTGCCGATACTACTAGTCCCTAGGTGACTTCACACTTACTCCCTCATGTACTAAACATGTGCGTATTAATACGCACATCGAGGCGTATTAATACGCACATCGAGGCGTATTAATACGCATATCGAGGCGTATTAATACATTTTAATCAGCAGGCTCATTGATGGTTTATCCATGTTAATACATGAGGGCAAAGTGTATCCTTACCAGTTCTGATATAATAGTAAATCTAAAATGGTTGAGGTTGTGATGGGGAAACGGTCAGAAATGATTGAAATATTCAAGAAAGCCCAGGAGAAGTTTTAGCTGTATGTTTCCGGGTGGAAGGATCAAGAAACCTCAACTGGCGATTGTTTTCCAATCCTCTTATATTACCGTTACAGAAATTTATAGCTCTATATGTGATGTTGCAGTATCTTGCCTCGGAGCATGATGATATACGTCTGCTGAAGTCAGCATTTAACGTCTGGAAGGCGGTTATCTCAGCCAGGAACCATGAGTAAGTCACAGGGACGAAGGTCTGCTATTGCTGCCGACGGTACATGCTGTAGACCTAGTAATATGGTATCAGATCTCCTGTTCAACCAGTTTCATTTCTACTTACAAAGGGAGAACCAGCAGCAGAAAGCCATTGAACACTATGACTCATGCTTGCATCAGAAAGTGTGGAATACGTGGCGTGAGGTAACAACTCCCGTACCTGTCCGCATTAATGCTCTAAGTCTGATGTATGATATCAATGTGGTTTGTTACGCATAGTTTGTGGAGTCTAGTGCCCTGGAGAAGGTGAAGGTTGCCAAGGCTTGTCGCCTTCATGACACCAGGACGTTGAGCCGCGTCACGCATGCCTGGTCACAGCTCTCCACGCTGCTCCAAGCGAGGAAGGCTGAGGCGGAGAGGAAATGTAAACAACGTGACGATTTACTCCTTGCGTAAGCATGTCACACTGCTCTGCTCATGCATATGCAACTCTTGTGACCCGTGCAGTGCCAGTGTCAGGAGCTGATGATGTGGGTTATAGATGAGGGCTGGTGTCAATTAGTCATCCCTTGACTCTACTGAATGAAACTAAAATTAGATCTGGTGTCTCACGTAGGCCACCTCACTGTATTCCAAGCAGTCATTAATTTTGCAGAAGGATTTTTGAGGCATGGAGACACAAAGCATGGCAGCTGTCCAGAGAGAACTGCAAACTGGTCAACTTCAGATCTGCATTAGAAATGAGGCAACTGTCTCTGGTATGCGGTACACCCGTTAAAGTTGAGCGTTTTGAGATTCATGATTTAAATTTTAGTTGACGGTTTTAGATTTTCAGTCAGTGGAGAAGTTGTGCCGCTGTCCGACACCAGAAAACCCTAGAAGATGAGGAGAAAATAAGATTTCTGAAATCTAAAACTGACGCATGTAAATATTGATCTACAGTTGCCTTGAATGCTCGCGACAAGAAGGGAAATCATAATGCTACTTTTCTTTTAATTTGTTTCACCGTTCCAACAGGCAGTTTTATATTTAAGACAATATCTTTTCTTGATGATAGCAGCAGTCAGAAAATGTCTGCATACGTGGGTGCAGCGTAGGGATGAAGCCGTTCTCATGAAACTGAAGCTGAGTCAGGCAGAGGTCTACGCAAATAGGAAGTTGCTGACGTCTGCCGTGAACTCCTGGAAGGTCAATGCCATCCAGTCGAAGGCCATAAAGGTAAAGTCAATCGATGATCCATGAAACTGTAGATCGATGGCCACAACGCCACCTTGTATTACAGGATCTGGAGAGGAAGGCAGAAATCGCCTGCCACTACAGGCTGAGGGTCAAGTTCTTTTACTACTGGCGCTGCCGTTTCTCTGAGGCTTTAGATCTGAAGAAAAAAGGCTATAAATCTCTGTTCCTCTGGAGCTACATGCTGCAGAAGAAGGTAACCAGTAGCATCGATTTTAGGTTGTGGTGTGAAGTGGACAGCTGATATTGGTGTTGTAGTGTTTGGTAGCCTGGCACCACTATGCTAAGGAGAGGAAGAGGAAGAAGGCCATGTACAGTCAAGCTATGGACGAGTACAAGCTCAAGCTGCAATCGACAGGTGTCAGGCAGTGGGTGCTAGTGGCTGACAGTTTACTGCAGATGCGTGAGAGGTTGGCTGCTGACACTCATGCTCAGGTACGTGCCTGACGGTTTCAGAGGTTGTCAGAGATCATCTACAATGTTGTCAATGATCGCTGAGGTTGTAGACAACAATCTCTGATGGTCTGCTATACTGGTTCACGACAGCTGATAAAGCAAGTTGTTGTCCTAAGTTCAAGGTTCACACTGTTAGAGTAGTGACTCATCATGATCTAATGCGAGACTGATTGTGTTTTTGAAAGGATGATGAAACAAAGTAATCACGTATTTCACCAGGACTTCCAGCTCAGCAGTGTGTCCCACATTCTGAACTGCCACGATCTGTTACTATATCGGTGGTATCTCATCCATCTCATCCATAGGAGGAGTAGGAGATAGCTCAGTGGTTGGGCCTGCACCTCAAGAAACGCAAGTGTTGAGAGGTTGTGGGTTCAATCCCACTCAGTGCTCTTGCTGGGCCCTCATGCCATAGGTGTGCTCTGACCAAGAGCAACCTGGCGCCGCATATGGCAGCCTTGCCCTTAAGGCACTACAATTTCTGAGTGCACAAGCACCGAGACAGACCTTGCGATTTTAACTATTTATTTAACCAACTATCCTATAGGAGGTACACCGGCTCTTCGCCATCACGCAGAAGTACTTCTACATATGGAAAACCAAAGCCTTGAAAACCAAGTCTAAACTCCTGCTGACTTCTCTGCCGAAGCAACGGTCACCACTGAAATCCATATCGGAACACTTGTCAGATTGTGTGATAGAAAAGTCGTCCCCTCATAAAACGAGACCAGCCCCTTTAAAGCTGAAGACAGCGATATCCAGTATGACATCACTTCCTCCACCTGTCATGCCCAGGTATGCCGCCAAACGTTATGCTGTCAGTTGAACCTTCATATTTGTACTGAACGCCATATCTTACTATCCTGCAGTGAAGTGAAGCCGAGACAGAGGGCAGCACCAAGGCGTCCGGCGTTTCTGATGGCCTCCCTGGAGAGGGAAGGCCTGTGGACGAGCGATCAGAGGGACCCACTGGAGTTGCTGCAAGCCGGCGGTGATATGTCCTTCAACAATCCTCTGGTACGGCGCCATAGTGAGTGGAGTTTACACTCCCTATAACCACCAACACCAATCTAATATACTCTCTTACAGCGGAGCCTCACCAAGGACAAGTGTCCGCCGATGGCTCGCCACGTCGTGAACAACAGCCTCGTAGTGAGACCATTCACGCCAGAGCCTGAGCCCATCCCTAATGTCAAACTGATGAAGCCGTGTGACTTTGAGGCTGTGGAAGTCGTCGAGACATCGCCAAAAACTCCCAAACCACTTTCTGATACGGTGGCTACTCACGATCTACAGCCTCCTGATGTTTTTGCATCACCTCCTCGCCTGTATCAACTATCACCACAGAGTCAGAGTTGGTAAGGGATTAATGGTGTCTGTGGAGGTCACTCCCACCCATACTCATGAAATATCTCTAGGTTCTTAGTCTTGGATTAAAATTCTTTGGCTACAGCTGCATGGCATGCAGGAGAGTTATGTTCCAACTATGACACGGTAGCTGATACTGATATATATCATAGACTAAGTCTTGCTGAAGGTTTCTGTCCATAATCCCATATTTTGGAATTTATTTCTCAAACAGGAAACCTCAATTATGTGTGGTTGTATTTCTTGAAAGCCGATTGACATGGGGAGATACCCAAGCTTTCATGAAACAGTCACATCATTTCTCTGTTCTGTTTCTGCAAGTCACTGAGAGACAAAGAGAGTTGTGAGAGAGACAAAGAACTGATTACGATGTACGCAAATTTTTTCAAAGGAAATAGCCAATATAGAACTGGTTACAGCAAAGATTCCACCAGAAACTTGGTGTAACAAACAGGATATGTTCACCTATTACAGGGGCTAGTAAACCTGGACAATGCTAGGGAAATTTTATATATAGCTTTCAAGGGGTTGTTCAAAAGTCAAGGTTGAAATCGGCTGCAACCAGCTGCAATCCAAATATTTGATAATAGTTCCCCTGACAGACCTTGTCTGACAGGTTTAGTCAGGCAGGGAGCAGGTGCTATCCGTACCAAATCAGACAAGCAGCTGATTGTTGTGAGAACTTTGCCGGGTTGCTATGGTTACACTTGTTGTTTTCAGTGATAAGGAGTGCAGTACAGCTGAGTACATATCCGAGATACAAGTCATAAAGGATGTGTTCATGGCCGTGAAATCGGATAGACGTAGGTTACGCCGACTAAAAGAGCAGTATGCAACGCTGGAGAGATGTGTCGCAGACATAGATGATGGCAGCGTTGAGGAAACCGAAACACTGCAGCAGGACATGACGGAGGTGATGAGATTTGAGTTGTCTTCTGCAGAAGCACGGCATAACTTGTTGCGTAAGTTCGTGTCTGCACTGCTGTAACGATTCTATGGAATTGTCTGTTCTCTAATCGTAGATGAGACGTGACATCGGTGATTTGACTGAGAGGCTGACGGAGAGACTGCAGCACTGCCAGTCTCTTTCCGAAAGACTTAATGTCATCACGGAACGACTTCATCAGACAACATGACTCATCGAAAGCTGATATGATACTGATGAATTTGTATTGGCGCTACTGCACTCGGGTGATAGAAAAGTGTGTGTGTGTGTGTGATGAGGGAGTGTGAAATAAAATTACTACCCACTTTACAAGGCTAAGTATATATAAAATTTTATGACAAAAGATGTTGTGGGTAACGGACACTCGCATCATAAAAGTATTATTTCCTAAATGCTTCAGCGGCGGCAGGTATGGCTAACTCCAGACGTCCTGAGCGTAACGACCTTTCTGCTGCAGTTTCTTGATGTAATCCTCGGCTTCGTTGGAGCTTCTCTGTCCGACAGACGTGATCACATCTAACAGGCACTTGTGCACATCTCTAGCCATATTTCTCGCATCACTGTAATGGATACAACAGCTCAGCCTGCGTGTCCAACATTGTTTCATCACTGCTATCATCGCCACTCACCCACAGACGTAGATATGGCCGCCAGCCTCTAGCACTCTCCACAGTTCGTCCTTGTTCTGCTGCATTAGGTTCTGTACATAGACCTTCTCCTTCTGGTCCCGCGAGAAGGCCAGGTGTACTCCAGTCAGGGTTCCCTTGCTTTGATAATCTTCGATCTAAAGCAATAAGAAAGTAAACAAGGTCAAGGTCAGTAAACCAGGTCAGCAGTGTATGGACAAGTGCAAGGGGGAGATCCGTGTTCAGGAATCACCAACCTCATCCTGGTAAATGTAGTCTTCAGCCTTGTATCGACAACCAAAGTAAAGAATTGTCTCCCCCATCGTCTTTCCTAGTATAAGAAAGATTACTGTATAGGCTCCGCCCACACATCACAAGTACAGGCAGCGAGGTGGAGAAAGGAGTTACCTTGCTCACGGTCATGATCTCTGGTCTGCATGAAGCCGCGGAATGGAGCGAGACCTGTCCCCGGGCCAACCATGATCACGGGTGTGCTGGAGCGGAACGGTAGCCGGAACTGAGATTTTCTCACCTAAAGGAAGTCAGGACCAGAGGGTCAAGGAGAGAGAGCTGCAGTAACACATCAGTAGTCTGATATAGAAGCAGTGGCCTGACTTACATAGATAGGAACAGTCGGGCGGAGAGACTCGGCAGGGATCTTCGCGGCTAAGTAACTAGTAGCTACTCCTCTCATCTTCCTTCCAATCCTAGTTTCGTAATCGACTAATACTGCCGTCACGTGAATGGAGTTGGGATGAACCTACATGATTGAACACACTGTCCACTTCTGCAAAGTGTATGCAGGTGTGCAGCAAGTGAAAGACTAGATCAGGCGGTACCAACCTTCGGCGATGATGATATGGAATAGTACCGGGCTTGCAGCCGTGGGAGCAGCTCGCACAGGTGATCGACAGGTGGTTTGAGACTAGGAATGTCCTCTAGTATGGCTAGTATGTGTCGATGGTCATCCAGAATAAAGTCATGATATACTTTCTATAGAATAACAGCAGACGTTTTATGGATCGCGGTTGGATACATTGATTCTCTAAATATCACGAGACTGACCTTTCCCTCTTCCGACGAAGATGCCATCAGTAACATCTTCTGCTTATCCGACTCATCAGCACAGTACTCGGCGAGGTCCTTGAGTACGTGTGTCCTCGGACGACTCGTTATGTCCACATAATGAGTGAGCGCAGTGCGATATGAACAGGGATTTGGGAACGGGTGCTTCTTGCTGGCCTCCTCTATAAACCAGGTGACATAGTAGAAGCGTACCATATGAGACGCAATCATCTAACTTCATATAGCGCGCCGCTAACCGTCGACATTATTGAGGGAGAACACGACGTCCAGGTCTATGCCGAGGCGCGTGCCGATACCCTGGACCAGTTCGGCATCATTGGTGGGGTAGATGGCAACATGGTCGCCCGCCTCGTAACGGATCTTAGAGCCAGTGATGTCGAGCTCCACATGCATGCATGAACGGCCGCCTCCCTTGTGCAACTCTCGGTTGACGGCTATGGGTGCCAGGAATGGGTTTTTTGCATCAAACGGTCTGAAAGGGGTTTGAATCAATCAAATAAAAAAAGGCAGTTGGAGAGACATGCCAATACCTATTGGAAATGGGACATATGTATGGGTAAAGACCCGTATTTACTTACGCTTTCTGTGTGTTAAAGGAGTTGAGACGAGCCGGTTCACCGCGGTACACCTTCTCGGTGGGCAGGGTCTCATCATGTACTGTCAGTGTGTACTGCCTCATACTTATGTCCTCTCCACTCGCCTCAATGCCAAACTTCTCGCACACCGCCGGCCAAAACCTCTCCCGCCATGCCACGAAGTCCTCCTCGATACTGCCGGGTAAAATACAGCCACATGTATACTCAGTTACCATAGTTACGCAAGTAAACGCAGGCTTATATAACAGGACAGAAATGCAACAGTAACCAACACGGAAAGAGGAACTGTATAGCAATTGTGATTAGTGACAGAGGGAGGACAGACCGCTCTGAGATTAGATGGGTACTGAACAGACTACTGTAATTCTACCGATATTAGATGGGTACTGAACAGACTACCGTAATTTCACCGATATTAGATGGGTACTGAACAGACTACCGTGATTCCGCCGATGTTAGACAGTTGCTACTGTAATTGCAACAATACCACACACCGCCACTCAGCTAATCAAATAGAGTCTGATAAACTCACTTAGCGTCGTCATCACCCATTCCTAGTTCAAATATTCGGCTCGCATTCAGCTTCTCCAGCTTTGTGTCAACAAATTTCCCCATTTCGTTGTAGTGCTCGTAAGTCTTGTTCCCTAGTCCAAAGACCTGCACACAACACAGAGATTAATCAAACACCAGAGCAGACGTGTCAAGCCCGTGAAGAGGCAAGCGCCAATTAGAAAGGCACGATGTGAATAACTGGGACATACGGCGTAGTTGATGCCTTCGAGGTCCTGATCATTCTGTAGCCAGTCGTAAAGTTCATGAGCGTTGTCCGTAGGATCTCCCTCACCATATGTGGCCATAACAAATATCGCAAGGCTGTTCTCTATATCTTTCAATTTCGGCAGATCGTCCTAAAGATGAATCCGTGGAATAACTGTAGGTTCGCTTTATCAATGAGCGTACAGAGTTCAATCATTGCCAGACAGCATGCATGTGATAACGGCTAACATGCCACGCTGTACCTCGGATGAAACGCAGATATATTTTACTAGTGAGTCATTAAAACGAAAACGGCAGAGTGTTAAGTTTCATTTCCACTCACTGACCATGTCAAACTCTTCGGGATCAGCAGCCATTCCTTTCATGCCGTATCTACTGCAGTCTTTAGCCAGTCTTCCAGCGAACTCTTCAGCAGTTCCAGTTTGAGAACCAAAGAATACGATTACGTTGCGTCCCTGTCAAATGTACATATGAAATGAGTTACTAGCCGTCGAATAACACGTAACAACGATCAGCCTTTGTAGCTGTGATACAGGCTAATGACAGATTCATGATGTACAGCTATTTAACTCGTCATGTGATTATCATAGAGATAATTCTGATCATCTGAGCGAAAATAAGCGTTGCTATGGCTCTGTAATATTGCATATACAAGTCAACTTACAGTTTTCTTCATTTTACCAATGAAGGATGGGTCGTAAGACTGGGACCTCTGAACTGCCCTAAAATAGTTGATGAATTAAGAAGAGTTGAGGAGCACAGCTGGATAAGCATGGGCGTCACAGATAATTACATGGGAGCCAGTCTTTTAAATTCAGCAGGTTCCGGTTTCTTCTTCTGTCTGAATACGAAGAAGTACAGGCATGCAGCTGCAACTCCTCCAAGCACACATATATCCAACATGCTGACAAGGGGCTGAGCGATATCAACCTCCGCCATTGAGCCTTTGAATCTGCAAAAGGCTGTGGCATGTACCAAGTAAGAAATAGGCAGGTACACTCCTACTTTTCGGCACCATAACTTCACATGCATTAGTACCATGCATGATAAAGAACTTGGGCACAGTTTAGGGCAGGAAGTAAGAGACATACCTGATTAAACTTTTATGAAGACAACTGATATCAATAGTACAGTCACTAGCTAATGGATTGGTAGCAAGGCGTGAGGTTACTTTTCTACCACCTCATTTTTATGCAATCGACATGCTAAATCGTACGTCATCAGTTGGAGTAGTAGCATTAGATCTATACTGTCCGAGGTATTCTCGAAATTAAGAAGTCAAATACTGGTACCACAGCCGCATTTTAATAATCTAGCTGTAAGAAAATTAGACTACTATGATCTGTCGAAAATTTACAAGGAGTTATATTAGTTTGATAATTTAAAACTTTCTACGTATCATTGCGATAAACAGCGAGAAATTGCGGTGTGTTCTCTTTCTTCTAGAAGAACGCGAGTTTTATTTCAATGAATTAGCGTAGTAGTTGGATCCTACGAATATCAGAATGTCTGCCGTAAAGAGCCTTAATCCGAAAGCAGAGGTAGCTCGAGCTGCTCAGGCATTAGCTTTAAACACATCAGCTGCTCGAGGACTCCAAGATGTACTGAAAACCAACCTAGGCCCCAAAGGAACGTTGAAAATGTGAGTGAATGCTGTTGTTGTTGTTTATAACTTTGATTGAGGTTTTCGTTGAGAAGTAATTCTGTCAACCTCTACATGGAATGAAGTGCAGTCATCCTTCGCTGTGATTCTCATGCTCAGATTTCCCATACGTTGATTGTAGGTTAGTATCTGGAGCTGGTGATATAAAGCTGACCAAAGATGGTAACGTCTTGTTGCATGAAATGGTAAGTTAGTCCTTTTCATGTGTATTATGGTCTAGGACTAAGGGGTTGGGAGTGGAATGGAAAGTGTGTAGAGCGAGAGAATCTGATAAATCGTGTGGCCGTTGTATCCAGGTATCCCCAACCCATCGATAATGCATATCATCCATATTATACTGAATTTCAGCAAATCCAACACCCAACTGCATCTCTTATTGCTCGAGTGGCTACTGCTCAAGATGATGTCACTGGTGATGGTACGACCTCAAATGTTCTCTTGATTGGTGAGCTGCTAAAGCAGGCAGATGTATTCATTTCTGAGGTAATCAAGGCATCCACAGTTTCACAAGTTGAAGGTGAAAGGTAGAAACACGTTGGAATAATATGATTGGTCAATTCATCAGGGTCTCCATCCAAGACTAATCGCTGAGGGTTTTGATCTCGCCAAGAAGAAAGCGTTGGAGGTTTTGGACGAGCTGAAGATGCCTGGTGTCCCTGATCGTGACACTCTGATCAGCGTGGCTCGAACATCCCTTCGAACTAAACTCCACCACGATCTCGCTGACGCAGTTACAGAGGTAGGCGGGCGCAAACTGAAAGCCTTTTAACTCACCTATCCGACTGTGATGGTAATTGGAGATAATGTCACCTGTAGCACGTTGTGGATGCCGTGTTGGCAATCAAGAAAGAAGGCGAGCCAATAGATTTGCACATGGTGGAGATTCAGGAGATGCAGCATAAGACAGCCATGGACACGACGCTGGTCAAAGGTATAGTCATGGATCACGGCGCGAGACATCCCGACATGGCAAAGCGCACAGAGGACTGCTACATACTAACGTGTAACGTGTCTCTCGAATACGAGAAAAGGTGATGTGTTGTAGTAACGTGCACGCATACTTAGAAAATACAAGTGTCTGTTCACTACTGCTCTCTGCTTATAGTGAGGTCAACTCTGGATTCTTCTATAAATCCGCCGACGAGAGGGAGAAGCTGGTGCAGGCTGAGAGAGCATTCACCGACTCTAAGGTTAAAAAAATCATTGAACTCAAGAAGAAGGTGTGCAATGCTGAGGAGAAGGGTGACGGAAAGAAGAAAGGTTTTATCGTCATCAACCAGAAGGTGAGTAAGATAACGAGTGAGTGAAGCTAGCGCTGCTGCTGATGTCAGTTCAGTCAGTAAACCGTTGGCGTCTGTCTCTGGTATAGGGCATAGATCCTCTGTCACTGGACATGCTGGCGAGGGAAGGCATCGTGGCGCTGCGTCGAGCCAAGAGACGTAACATGGAGAGGCTGACGTTGGCGTGTGGCGGTATGGCCATGAACTCCGTTGACGATCTGACGCCTGACTGCCTTGGCCACGCTGGTCTCGTCTATGAGCAGGTGTTGGTAAGTGCCCCACAGCCGTTGCTGCTTATGACATGTCACATTGACAATCTGACAGGTGATGAGACGTTGGATTTGTGTATGCAGGGTGAAGACAAATACACATTTGTTGAGCATTGTGACAATCCCCTCTCTGTGACTCTCCTTATCAAGGGACCGAACAAATACACACTGACTCAAATCAAGGATGCCATCCACGATGGCCTGCGGGCCGTTAAGAACGCCATTGAAGATGGTATGATCCCGTTTCTGGCTGCAGCAGTGTCCTTACTTGTCCATACAACTCCTGGTATCGGGTTCTTTTCTCACATGTTTCAGAGAGCGTGATACCAGGGGCTGGTGCATATGAGGTCTCCGCCTCCGCAGCATTGATGAAGTTCAAGGAAACAGTGAAGGGCAGAGCAAGGCTGGGTGTGCAGGCATACGCCGAGGCACTGCTCGTCATACCAAAGACATTAGCAGTCAACAGCGGTTTTGATGCTCAGGAGAGCATGGTGAAACTACTGGAGGAGTACAGTAACCTTGATCAGGCTGTTGGCCTTGACCTTGACACAGGTGACACAGGCTTTTTGTACTTCCTTGTTTTGACGTTGACATATCTTGTGATGTGGATTGCATGTTGTGGCGTTGGTATATCTTGTGATGTGGATTGCATGTTGCGACATTGGTATATCTTGTGATGCGGATTGCATGTTGTGACGTTGGTATATCTTGTGATG
>ERZ1740065.1522-NODE-1522-length-13962-cov-13.329043_pt1 | contig 13962 bp, 8 predicted proteins | sample MGYA00581738_ERZ1740065 | MGnify/ENA primary metagenome ERZ1740065 (study PRJEB43018, sample SAMN04849749) | marine metagenome | isolation source: floating plastic debris | place: Pacific Ocean | collected 2008-09-01 | study: EMG produced TPA metagenomics... | reverse complement strand
AGTAGGAGATCTAGGAGTAGGAGATCTAGGAGTAGGAGATCTAGGAGTAGGAGATCTAGGAGTAGGAGATAGCTCAGTGGTAGAGTCTGCACCTCCAGACACGCAAGTGTTAAGAGGTTGTGGGTTCGAGTTCCACTGAGTCCTCCTGCTGGGCCCTCGTGCCACAGGTGTGCTCTGACCTGCCTAAAAACCGAGAGCAACCTGGCGCCGCATATGGCACATTTATTTCTTAGTGTGAAAGCGTGGAGACAGTCTCGTGATTTTAACCTTTTTTTGTAACGATAGCAATAACGCATATGAGAAGACAACTCCTGTATGAGGTGCGATGTGATTTATATAACACAATCCAATGAAAGTGATGAGTTTTTGCCGCTATGGTTTGGCTATCCAGTTCTACACTATACATATGGTATGACAGACTTGGACTGACCTTCAGCACCGAGGTCTGGTTTGAAAGACTTGATCTCTTTAAAGTTTTTGAACAGTTTCACGTTGGTAGTGCCCTCCCTGATAGCGTAGAGAGCCGAGTCATTGCTCCAGACAAACTCCTGGGCCGAGCCGAAACTCTTGTTACGCAGCGCCATCGCCGTATAGATGATGTACTCGCCGTCACCGCAGACTGTCACAAACCTGGAATACGTCACATGTCACATCTGTCACGGAGCCTAGTAGCCACTAGCACGCCACTAGCTAGGCGGAGTGGTAGCGACGTCCTACCTGCCATTCGGGTTGTGTGCAATGCTCTGAGGGTAGATCTCACAGCTGCCCATGTCTTTGATGGCCAGAGGCAGCCTCTCGCCATCCTTGATATCAGCGTCTGCGAGAGCCTTGATGTTTGCCTGCTGTATCTCAGCGTGTTTGGCCCAGATAATCTTACCACCACCGTCCATTGACATGGCTGGCTCCTCCCTTCCCAACTACAGGCATATATTACATATATCAGTATTGATAGAACGACCTGATACTGCACAAGTGGAAATATTAGTCTAGCAATATATTCAGTGTTTGTCAAAAATGTGCGTGATAACAGGAAGAAATATTGGTGTTTGTGGATGGAGTCAATTCCAGAAACAGAGTAGAATAACCCACACCTAAACAATTGAACATTGAAGATCAACATCTTTAGAGTCATTATCATCGTAGCGGTCCTATTTATAATGAGATGACAACTCCAAAAAGTTTTCATGACAACTTTGACAGAAAAATTGGCTGGGTTTATAGCTAACAATCTCCTTCAAATCCCTATATTCGCTACATATCTTCCCATGCTAATGTTTTCACTTCGACAGTAGCCGACCAATCACAGGGTAGTTAACAGTGCAATAATAGCATGTGATAGTAATCACTCAAGAGCCAATCAGATGGAGTGACACAGCTATACAGCCTGGTGAGCCATTTGCAGTGATGTATATATGGTTGACTCACGGCAATGATGATGCTGCCTTCATCGTAGCCGACTGCCACATTGTTACTGCCGCGCATGCATGATATACACCAGGCCCTCTCCATGCCATAGTTGAGGGTTGACTCTAACCGGTACGTGTTGGCGTGCCAGATCCTGGTAGTACCTGCAAACATCCGCAAGTGAATTAGAAACTGTCTGAAATCGGTTAGACTAGCGCTACATCGCGGTGAAGGATAGGAGGGGCGCCTCACCGTCCTCCGACCCTGTGAGTATTATGGGTAGCTCCGGGTGGAATGCCACGCACGTGATGTTCTGAGCGTGTCCCTCCAGCGTCTGAACACAAGTCTTATTCTACAAACAGAAACCCAAATGAAGACGGCTGAGTTACAGCGGAGGTCAGGCGGTGACATTAATAATCAGTGGCAGCGCCGTTACCTGGTAATCCCAAATCTTACAGCATCTATCGTCGGCGCCGGATATCAAGTAGGGTTTATCTCCCCCTGAATAGTAGTCCAAACAGTTGACGCCCTTCTCGTGACCTTCAAGGGTGAAATTGGGTGTCGACGATCCAAGCGACCAGACCTGTGATGAAAAGTCACAAATTTACCGAATGGAGAAAAACAAGAGGAAATAGATTAGCAATGGATTAGTGTAATGGATTAGTGTAATGGATTAGTGCTGCCGTGAGATTATTGATTTACAATTGATTAGACATCATCCTAACAACGCATCACCGCCTCCAGCCGATGGGCAGAGAAAGGGATGACAACTCCAGCACACATTGAGTATTTGGACGAGGTACCTTGATGGTTTTATCGAGTGAGGCGCTGGCGAATGTGTTGTTGTCCTTGGGATTGATCCTGATCTGCATGACATAGTGTGTGTGACCCTCAAATATCTGAGTGCAGGTCCATTTCTTCTCCCAGTCCCACAGCTTTATCGTCATATCATCTATAGAAACCAAACATTACATATCTGCCATAGCACAGTGAGCGAGCAATATATGGGACACGCCCTCCAGCTAGCGTCCAGGTTTGCATAAAAAATTTGCAAGTATTAACAACAAAAACTTTAAAATTAAAAAATGCTCAACTAGTATCTCTATCTCAACTCTAACAGACTAGCGAGGAATGAATCATGGGATATCAAGAAAAGGAAAACGTGTAAAAAGTCTTTCATTACAATGTTCCGATATATTATGATGACGATAATTATTATGATTGTTACATTATTTTTATATGATCTATGCAGTAGCCGCCCTGAGCTTCAATGGCATGGATAGAGCTGAGCTGTAAAACATCTCTGATTCCTGGACAGACGGACGTATTTTGGGTAGCACGAGTGACATCAATAAATCACAGGAGTAAGTAGACGGACTTACCACTGCTGGTAAGTATGTATGGTTGTGTGGGGTGAGCGGCAATACACCTCAGGTAGTCACTGTGAGCTTCGAATGAGTGTACTCTCTCTAATGTGTTGTAGTTAAATACTTTAACTTGCATGTCATCCTGCAAAGGATTGAAGAGTAATTAGAAATCAGTTTATCTGCTAGGAGACGTACAGATGTACATACATATACATGTACATACATAGACTACCAACTTACCGAGCCTGTGACAACCCAGTTCTTTCTGGGAACAAACACGGCGGCTCTGACTGGCACATCATTAGCGACTTCGAATGTCTTGATAAGGGTCTGCAGGGAAACACGGTAGCTTGTGGTGAGCAATCGAGAAGACAACTTTTGTATGATACATGTAGGAGTAGGACATGACGTGATAGAAGCATACCTGGCTTTCGATGTTCCAAATGTGAACGTTGCCATTATAAAGACTGACTAACATCCATGGCTCAGTAGGATGGAGATCAGCGCTCTTAACTCGATCGGATCGAGCAGAAAGCTTCCTTTTAACGTCCAACTTGAGAGGCTGCAGAAATGAGGAGACAGTTCAGTTACTTGCTAACACTACAGCACGCTTACTAACAAGTTATTTCCACACAGCAAATATCCTACCGATGGAGATTAGTATTAGGACACGTCTTAACCAAATAACAGTATAAAATAGTCTGTATCGTGGACTAAAACTGTCTTCGTCGTGGCATCATTGGAAGTTTTATTCGTTTGTAAGATTACTCGCCACATATTTGAACACAAATTAGCTGTAAAAGCTCTCGAAGGAATCTTGACCAGTACCAAATTAATAAGAGCATACATATCTTAGGAATGCTACCACCACCGACAGAGTTGCGAAGAATGTCACAGCTTACCATTTCAAGCAGAAATTACTGTAGAAGGACAGACTTCCTTCTCAGTTATAGTGAGCTTCTAACATTCACCGGCAGTTTACGTGGCCTCGGATGAGCGCGTGCGCGTGATGAAAGCCTGGCAATATGTTTGCTAAAGGTATCGGCATATTCTGAGTAAACCTATTAATACGTGGTCGCAAAAAACGGTCTAGTCCTGTCTGCATCAAACCGAACAACATGGCAAGTTTAGAGTGGCTTCAAGAAATGCTTCCAGGCCCTTTGAGGAGTCTGCCAACTCATATGGTATGTGTTTATCCAATAATTTTGTGCTAGACTAGGTCATGTACCGTTCAAGCATTTATAAATAGCACACGAACCGTTTAAATTAGTTTTAATCGTACTTTCTCTCTCATCCGAGCCGATGCTCATAATTCGTGTTGTGTTTTGATGACGTGTCTCTGCTTGTCGTTTGTAATATATGAGCTTTTGGTGTTATTTAATATAATTTGTTGAGCAGACATGAACTCCACACACTTTCACACATCACTTTGCTGTGTTACCTTAGTTTGCTTCATGAAAACAGGGTAAAGTTACAGCAATCACATCTTGGAGTAGTCTATGGTCGTGGATATATACACGTAGTACAAGTACACGTAGCACACGAGCCGACTCGTGATTCTCTAAACACGTTCATTCATTATGTGTGCATATGTCACCTCCTTACCTCTGTTTAGACCTATTGGTACTGTAGGATACGAATATATAGCCTATAGGCTGCTGATTGCTACACTAGGCTTCTGTGCGTAGTGTCATATAAGTCATTGACTTCTTCACACATCATGCATTTGTAGGACTTCAGTGGGCAACAGAAGGCTGAGCGAATCTTCCAAGTGATTGTCTCGTTGTTTGCTGTGAGTGACTACTCCTCCACCTTCATGATTATGGCCTTAATTTCAAGGTCATAGTTGAGGTCAAGGTCATAGCTGATATACCTTCTCCTAGTGTCTGATCATAAAATCCTGACTGATATCAGACTGACAGATTTTCATCAAACGTCGGTGTGCGACGTGGAGTCTCGTTGAGTATTGCACACAGCGCCGGAGGAGGTGAAAAATGTTTACAGCATTATAGTGAGAAAATGGAATTGCTAGAATCTTCATAATTTATCAATAATTGTATGACTACTAGTATGTACAATGCTGAATTACTCCCGTGCTCCTGTATACCGTTCTAGTTGAGATTGACATAGAGTAAAGTAGACAGGGTAAGACAACTCTTAAATAAAGATATCCTCACCAAGAGCTGAGGCGCGTTAGAATTAATATGACATGTGGGGTTGACACTGCGTCTAAATCTTGTAAAAGTGAACACATACAGCCTTCCTCAAAACAATTCTAAGAGAATACAGTTAACTAGCATTTGGCATCCACATTTATCATATGTTGAATGCCAATTATCTGTGCTGACGTTTGCTTGTTGGCTTAGATTGTGGGACTGGCTTACGGCTACTTGGAGCAGAGACTGTCCTACACTATTTACTGTACTCTCGCTGGATTCTTCCTCTCATGCCTTGTAAGTAGTAGATACAGAGCTCTCTATTACTAAATCACAGCTGCCAATCGATCGATTTTATTTTGTATAAATCTTTTATTCTTGATTTGGTGTTGTTTCACATATTTTCACAGCAATATCCATTGTCATTCACGTACAAGTTATTACTCTGGGTACAATACAGTGCAATCTGTAGCAGGGTATTGTACAGGCCTGTTATAGCACTTCTACTCTACCTTCGGCGGATATCTGTATCAGTAACTGTGACGCTGACGTACCTTTGTCACTCCTAGCCTTAATTTTACCTCTTATAGAATACAATAATACTATAGATATATATGTGCAGGACTGCCAGTTATATTTCTCTAGGTACATGCTAACATTCATGTTTGTCCTGCAACCCATATAATTACGTGAGAGAACAACTCCACGCTTGCAGGATTATATAGTTTGTTTGATGGAATGGTCTATGCTTTCTGACTCTATTGCCTTATTGACTGGATATTATAAACGGTTATCAGTAGTTTGTCTACTTTCATGCTGAAATAATGATAATCTTACTATTTGATTTTAGTGATTTAGCCCTGACCATATAATATTATAGGGTTAGAAATAATGACCAATTTAAATTTAATATTCTGTATTGTTTTCTGATATGTTTGTACAATTCTTTGGGATTTTAACTATCTTTATGCAGTCATATTTTGAATTATTCATGTGACTGTAATGGAAGTTACTACCGCTAGGTCTATGGCCATTATATCTATTCTAGTATGAAATGCTAGTGATGTAGATCTCAGTGTCTATGAAGCCTTTGTAGCGGGCGTTATATGTACCACTATCTTACCCGCTCTATACTGCAGTAATAGACTCTATATTCGTATTTTTGTCTTGTAATTTAGTATAAAAACAGCGACACTCGTTTTAGTGGTAAAAGACAAATGCACTTTGTCTCCCGGTTGTTTTTGTAACTGGAGTGAGAATAGCCTACACACCTGTGCTCTACTGTACAGCGACCCTCAAAATTGACATCATTTGATGTCACAGGCTATTTATAGGAGCTAGCTGTTAGGGTGACTATTGTACTCATTGTGACGTGACACTGAGACTGGCGTGACTGTGACGTATGCTGGTTGCTTATGTTAAACAGCTGATCAACTATCAGTGGGTTATTGATCCTGCTGTACATACTGGCTGCTTACGACAGGTTGCGAGCAAGTGTGTTTGGCTGAGCATTGTGCCTATTCTATAGCTGAGATAAATTGCCGTGAGGCTGTGTAAACGGGATCGGTGAAATTCAGTCCTTGTACACAGGCAGTCTGTAATTCTAATATTGATAGAATATCACTGACATCACAACAAAAATCTCTTTCTCTCAAATGTTAACAGGTTATCCTGCCGCCTTGGCCCATGTTTAGAGTACGAAAAGACCTCAAGTGGCAAAAAGTATTGGAAGAGAAAAAGGCCGATGGTGATGACAAATCAACAGAATCAACTAAAACCAAGAAGAAGAACTAGCTGACTGTGACACCATTCACTGCTGACCTGTTATTACATTCTATGTTGTTGTTGTTTATGTGATAAATATCCGAATGAGAAGCGAACTCGTACTCTCGTATTTTGTATCCAGCACTATCATGTCTGCTGCTGTTTCTACCATCATTTCAGCAGAAATAACACCAATAACCCTGCCTTTGCGTTGATCACCATGGAAGCACTTCATAATTAGGATTTCATTTATTATTTATCTAGTAACAAATCTAGAAAACTGAGTTTAAAGTAAAGGGGCGTGTCATGTTAAGGGGCGTGTCATATATGTATACTAGAGGCTATGGATTCTGCACCATCACAGCTGCAGGTGCGTACCTATGCCGCCTGAGAGCACTGTTACAACAGATACGTCTGCCTTGACTCGGTGGTCTGGGCACGTGTCTAATATTGTCAACCGCCTGACTGCAGTCCTTGTCATCAATATCATCGTTGGCTGTGGGTAGACAAGGGTCACTTTTACTGTTAGCCTGAAGTCCTTGTCCTTTCCTGAGTACTGGTGGAGGGGAGCAAGTCAATTGAGAAAGTTGACTCTTGTACTGTTGTGGAATTTGGGCTGATTTGTTCAAGTTTGGAAGAGGCTGACTTTTATTGTCGACATATTCAGATATATCCTGTCTGATGAGCTCGCTGAAACAGCTCACTGATCGGCTCATTCTCCTCCCTGCAACATAGTAAGTGTACGCTAATGACCTCATCCTCCTTTGCATACGTTAATGACTTCAGCCCTTTGTGTAAGTTACTGACTACATTATTTTATGCCAAATTATATGCCTTGCCTAGAAGTGTGTGGAGACCATGCGAAACACTCAGCTATGAATCTTACAACATAAAAACTAATGCTGGAGAATCGCATGTCCACATAGCATGCCAAAAGTTCAAATTGGTCCTCAATCCTCATACTATTTGATGACATACAATCAGTATATCCCACCAATGAACAGTACTGAATGTTTGATGCACCCTGGGACAGAGGTGCGTATGGCACTGTCATAACGTCTAACTCTCATGTGAGAGGAACTCTGCCTGAGTCACTATGACGATCTCATGTCATCTGAGAGGAACTCTGCTCACTATGACGATCTCATGTCATCTGAGAGGAACTCTGCTCACTATGACGATCTCATACCATCTGAGAGGCAGTGATTATTTCAGCTTAAGAGCAGAAGTTGAGTAAACTTCCTCCGGTGTCGGATGTGGAGATCAATGGCATCAATTGACCTCTCTTCTTACTTGACACTGCTGAGTGGCCAGAGGGCGTATTTAGTTATATAGAGTTTCAAAAGGGTTATGAAATGAATCAATTTCAGGCTCACAACCTTCCTATCTACATGTGCATGTATGTAATGGCTGCCGTTTACTGCGGAGCACAAAATCGTCTCAATCTAAATTGTATTGTTGCAGCACATAATTATCTGATCATAATTGGCGACATGTGTTGCCGCTGTTATACGTTGGACCACAGCGGCGGCGATGCCTCTTCAACTGCTGATTTCTGCTGAGCTACATAACTAGTCCCACAGGAACCGGCGTCACGTTCTCAGAGTTTCCGCCGGTTGAATACGCTGATGTTTAAACAGCTCAAAATAAAACGATATATCATGACAAAAATTCACACAGACACCCTTTGATGCGGCATGCGCTGCCAACATCACCGATGAGAGCTGGGCAGATTTTTGTTTGCATCTAGCGGTACGCTGTACTTTTATGCAGCAAACCGGCATCAAACACATGTATCAGTTTTCGTTGAAGAGGGTAAAAAGCCATGAATCTTACCTCTGTCGATAACACACTTGGGTATAGAGGATGTGTCTGTATCCCTATCATGGTCGGCTGGAGAGAGACTCGGTAGCATAACACCTTTCACTGATAACAACATAGAGGCAATAGATCAGCAGTCAGACACACCAAGATACTCAGCGCGTCGCTTACGCTACGATAATGTGCTGCCGATGTTGTCACAATAATTTCAAGCTATGATCAGAGTCAAAAGAATACGCAGCATCACCTGGGGCCAGTATTGATCTGACACATATGATATTTTGGTAACAACACATTGTTGTGGAGCCAGCGTAGGGTCAGGTGTTTGTTTGCGATGCTAATAATTTATGGGGATGGATTTTTCACGAGTGTTGACACTGCGTATAGCTGATTTCAGCTCACGCCAATCTTAATCAATGATTTAGCCAGTCTCTTGATAGCACTGATACTTGTACCAGAACTGAACAGCTTTCGGCTTACCTGAATGACATGGAGATAGAAACAAGAATGATGTTAGACTCACCCTCGTGGCGACTGGCTGATTTATGGCAATACAGCTCGTTGTCGTCTGCCGGTGGAATGAGGCCAGCGACAGCACTGTCGGACATTCTCATCTGCATAGGACTGGCAATGGACCTCCTATCTCCTCCAGTAGCTGACCCACAGCTGCAACCGCACGAGTGAAATGATTTTATTGAAATGATCGTAGAATAGGTGGCCTACAGCGGCCAATTAGAACAGCTTCTATTGAACTACGCTTAACAAACTGCTCATTTGTATTAGCTGTTAGCTAGTGTAACATGAAATGAATCTGTTGGAACAGTATCGCAACAAATAAAAGTAACAACAGCCAGAACGTAGAACACACACGCACGCGTCCTGGTCGCCTGTGTAACACATCTGAGTTAGTCCGGCTGCCATGAACTTGTTTTCTCAGAACGTGCCAACTTCAGCGACAACGGAAGGCAAAATCTAGCCTCACTTCCCTTCCAATCTCCGATAGAACAGACAGGTTTTTAACTTTCTTTGAGAGAGATTTTATCACGTAGAATACTATATACATTCTACCGGTTTTTCAAACCAGCCAATTTTCATCCATTGCTCATAAAGAAAATATAAGTCAGCAAAAATATACAGCAGCTGCTCTCGACTCGCCCCAATACATGCAGGAGTCAGAAAATATAGCAACCTTCCAATTCAAAAACTTAAATAACGGGAAAAATTAAGTGCAATAAAGAGATACGAATAACATTAGAAAGGATAAAAAACTGATGAGCTCTCTTCAATTGAGCATGGTAGATGGGATATCACTAAGCAATCAATGCTGTACTTAATACATGAAATGGAAAATACCCTTGTTGCACCATTGATGCGTAGTTGATAAGTATGTCGATATGTTGAAGAGCAATACCAAGCCTTGTATAGGCCGTCACAAGTAGGAGATATGTGTCAGCAGATACCATAGCCAAATGAGATCATGTTGTGCGGGTGACGGAGAGAACAAACCACTAGCAGGCACTAGTCGACTTCACTATTACTCTCCTCTATGACCGAGTCCTGAATTTAGAAAGAGGTGTGAGTGAACCTGAAACGTGATTGACTGGTGAGGTGCCAAGTATTGGGGGACTTACCCATCCGCCGTTCTGAACGACGTAACTCGCCAATTTGTCTTCAAAGTAGGTGAGCACGTACTCGATGTACGTAGACGCGAGCTGACTCGTAAGTCCGGCGCCGCGTGCCGCGTAAGCCCCCAGACTGCACGGAAAACACGATTGCTAGTTAGAGTCACACAAGTCTGAGTGGAGTCGCGGAGTCGAGTCACACTGTCTCAGAAACCAGTGAACACAGTGAGGAAAAGTCTGAGTGGAGTCGCGGGAGTCGAGTCATGGGTGGAGAGGGATAGTTAGAGCGACGGGAGATTACTTACTTGAATAGAGAAGCGACCCTGTTTGTAGTCGACTCCTGGGCGGGTACGCAGACATCGGCCAGCTTCTCGAATGACTGATACGAGCTGATAACATTCTTGACTGTTGTCTGCAGAAGTGCATAGACATGTATATTAGAGTAATATAATTGGCATTAGAGTGATACATAGACATGTATATTAGAGTTATCAGGAAGTGATTTCAAGGGGAGATAAATGCAATCGTACCCCGAGTTCAGGGTTAGCCTTGTTATATTGGTCGCCGCAATCTTTTAAGATCTGCGCTATCTCGGACTTCACTTTCTCCACATTCACTGGTTCTACAATAAAACAAAGTAACAGCGTTGTGTTACTGTAAATTGTTTTTGTAACGGAATTCTCTTTATGACGTTTGTAAACGAGTTGCTCAGAAATGCTATCAAAAGTTTTCTATAGTAATCGGGAGTCATCTTCTCTTGTATTGCTCATCTAATTTTGTTATTATTTCAACTGCTATCTTTTTCGATCGTTCAAAATCATTATAATTCAAACTGCAATGAAAAGAACAGTTACAGTACAAAGCAGCATATTTGATGGAGCACCGGCTGGCTGCATCTAAGAACATACAACTATACTATTTATCAGAAAAGATCAAAATAATTGGATGAAATAATTGATGAAATACTGTAAACATAGAAATTTTAGAAAAACGCTATATTTTCTATAGTCCTTTATGCTATATACAAGTTGGAAAGAAGTTGCTAAAAATTCCCGTCGCTATTATTAGAAATACAGCTAATTTGAGGAAACCGCTATAGTTGGAAAATGCTAAAATTCCTATGTTTACAGTAAATCACTCGTAAGGTAGTTAGTGCTTGATATTAACAGAATTAGTCTTTCAGAGATACGCCAATACTTTGCAATGGTTTCTGGAACCCTTATGCAGATAAGCCCTTTTCAATATTCTGCTCATACATTTCTCTCGTGCATCATTCCTTGGAGTTGCCTTCCCTTTCTATTTAAATGTGTTCATACCGGAGCCGTCTCTGTGAGTCTGGTTGAGATGTTGATTTGTGTCGGGTATATCGGAGTTAGACGGAGACGTCGGCTGCCGTCTGGCTGGAAGGCTGCCGGTTATCACGCCTGAGCCGTCGTCCAATGGAGTCGGCAGTTGGCTGCCACCTCGCGACGCCGTCTTTGCCACCTTCTGCAGTGTGTTGGCCACCTGAAAAAAATGCATAAAACTGTTGCGTAACATTCGAAATTCTGTTTGGGCTATAAAAGTTAGTGTCTGGTATGTACTGACTTGATCCAAAACCTTGTCATTCTGTTCTTTGGTTCTTTGGTCGTATGGAATGGCTATGATGCTCCGCAGCTCTAGAGAGAGAGAAAGAGAGAGGCTGTAAGATAGGAGAGGACGACTGACGACTGAAGGGTATGGAGACACAGATGAGATGCTCCATACCGGGATCTAATTCGCTGTCAGATCGTTCCAACGACACAACTTCATTAGAGCTTCTCATCTTTCTCATCACTGTATGCCCATTCCTAGAGCTCAGTTCTGTCGTCTCATGAATGCTAGCGTCAATGCTCACCGGCAAATTTCTTGGCACATTTCTAGTGGGAAAACCTGCGGGGAAAAACTGAAGGTTAATCACATGGTATGATAAAACCTTGACTGTGAATGCTATGGTAGAGGAGGAACGTACGGCCGGCAGCTTGAACGCTGCTACCAGCACTGCGGGGTTCGCTTTCAGCTGAGGTGTCAGACGGGTGACTGTGAGGAGAGGCGCTCTGAGAGGAATGCAGGTTGAAGCGCGGGCGGGAGGTATTGCCGTGGTTCTACAACAGCAACAACCTGCTCATCCTACACCAGGCGGCAACGACAATAGACATTGACAAACGAGAAGTCTTACTTTGTGTGTGTGCTGTAGATGTGAGCTACGTTCAATAGTTGATGACTTTCTCTCAGGTATTCCTGCAGCGTGGCCATCATTAAACCCTAGTCATAGAGTTAGGTGGGTGAATGAGACGATGCATTCTGCAATCACAGGACGGAGACACGGAGTCGGACTAACCTTCGTCCTGCGCTGACCTTGACCTGCTGTGCTGCGGTATCAGCGGAGGAAGCGTATTGGACTGCAGCTGGCTGTGACCTTGACTCTCAAATGGCAGCTGATCCGCTGACCTTGACCTTGACTGGGTTTCTATGGGTACTTGCAATGTATTGGGTTTCTGCATTTCATTGCTTCCTGCTTTTGGAATGTTTGACCTCCTTTGTCTGTAAATGTGACCAAATCAAACTTACAGCAGGCAACACGTGACATGGGGCGTGTGACATGTGGCAGTGACACATACCCTGACGGAGATGTTGTCGAAAACTTCTTCAAAGCCTTGGAGAAGCTGAACCTCCTGGACCTGCGTAGTTAGTGTGAATCGTTGACTATCGATGTACGCGGAGTTTAGAGGTGGACAGAAACGAAGGAAATAGGATACTCACGATTTACTGCCACCCGCACTCATCAACTCTGACACGTTGTTTGATCTTTTCAGACTGAGTCGTTTAAAGAGAGAGTCGTTGGAGGCCCCGGATTCTGAGCGATTCAACTTGTTTTTCTTCTTCGCTTGTTTGAGCATTTCCTAAACAATTTCAACCAAAAATGAGGAGCAGCACAAACAAGAGATGAAGTATAACACATAAAACGTGGATTACATTCAATTTCTTCAACTCTCTATCCTGCTCCTTTTCTCGTTCCTTCTCAGTTTGCTTGTGATGCGAAGACTTTGATTTGGACTTGACCTTGCTGAGAATGCCATGTTTCTTGAACTCACTCTGTGACTCAGATTCAGAGTCCCTAGCATGATTCATAGGATAGAGAGTTGAAGCACGGAGGCAATTGCTGTCAGTGAAGATACAATAAAGCAGGAGCTCACCTGAGCACGCTAGCGTTGAGCCCCTCTCCTTCGCCTTCAATGGAAACATTTCCATGCAACCTGAGGGATAATGAACGTGAGAATATGTAATTTTATTGCATGCAGCTTGTTGCAAGTTGATGCCTTCAAAAACTAAAGATTTCAGTGAATTACATTCACTATTGCTATGCCATGGTTCATATCAGAGTCATCTCTCAACATCTTATCAATCAGTGCATTAGTGAACTAACGTGATTTGGTGTTTGTGGTCACTGACTACGGACCAATCTGCCTTCGGTTTCTTTTGCTTCTTTTTCTTCTTCTTCATTTTCTTGGCCATCTTTGGTCAAGTGGCATACAGGGTCTGATCAGTCTCACTCTTGCTATCCGATCGATCCAACACGTGACGTCGTAGAGATTGCTGCAGCCTCTCGCTCATCCGCTGCAATCAACATGTCATTGCTGATTATTAGGGAGAAGAAGGAGATGATAAAGAGGAGAGATGATAGAGAGGAGAGAGATGATAGAGAGGAGAGAGATGATAGAGAGGAGATATGATAGAGAGAAGATATGATAGAGAGGAGATATGATAGAGAGGAGATATGATAGAGAGGGGAGAGATGATAGAGAAGGG
>ERZ1740065.1521-NODE-1521-length-13963-cov-11.908901_pt1 | contig 13963 bp, 18 predicted proteins | sample MGYA00581738_ERZ1740065 | MGnify/ENA primary metagenome ERZ1740065 (study PRJEB43018, sample SAMN04849749) | marine metagenome | isolation source: floating plastic debris | place: Pacific Ocean | collected 2008-09-01 | study: EMG produced TPA metagenomics... | reverse complement strand
CTCTCTCTCTCTCTCTCTCCACCTCCTACTATCTCCCAAGGTCACAGAAGAATGGCAAGTATGCACAGTAATTCTGTGCGACCAGAAATGAGCGTATTGTATTACAACCTGCTTATCCAGCCAAATTAGTAAAACAGTCAGTCGCATGGATGACACTTGGTACACACATCATCATCACTGCCCACATGACTCATCACACGCTGTTGTCTGGTCAGATTTGGCCTTGACATTTTCAAGGTCGCCATACTTGTAAAAATTATGCAGCACAATTTCCTGCAGCATTTTATATACCTGAGATTGTTTCAGCGTGTGATTGTGACCCCATCGGTACAGAGAACAACGGCGAGTGCGACATGAGAAACGACCCTGAGAGTGGACTCGTGGCCGGCCGCTGCAAGTGTAAGACCAACATTGGTGGCGCGCGGTGCGAACGCTGCCTCGCTGGATTCTGGAACTTCAACGAAGATGGCTGCATAGGTAAGATGTCACCTCGGTTCTAGGCGACATTGGAATACGGAAGACGGGAGGCACGCAGATGCTCCCTAGAGTTTTAATTGATCACAGGCTATGGCTGTCTACTTATGTCATAGGCCGCGGCGGCATTTGTTTGAGAGACATGTGCGAAGCATTTCCCACCGTAGACACATGTAGTCCATCTGTTTGCGCTCAGCAAGACTACAGCCCCGGCTGAGGGGCACACATGGGTATACGATGCTCAGTTCTGTTCTATTTTTAACCTTTTCCTTCTCCAGCTTGCGAATGCAACACCCTCGGAACCTATGGCAACGAAGGCTGCAATCAGTTCACTGGCGAGTGTCAGTGCAAAAGATTCGTGACTGGCAGGAACTGTGACGAGTGTCTGGTAGGCATATGATATAGCCCCATAGCATGTCCCTATAGCCCTAGAATGTCTGGTTACATCATTGCGCATCTGGACAATTTCATACAGGTGCTCTACCTGTCGTAGCAGCTCTCTCAGGCTATGACAGGTTGATTGCTCATTTAGGGCCATACTTATGGTTAATCTGCTCCTTCAGCCAATAAATTACTTGTTACAAACACTTGACTGTCCCTAACATTCAAACAAACAATAGACACCAGAGTATAGCCAGCTATTCCAAACACACACTGAGCATTGTCTTCTTTGTTGCGTATATCGTGTTTGCCAGCTTTCTCAGCTTGAATGCACCTTCTGTTTGTATTACAAATTTCTCGAGACCACAAAATGTCAACAATGGTCCCGCAGTTCAGTTTCGGCCTAGTGCTTGTACCGTGATGTGGTGGAGACAACTTCTATTATAATCTATTCGATTTGATTCTTTGCAGCCCACGTACTGGGGCCTTAGCAAGGAGGAGGAGGGCTGTCGGCCATGCGGCTGTGACATCGGTGGCAGCTTTGACAATTTCTGTGATGCGATGAGCGGACAGTGTAACTGCAAGCCGGGTATCAGCGGCAGGGCGTGTGACCAGGCAATACCGGGCTTCTTCATTACCGACCTGGACTACCTGCGCTACGAGGCCGAGTACGCTACTGGAATCGGGGTGAGTTTCGGTATCGGTAGTCATCTCCCTTACTCGCTGCTGCATTAGTAGGGTTGGTATTGCCGTTAGTGTAATGGTCTGGGGCTGATGACAGTTTTATTGGCGATTATTGCATCTTTTACAACTTTCCCTGGTCAATTAGTGTGTATACATTAAACCCCTGCCCTGTGTCTCTATGACTCAGCCCCACCAGTGCCCCTCAGTGCCCCATCGTTGCTCCACAGGGTCTGCTACTCCAGCCTACTAACCTTCATCCAAACAAGCACTGCCGTTGCATTACCAGCACATTTTATTCTTTACTGACATCATTTTCTCCATGAGAAAGCAGTGAGATGTTCACCGGTTCCGTCCTGTGTTTAGTCGACCCAGGTAGTAATCAGGGAGATGGTGCCAGGCTATCCCATCACATGGACAGGCGCCGGTTTCATGAGGGCGTACGAGAAATCGTCCATCGAGTTCAACATCGACAACATCCCGTACTCGATGAACTACGAGATCATCATCCGCTACGAGGGTCAGGTCAGTCTCCATACAGCCACCTGCAAGGAGGTTGCGTAGTCAGCGCTGTCAGCTCTCCGCAGGTAGTTGGCAGGTTGTCCCATCAGGTGCTTGTTTATTGCTGGGACAGCCTAAAAATGTCAAATATCTGTCACTTCATCAAAAACTATTTCTCCCTGCTGTACGGAAGGCAGCTGTACATGACCAGTGCTGAGCTTTCCCGACGAACGCTTCATGCTTCTCTCTCCTCTACAGATGCCCGAAGGTTGGGATGACGTCAGAGTCAGCATCACCCGTCCGAGCGCACCAGACCCAGATGGTAAATGTGGCAATGGAATTCCTCAAGACGACTACGTGTTAGCCACCCTCTCCAGAGGTACAGTGCCCCCTACCTGCCTGCTCGCTCCCCAGTCGTCAAGCCAGCAGCTGTTTCTATCTCGTTTCTTTATCCTCAGCCGACAGGTATCACATCGTTGCACCGGAGATCTGTTTTGAGAAGGGAAAGACGTACTACATCACACTGGAGTTTGAGAACTACAAGGTGCCGCAGCAGACACCAGATGCGAACATCCTAATCGACTCCGTAAGCAGCCATCAACTCTTTCATTATCGGCCATTCTGCCGTAACCAGCCATCTAATACCCATCACACGCACCGATGCCGACCTTTATCCTGAGGGACGTTGCCAAAATAATCACTCATATTCTCGGTTCTGTAGATTGCTCTCATACCCGTATACAACGAGGTACCGGTGCGAGTGGACACAACTCCGCTGCCGTCGGAGGAGATGGTGTACTGCAACAACTTGGAGTTTGACGTCGCGGATGCTGACTCGATTCCTGAGCAGTGCAAGAAGTTCATGTTCAGCATCGGCGCCGCCATACAGGAAAAGGCTCTGTGTACGTCGACCATGTGTCATTCTGCTTTATTTCATTCCTTGTCGCTGGCGTGGCTGGCGAATTTATTGAAGTCCTGTTTTTGTATCTAGACATTTGACCTTTGATTAGTATGGTTTTGTATTTCGCAGTCACCTCAATTACGACTCCTTGTCAACTGTTTCAGCCTGTGACTGCGATCCAACTGGATCTGAGAGCTCTATCTGCGAGCCTTATGGAGGTCAGTGTCGTTGCAAACCAAACGTCAGCGGACGTCGCTGCGACGTCTGCTCACCTGGCGCTTACGGATTCGGGGTTCAAGGCTGCCAACGTAAGTCAGATGCTTCAGGAGCGAGGTTTTTGACCATTTTGGAGTTGTCCTATCACAAAATCTACACCATCGGTTCTAGTGTGCAACTGCAACGCGAGAGGATCGCGAGACAATCTGTGCGAGGTGGTGACAGGGCAATGCCTGTGTCAGAGCTACATCGATGGCAGAGCGTGCGACAAGTGCGAGCGAGGAATGTACAACTTCCCCGACTGCCGTCAGTGCGTCTGTAATGGACACGCGGAGACGTGCGAGGACAGCACCGGCAAATGTGTCGACTGCCAGGATTTCACCACCGGTCAGCGGTGTGACCTGTGCATAGACGGTGAGTGAGTCATGGCTGCTGGCATTCGATAGCAAGTGATTGTTTATTCAGTCAGTCAGTCCTCTACCACTACTGCTCTATGATTGGATCATCATACAGCCATGTTTGTTTGCTCTGAAATCAAATCCAAGGCAGATTGCTGCGCGCAGACTACAGCTGCCATTTACCTGTGAGTGTATGACAGTGTATGTCAGGTAAACAATTACCTGACATACACTGTCCAAAAACCAGAGCCAGAAATAGTCCAACAAATTTCTTGAGAAACTGCAGGTCTTGAGGAATGAGCGGCCACCTCGTGACAGATCTGTGTCTCACTAACTTGACATGACCTCATTCTTTGTCCCAATAAATAGCGGTGGCAGCGCACTCATTGTCACCTGTCTCCAGACGAGACATTGTGAAGGGTCCTGCCTTTCATGTTTACCGCTGTTGGGCGTGATTAGAGCCAGTGCACTGACATAACTCCTGGTAAACTCATTAGCAGGTAACTAAACGCATCTCCCACTACCTGCCGGCCACTAAACACTCGCCAATATTTTGATCAGAAGTATTTATCATTAGCTCGCTGTAACACGCTGTCCTCCTTTCACTACCTCGTTAGTTGCCAGCAGTGGCTAACCGGCAGCACTGTCTCTCACTGTCTATCGGTCAGAGATGGCGTGGATTTACTCTCTCGCTCTGCTGTTAGGTTACTATGGCGACCCGAGCCTCGGCTCCGGAATACCGTGTAACGAGTGCATGTGTCCTGGAGGTAAAGGCAGCGGATTCCATCACACCGACATGTGTTTCCTCGACCCGTTTACGAAGAACATGATGTGCGACTGTCCAATCGGATTCGCCGGTAAGTGCCTCCCAGAATTCCATTTTCTGGTCTGTATGTAGGCGTGCAGTAAATCACATTTTCTCCCACGCATTCAGGCGACAGATGTGAGAAATGTGACACCAACTACTTTGGAAACCCTGTGGAGGTCAATGGTACGTGCACCTCATGCTTCAGCGGCTGTAACTACAACATAGAGATGGACGTGCCTGGCAGTTGTGATCCAGTCAACGGCACGTGCCTCAAGTGTCAGTTCAACACGGAGGGAGACAACTGCGAGCTGTGCGCCAACGGTTACTACGGCGACGCCACTATACAATCCTGCGCAGGTCGGTACTAGCACAAACAGCTCATGGCTGGTTGAGATGACGGATCACTGATGGTGTCTGTGTTTGTAGAATGTACGTGTAACATGCTCGGTACGGATAGAGCAGCAGAAGACAAATGCGACCGAACCACCGGCCAATGTCGATGTCTGCCAAACGTAGTGGGCAAGGACTGTGACCAGTGTGCTGCCGATCACTGGAAACTGGCGAGTGGCGAGGGGTGCGACGCCTGCGACTGCGACCCGGAGGGCAGCCTCACGCCTCAGTGTAACGAGTTCGACGGTCAGTGTCCTTGTATCGATGGACGCGGAGGAAGGAAGTGCGACCAGTGCACAGCGCTGTTCTATGGCGACCCCTCTACTGAATGCTTCCGTGAGTATCTTCATCAGGTCTACATCTACTACTACACATCCATATCCGCAGACGCAGGCCAATGAACTCTTATAAAATGCCAATGGCTTATAAACTGGGTCATAATGGCTACATTATTTTCTATTGGGCACTTCATTAGCTTGTTGTGATGGCATGTGTGAGAGTTTTCTTATCTTCGACTATGACATCATAGACTATGGCATCATAGACTACAGCATGACCCGGGCTCTTCTCTCTCTAATTTTGGTGTTTCCTTTTTCATTACATATCGGAGTTTTCTTCTCTTAGCCTGCAAGTGTAACCCAGATGGCTCAGAGAAGCTGCAGTGTGACCCATTTTCCGGACAGTGCTCCTGCCTGTCGGGTATAACCGGCCTGAAATGTGACAGATGCGATCGTGGAACCACTGGCAACCTCCCTAACTGTGTACCATGCGGCGAATGCTTCGACAACTGGGACGCCATCTTGACTGATCTCAGAGGTATGCATGTCGCTTGTCGTCGACCATCTTATGTTTCACGTTTGCTCGGTAACTAAGGCGGTCCTTCTGAAACTCCAGTCCAGACGGATGACATGCTGGCCAAAGTAAATATAACAAAGACAGAGGGCGCTGTTGGTGTGTACGACGAGCAGTTCATGGAGATGGAGAGGAAGTTGATGGTCATCAAGTCAATACTGGATCACTTCAACCGAAGCGCTGCAGATATGTCTAGTGTAGATATCGAACTGTCTGAAATCAGGTACGAAGTTCAAGTAAGCTGTACGGAATGGTAGCTGTATTTGAATTATCAGCTTTCGTCCATGTCAAAAGCTATGGAAAGCTAATAGTAATAATAATAATAATAATAATAATAATAATATGTACAATAAAATAAAGATAACAAACGCTAATCAACACCAAAAATTATTGAAAAATATTCCAGATGTCGATTGTACGTCTTTTAAAAAGCTGAACTTTAGCTAGAACCTGTGTTCATGATTTCTTTCACTGCGTTCATTATTTGCCTCATCCATTACCTTTGCGTTTGCAGAGCTGTACTCTCACAGGCTCTCAATGACCTTGAACTGTTGGCCATGAACTACAAGTCGACCAATCAGGAGATCGCTCAGACGACCAACAGCCTGGACGTGTTGGAAACGCAAGTCACTGACTTTTTAACTTACGCCAGAAGCCAGAAGAAGGCTGTGGAGGAGCTGATTCAGGGAGACATAAATGGTGCCTTCAACAACATCAAAGCTAACGAGCAGAGGTGAGCCTGGCCGTTCATCTCGATATCAGAGATTGTGGAAGGCCAAACCTCACTGTTGATTCCCCTGGCTAGTGTATGATTCACTAGATTTTGAGTGTGACGCAATGTTGTAGGTCTCTACAGGCTGCTGGGATGGCGGAGAGTGCATATGTACTGAGGCAGGAAGCTCTGCTGCTGCAGAACGACACGAGGCAGTACCTTCAAGACAACGTGGACGCCTATAAGAACAGCAGCAAGCAGAACACAATGAAACTAGACCAGTTCGATATGCAGCTAGATTCCATCAAAGACAGTGTCCTTGGTGATCTGAACAAGCAGGTGAGACACTATGGCGGGACGGTGTACCTAACCCTGGTTAGAGTTCTAGCTCTTTGGGCTGAGTTTTATATGGTCTTGTGTTCCATACTACGGTTATAAACCACATCCTTTCATTCATTGCAAATGCCGTGAAAATGGTTGATAGCGGTATGGAATTGTCCAACTAGACAATCAGACACTAGGAGAGCAGGTGCCTCTCCTGACATTGACTATGAGACTGGTATGAGACTGGTGTGAGCTGCAGGTGGTTGTTTTTTATCGCGATGATACATGCCAGCCCAATGATGAATAATATCTTTTTTCACAAGGGTTATCATTTGTTTCAATAAGATGACAGCATGGAAGAGTGACATCTCTGTGTGTGGCCATTTCTATGACATCTCTGTGTGTTGGTATTTCTTTGACATACCTCTCTGTGTGGTCAGGTTTGTGATGCCAACAACGGTCTGACTCTGGAGGAGCCGTGTGACGCGACATGTGGAGGCGGTGGCTGCGGAAACTGCGGAGATGGTGAGAGCTGTACAGACGGAGCTCAGGGCAAAGCCACATCTGCTATGATACTCGCAAACAAGACTAAAGAAGAAGTTGAGCAAAAATCAGACCAAGCAGCGAAGGAGCTTGATAAGGTGGGGGTCACGAGAACACAACTCCTAATATGGGAATAGTATCCATCTAGAAGTCGGAGATGCACGAACAAGAAATAGCAAAGAGCATCTAAACTTCATCTGAAAACCTAAGAATTGGTTGGATTTTACTGTTGCGAGTGAGAGTTCTAAATGATCTTGTTTGTTCTCAGCTGAATGGTGCAGCATCGAGTGCAGAAGACACACTGACTGCTGCCGCAGAGGCAAGTGAAACCGCTGCAGCGGTGTTGGAGAAAGCTCAGAATGCAACTCTGAATATGGAGACCACCTTGAAAACTATCGCCGACTTCCTGGCACAAGATAAGGCAACTCCTGAAGAAGTTGAAACGGTACGCAAGCATGTATTTGACTCTGATAGTAAGATTATTGTTTGTAATCCATCACTGTGACTCTGAATTGCAATGGTACCTCGGTACATCAGATGGGCTGACCTCAGAATTAACTTCTATTCTTATTGTTGATGACGAGTCTCCCAGTTTTTCCAGGAGGCTCCTGTGTTTTAGCCGTTGCGATTGAGGCTATTATTGGTTTCCTAGTTTTCACCAGGGCTGTGTATTAGTTAGATGTTGCTGAGCTGAGCTCGAATACATCCTCATATCAGCTGTAGAGGGTCGGGATTCTAAGCTATGACTTCAAAAAAGAAAACTAGAACTTCATAAATTTTGGTCCAACTCACATGTGGCTCTCAGGCCATGAAACGAGAGTTATCTTCTCTTAGATGTGGTCCACTTGTGTCCACATTGAAATTGTCAGATACCATCTAACTATCAAAGTGGAGTTGATTGCTTCTCTACATTGAATCAGATTGGAAGGAAGACGACTCTTTATGGATGAAAAGCTAGCCCTATCTCACTGTTTTATATGGGAGGGGGTGTTTGGTAGTTGTAACAATCATAGGTCAGTGTATTATCAATTAGTCTGGTCTACTTTTCTCTTATTACCTTTGGCTATGTGATTTATTATTTGTCAAATTACTATTGTGGAATAATCTTTTGATATCTTTATCACTTCATTCTCATTTTTTATTATTTCTTGTTGTGTTTTTGTTGTTTACCGTTTTTATTACTTCTTGCTATAATTATTTTTATTACTATTACTATTTTGCTATTGATGTTTCAGGTAGCTGGTCTCGTGCTGGCCATGTCAATCCCGATGGACCAGGATGACATTGCCGAGCTTGCGCGTCAAATCAATGAGACAATCATGAATCTGACTAACATAGACCAGATTCTCAACGAGACGGCCGCCGACCTCGCGACCTCCGACAGCCTGAAAGAGCGCGCCGACAATGCTAGGTACCCGTCTCTCCATCATCACACATTGCTGCTACGGACGTGTCCCATAGATGTCTGACCTGGTGCTTGGTTTTAGTCGTGCCGCAGACGGCATACTACAACAAGTCAATGGCTTGATCAGGAAGTTGTCAGACGCTCGTAAGGCTCAGAATGACTCGAGAGACGCCATTGCTATGGCTGAAGAAGACATCGAAATGATAAAGGACAGCTTGAAAATGGTAAAACTAGGCCATCTAAAAACATCGGTGACCTTGTTTATTGAGAGGTAGTGCAACAGGAACTGACCACAAGGTTTCCTATTGGTAGATTGGTGACATCACAACTGCTGCGATAAAGAAAGCCAAAGAGTTGGCCGATTTTGGCGAACGGCTGCTGGTCAGGGCTACAAAAATTGCCTACAAGAGTACCGAGAACTCATTCCATGTCAACAAAGCCGTGAAGCAGGCAAACTCCGCCAAGGACAACGCTGATCTGGCTGAGAAAGTATGGAGTAGATGTGACAGCATAGAACATCTACCAATCGCGTTAGATGAATCTAACTCTCACTTTGTTGTCACTAGCGCGCTGAGCAGATTAAGAGCGAGTACAACGGCATCTCGGATCAGGTCAGGCAGAGGTACAATGAGACGCAGGAGGCGCATCAGAGAGCCGAGAGATTACTGAAGAGGGCGACTGAGCTGGCGCGAAAACTCTCGACCAAACACTCATCTCTCACCAGTACGTGCCCGAGTTCCTACCGGTAGTACGAGAACGTCTCTGTAGCCAGAGTTCTAACTATCCCTGTGTTACAGGTATGTCGGAGCAGCTGGTGGACAACGAGCAGGTAATGGACGACCTACAAGGAGAGATTGATAAGTTGACGGCGCAGGTCGAGACGTACATCGAAAACTTGACGGCATCGGAGAACTTCCACAATAAATGCGAGCGAACGGAATCGACGCCTTAGCGGCGGCACGGAACGATCTAATGTTTACTAACACAAACTGCACTAGTCACGTGAAGTCATTAAAACAAAAACCTTAGGGTAGACACACCTCAGAGAATGTAAGTGATCGAAAGTACGAACGTAATGCAAAAGTTTTGCAAGGCTACCTGCTCAATACTCATGCAAGTTGATACAGAGTGATATTGACCCAATTAATACTGACCAATCAAAATACTCACTGCCATCTTGTGTCCTGAACTGAGTTTTTTCTAACTTTTTTAGCCTGTAAACTTTACTCGAAAAGAAGTGGTTTATATTAAGACTATATATAATTTGGGATGTAGCTTTTTATCACAGTGTATGGGCCACCCCTCTATCCATAGCTTATCATCTAGAGATCCTAGCTAGAGCATTTTATTGGTAGCCAATTGATCTTTCTTAGTATTGGTTTTTGCTGATGCCGATAGCAGTTGATTCAGCTCCAGCATTGTGCACATTCCTATTAAAACAACCTAACATCCTGGGACGGAGAGAGAGAGAGAGAAGGCTATGGGAGCTGAGTAAACAGCAATCAGCATCAGCATCTAACTACATAGACATCTCTCCGTTTCTGTATATTCTGTATAGTATGACAGCTCTGCTAATGATTTGAATGCTAAATGCCGTTTAAATTATATTGTTACAGTGTCTCCTCAAATGGCGGATTTAATAAAACTATATTTACTGCATTTCTCTATCAATCCCTCATGGCGGTAATGATGAGAGCGGGTGTTACAGGAGCAGAATGTGTTACTCATATACTGCTATAGCTACAGTAGCAGTACAAAGTATCTACGTCCCTCGCCCTCTCTGCCTCCCTTCCTATCCTACCCCTACCTCTCCTTCTCTCTGCCTCCCTCCCCATCCTTCCCCTGCCTCTCCTCTCTCCCTCCCCGTCACTACCTCTCTCTCTGCCTCCCTCTCTCTCATCATATACAGTGCGTTATGCCAACGATGACAAACCCTGAACATCTGCAAATATCCGGATGGAGCCAGACTCTCACCTCTCGGCTACAGGGAACTGATAAACAAACGGAGCCATGAGGAAACCGAGGTAACCTTTTACCTCCACTATCTGTTGGTTTGGTTAGGTTTGTTAGCAGCGATCAGCTTGCGTTGAGGTGAATCACCTCTTCATGTTTAGCCAGCCTTTCCTGCTATGGAGTCTGCTGTTATCGTGTTTTCAACAGGAGGAACTCTAGGTTCACAGTTAGCTTCCTAATAGTCATGAAGAAATCTGCCCACAAGCTGCGCACCTCTTATCTTGTGTCAATGGAATTTCCATGGTGATTCACTTCTAAATCTCTTCTCTTTGATTTGGCTCCCTGGACGGATGCACTAAAAATGAAGACGGCTACCCAGAGTCCTACTAATGAACACATGCAGCTCGTTGAACAGCAAAATCTATGCAGCAGATCATCTGTTTCATGGGGCCAGTTCAAAGTTCACACGCAAAATATGCGCTTGAAGACTGCTCATGATCTGACAGGGCTGCTCCCAAGAAAACGAATGTGAAATATTTTTGCCCAGCCACTCCTATCACCAGAGACCTCACCTCTGCTATTCCTCCCTCATTCCATACCTGCCAATCCTCCCGGATTTCCTCCAGGAGACTAGACTACAGAATTTCAGATAGCAGGGTCAAAATTGGTTTTTCTAATGGTTTCTTGTGGCTCACCAGTTTGAGCCTATCTGGCTGAGCTCTATGACAGGATCAGAGATGATCTCTGACAGAATCCTAACTGTAGGGGGTAGGAGTTTTGACTTCTCACAGTTCAGTGCAGTTGAATCTCCAACGTTTTCAGTCTGACGGGTAGGTCGGCATGCTCTCTCCTCTCTCCCTCTCTTCCCATCCCTCCTCTCCGCTCCCCACTCCTGATTCACACCTGCCTGCATATATTTTATAGCATATTATAGTTGTTGCATAGCTGATTGATATCAGCGATGATCTCTGTTGATATGGATACAAGGCAATTCCTGGCTTTGATATGCTGGAGAGTACCAGTGGATGGGCGGTTGAAGCGTTGTACAATGAGTGGTGATTGATTAGGCCGAAAGTCATCAACTTCTGCCAGTAAATAAGCAGTGATCTTACATAATCAAGCACTGATTGAAGCATACGACAAGAGATCATCGACAAATTGCTGCTGAAATGAGAATGCTGGAGTGCTGCTGCTTACCCAGGGACTGACAAAGTGGGGCGAGGCTTTGATGTTTACACTTCCGTTGGATAAACACGCTCTCCTCATGCTGGTTTTTATCTGGATGTACAGACAGCGTCAATCCTGTCTGGCTGCTACGACAACAACAACAACAACAACAACAACAGAAGCTGTATCTCGCTATTGTGAGCCCATGTTGCGTCACACACTACAGGCCGTTTTAGGTCATGTTGTTGTCAGCACCTCAACCAATCAGGTACCAAAGATAGCGATGCCGACATCCAGCTAGGGTAGTGATGACAGTGATATGCGCGAATAAACAATCTCTGCTATAAAAGGCTATACAGTCAGCCAGACTGACAGATAACCAGCCTGCAACTAACTGCCAACATGAAGTCATTTGTACCTCTCTGCGTAGCCCTGATTGTCACTGTGGCGACAGGGTTCGAGACCGACAACGCTCTGGTAGCCAACGAGGCAGAAGGAAGGGCTCTGCTGATGCAGTTGGAGTCATACGAGCAGGCCGGTCGAATATCATCCATCAATGCCGGTATATCAGCATACGTAAGTAGTTCACTCGCAGTACGATCTCGGTTCGATAATGGTACAGCAGTGTCTATCCCGAATCTCCCCTTCCTATTGTAGTCTCGACATATGTCTCGGAGGTAGGTGACAGCTCAGTGCCGAGTCAGTAAAATCATCGGCTCTCCAGACCTGTCTCAGTAAGTAATGTTTCCCTTGATCCTAGTGGACCGTCTGGGTCTGACATCACCAATTGGAAGCAGTGTCTCACTCGATACGGAGGTCAAAGCTGCTGTAAAGTAGTCATCCCGCCCAAGACTGAGAGGAGGACAAAAGTCATCGCCTACGGGTGTACCACCTACCGTACCCAGTCTTATCGTACAAAATGCGGGTTCCTTGGTCTAAAGAGATGCCACCGTCAGCGCGCCGTCGCGGTGTAAGATATCATTCATGTCTACAGTCCTGATCTCTAGGAGCAGTGTCCATCATGTTTCCTGTTTTATCTGCAGACAATCGACCTGCTACAGAACCGACATTACCTATGTCGACATCTCTCAACCCTGTCCGGCTGATATGCGAACGTGCTGCTCAGGTCGATTCTGGCTAGTCAACGGTTGCGTCAGTGAGTATTTCTCCCGCTCCGATTCGTCTCTAATAGTCGATCAGCTACTAGTTGCAGTTCGTTCACACGGCCATTTTGTCTCGCTACTACAGATATCTCAGAGCTGAGGTCAATCCTGGAGTGGATCAATCAAGGAAACACAGGGGTACCTCCTATCTGTCAGAAACCGAAAATAGTGCCAGGAAGAATTGCTATAGGAAACTTCCGGAGAGATCCTATGGAGCACCTTGCAGTCATTCCCTGAACATCAGCAGATCAGGATAGTCAGTAGGGCCAGTTCTACCTATAGACAAGATCTAGTGGCGCCATTCTCTGTCAGCATTGTATCTGAATGTACCTTTTTGCACTTTTCCTACATTTTCGTTACTGAAGTGTTGAAATAAACATCTTAAATGAGTCATGAGAAGGTCCTATATTATCTCCTCAACTGAAGTCTCATCATTACCAGTGCCGCCAGCAGTTTTGAAATGGCTGTTTTATCCTTAGAATTGGCCAAATTACCTCAGCATTAGTTGCCAGGTGCCTCAAATCACCAGTGCAGTCCAGATACGGTAGTGGATCGTGACCGTACCCTCGTCACCTTTGATAATGCTAAGATTGAACAAGGGCTAATTGCTTCTTGGAGTCGTGTTACCAACGCACTGGCTGTTCGTAAAATAAAGGAGTTGGGGAGTCCACCTTATGATAGAAGTATATACAGCTCTTTGATTCATCGCGTGGAGAGGAGCAGAGCTGCATTTGCTTCACTACGATTGTGTTACCAGACTCGATCCACCCCTCAAGGCACGAGCATATAGAGAAGTAAAAGTACATGTGAGCGATTTCACCATTATGAGATTACATATGCCTCATCAACTTGATTCCTCCGTACCCGTCACAGTCACGGTCTCCGTTACGGTCATGTCTCTGTCACAGTCATAGTTACAGTCACAGTCACAGCCTCCGTCACAGATGGCTGATCAAGATGAAGTAGATATCCATGTTGTACTCTTAGCAAAAGTCTACCTGTGTAGTAGTTACATACATGGACGCGCTGGTCATAGAATTGTCTGGTGGAGGGGAGGGGCGGCGGGGGGGGAGGAGGGAGGGGGGGGGGGGTGG
>ERZ1740065.1520-NODE-1520-length-13965-cov-11.479439_pt1 | contig 13965 bp, 11 predicted proteins | sample MGYA00581738_ERZ1740065 | MGnify/ENA primary metagenome ERZ1740065 (study PRJEB43018, sample SAMN04849749) | marine metagenome | isolation source: floating plastic debris | place: Pacific Ocean | collected 2008-09-01 | study: EMG produced TPA metagenomics... | reverse complement strand
CCTACTAGTTCCCTTCTCAATCCCTCCCTACTCTCTCCCTCTCTCCCTCCGTCCCTTATCCGTTACGTCTTGGTTTATGCTGTATCAGGATATCCTGTAGTCTCAAACTTTGTTTTGTCATGTCTTGCAACGTCTGCGGTAAGGCAGGCGCTCCATCCAGTCCTGGCTGCCCACTGTTACCATTGGAATTTCCCGATTGACTGCTATGTTATTGTTGTTGAGTCAAGTTCTTCCTCTCCAGCTACAGCTGACCATCTGTCCACAAACCATTGGCCCATGTCAAAAGTTACAGATTGTGTCGTGCCAAACGTCAGCTAGTCTTGTAGAATGCTTTAGAAAAGTTGACTATAGAGTTGTAGTGACTCCAATTTCTCACTGCGCGATGACTATGTCCATCCATTCACCACTATATGATACTAACCAGTGTTTGAAATTGTGTACCCACTCCCTCACACTACTGGTAGAGACTGACGTACAGTACTGGTAGTACTATACCAGTAGTAGCAGTACTACTGTACCAGGTATACAGTGAGAGTAGCTCTGTAACAGTACCACAGTATTACCGATTGTACAGTATTGCTGATAGTACAGCATTGCCAGTGATATACACGTAGTACAGTATTACCAGTAGTACAGTAGTACAGTAGTACAGTAGTATTACAGCGTTATCGGTAGTACAGTACTGCCAGTAGTATAGTACCAGTAGTATAGTACTGCCAGTAGTATAGTACCAGTAGTATAGTACTGCCAGTGATACTTTTCAAACCGCCATATTCATGATCATATGCTTGTATATCAAAGCCAATCAAATTAGTTGCAGCTTTATGACCTTATCTGGCATTCTGTGACATTGGAAAACATCTCAACAATTCGACACACACCGATATTCATCGCCATGATCATCAACTCTGGCATGAATTAAGCCACGTAATTTTCATTGAATCGCATCAAATTTTTGATGTAAACAAAATTTTTTTGAATGAAGTGCCTTATCGATTGGATGGTAAGCTTCGTTTATGTTTTTTGTTGTTGAGATTATGTAAGGTGATTGCGGGCAGCATCATAGTTTCAAACAGAGAACTCATTCACCGCGATAACAACGGCGGTCCTGATCAAGATTTGTAAGAGCGTCTTTGTATCTTCAAAGATGTTGAGTCAGCGCTGCTGTTGCCGAGGTGAAGTCTTGACCTTTGAAGTCAGCTACTCTCCCTGTTGACCGCGTCAACCCGGTTGTTTTTTATGTTAGTGTTCGCTCCCGGTGTACACATTTCTGAGCTAAGTGAACACACACCGGCAAACACCACATTTTAATTTGAGTACATCAAATTAATCGCTCACGCCTTAAGCCTATTTCACATGTCAGAGGAGCAAAGTACTGAATGTTGGCTGATGTTGACTGCGAAAATAATCTCTCGCGTAGAGTTTCACTTTTACTTCTGAATGAAAAGCAAGCCGTGGTATGATGTGATACAAGTGCACAGATAATTGACGCAGTCTTCACTCTCACACCGCCGGCGCTTTGTGCTCCACACCGCCCCTGCTACCTGGATGATATCATAAGGCACCCAGTTTTTTTTTTGTCGCAAAATTAATTCTTCTTTTGTATTGCTGCACTTTCATTCTCATACAGTCAGCCCTTACCAACCTGTCAACCACCTGCACTCCGAGTTCTCATTGACACACCTGTTACAGGTGCAGTTATGTGTGTTACGCTCCTAGACAGAATGGTCGATGATCAGATAAAAACGAGCAAAGACAAACTGAAAGAGTTTGAAATACGGCCGGCAATGATCGTCGCTCGACATATCAAAGAGAGGCTCTCCTCCACCACCCCTTGATGTCTACAAATGTCATAGACGATGCTCTTATATACTGCTACCACCCATTTCTATTTAGACATCATACATTCTCTATAATTGTGCTACTTGAAGGCTATTTGTTTATCTCTCCTTATCACCATCATCACTGTTCAAATCAATTTAGACACACTGAAACAAATACCGTATATCCCCAACCAGTTATCCAGTTATCCAATCAGAGACTATCTGGCTATCTGCTGTTGCTATTAGACATGTGGAAACCTCTTCTAATCGTTCCGTTTTTGTGTTGATCCCCAATCAAGTGTTTTCTATGAAGCCATCAGCTGGTAGTTTTGCTGAATTGTCTTGTTGTTTGTCTCAGCTGTGTCCTTTCACTGGTTCCGTGTACTTTCTAGTTGTTTACCGTTGCTGAGATATGATATCACTACACTGGATACATAGGGTCTCCTGTCAATCACTCTACTGATACGGCAGCTGGGCTTTAGTGAATGACCTGCCTCTTACATAATCTGTCCTGCAATGACCTCCACTAGATACATTCGGTTATAATTGTTGGAACCATGCCCAATGCTTTCATATCACACAGAGATGGATTCTTTCAGCTAGAAAAAAACTACTACAGTCAAGCCTCTACTCGCCTAGAGACGGCGCTCCTGTGCAGACAGGTGGTGTACCCTGGAAGAGCAATCGAGTGCATTCTTCTAGACAAGAGAATAAAATGAGTCACTAACAATAAAAATAACCCACCACTCCAGTCTGCTTCTATGAATAATATCTCAGTTTGCCCCTACACCGCCGGTGGCATTCATATTGTTTGTTTACAAGTTGACTGTAGGTCACCAAGGTCAACCAAACACAAACGAAGAGATCACACTTCCACTGGACTGGAAGTATAAATACGTTCTTAGGCACTTGGTGATGCATTCGGATCTTCAACTATAGCACAGCGTGGACCTCACACAGCGGGCCCAACCACCCCAACAGCCTAGACCAATACCTGATCACCTGCCTGCTGCTGTCATTACTGCCATTGCTGTCGCTACTGTCACAGGGTCACCAGCGCTATCATGAACTTTGGAGTCTGTGCAACAGTCTATTTATTTCTACTCGCTCTTTATACCTGCTGTGAGGTGAGTGAGAGTACCCCATCCATTTGTCGCTGTTTGCTACGATCATCCATATTGCAAGAGTTTACAATTCAATTTTCAGCCCACATCATTAGGTGTATCCAATGCGCTGTTTAGGTATCATGTTTTCTATTCAGTTTGCCACTATGCTACGGCAAGTGGCCAGGGTGCTGGAAACAAAAGAGCGTAGCATATCTTATCTGAAATGTCAATATTGGACATAAGTCTTCTCTTGATCTGTCTCTGCTACTGTCGCTATCTCACCACTGACCCATGTACCATGTTCCATACACTGGCCCTGCCTCCAGCTCTGCATGCTACCTGCTAGGTAATGCTGCCCTGGATGAGAATTCCCTGCAGGGTGTGCAGATTAGACTATGGGTTATGGTGTGGTGTCTGGCTGCTGCAGGTAGTGCAGTGAGGGCAGCATTATCTATTTTTGGTTAGTGACACCCACTGGCCTATCTTATTTACACATACAACATTGTCATCGCTCTCTCCCTCTCTTCCTGTAGGCCCACCGATCGAGCGGTAATCGCATCATAGACACGGTCAAGAAAGCGATAGAAGGTGAGAATAGAAAACATCTCCGTCCCCCCCTCTTCACTTACATGCTGCAAAAACCCTGTTGGCCAGTTTGGGAAGAAAATAATTGGCCCAGTTCAGTCTTAAAGTTCGCATGCGGGACTACTCGACAGGACGACGCGCAGTCACGCTGAGACTCTTGAAGTATCTCACCTGTCAGCCAGGCAGATTTTAGTCTGCTCTTATGAGACACCGTCTCCCTGATTTCCGCTGAAACCAGGCCTCAGGAGCGCGTCCAATATTATCGTTCCCCCCCCCTCTCTCCGTCATTCAATTGTCTAATTGTAACACCACGCACATCCTGTCCCAATTCATTCAAAATAACCCGTGTTGTCTTGTTCGATTGTTTTAGGAGCCAGCCACAACCGTCGACAGAAACGGGACGTCAGTCCTGGTCTCTCGCTAGAATCTCTATTACTTCCCAACCCACGCCACTCTCATGTAGTCGAGTTCGATTTGATACTCAACGATGACCAATACAAAACTGTCAGTGCCATTGGCAAGCATGATGTATACTCTCGGAGTAGCCGTCGCCGGTCGAAACGGAAAGCCGTCCGCCATTCCATATACCACTGGCCGTACGCTGAAGTGCCCTATGAGATCCACAGTAGCGTGGGTGAGTGGTTAACTTATTGTCTAGAGTTTCATGCTGGAGCTAATGACCTGAATTCGACCGTCTCTGAAATTCCTGCGTGAGATACAGATCCTCCGACAAGAAGTTAATTAGATACACTCTTTGTTGTTGTGAGGTAGTATTTTGTTTCTTATCAGCCTTGTTGTTGTGAGGTCTATTTTGTGTTGTTGCTCTCGTATTTTCACGGGCATTTTCCCATAAATGCTTATGAGGTGTTCACTATTGTCATGCTATCATCACCGTGTCAGACAGGCACAATGAGCGTGCGGCGCGCTAATGAGTCTCCATTTCATTTATACATTTGATCACTTTAATCATAATTGAAAGCCGATTTATTTTTCATCTTGTGACAATGAGGCATAAACAGTTGTTAGACCGCAGGTAAAATTTTGATACCGGTATCAACCTGCGATGCACGTCTTGAGCCAGGAATACTGATTGATGGTCTACACTCTCGTTTCAGATGCTGTTTCTTCCATCGCCCGCCATCGCATAAAAAAGGCCATGATTCACTGGCAAAGGCACACGTGTATCAAGTTTGTGGAGTACAACCCGCTGAAGCACCGTAACTATGTCAGGATACAGAAAGGACAGTGGTGTGCCTCCAAACTAGGCATGGCAGGAGGAGTGCAGCCACTCTACATCGCTCTCGGCTGTCTCGTAAGTGCGATTGCACACACCAAAGTTCAGCACCAGAAGCTCTGTGCCATGTTGTTTACTGCACTCAATGCCCCAGATAAAGTATTCCGCTGATAGGGGAATCTCCAAGTTGTTATGAATCACGCTCATTGCTGTCAAACACTTTCGATAACTTAGAATAGTTGAGGAATCAGCGCCAGCTGGCAGCCTATATGACAGGCAATACGTTGATTATCATTGACAATCTCTGCAACAATGAGAATTACGATTGCTGCAGCTGCCCATGCTGCTGCCGGTTTTTTTTAGCAGATTACGGTGTAGGAGTTCACCAGGGTATCTCTAACAGCAGCATTACTCACCATGTAAACATAGCTGCTACATTTATAGGGACTAGTCGTAACTGCGCATCCTGTTTCGCAATACTCTTTGCCATGCCATTCATGTTTGACTACTGGACAGAGGTTGTAGACATAGTGCCAGTTAGACTACTATGGCCTGCCTTGCCATACCTTAGTGCATTTACTAAACAGATTGATGGTCTGGATTCACTGAAAACGCTACAGGGCTAAAAAAGTTAGATGTGATAAAATGTCGTTGGTGCACTTTTCTTAGTTTGGGTGACCCATAGCGTACTTGACTTTCCATTGGGTGTATTACCCAGTTAGAATAGAGATGAAGCACTGATTCAAGTAATATCCTTTCTTACCCACAGGACACAGGCACGATCATACACGAACTGGGTCACACCATTGGCTGGGTGCACGAGCAAGCCCGTCCTGACCGAGACAACTACATAACGTAAGAACTTAGGCTACTAGTTTACGGACTGAGATTCTCCGTTGGAACAGTAGCGCGGCGAGGGGTTTAATGAGCCACTCGTGTGATGTACATGACACTTAAGTTGTCTCTCAATACGTGCCGCACTGTCCGGCCACTTGTCCACCTGTCAACACAGCCCCGTAATCTATTTGCCACGCAGATCAATGCTGAGCATTGAGTGGCTCGCTATAGCCTCAGCTCCAACCATCTTGTTGCAGTATCAAGTGGGGTTTGGTATCCACCAGCTACAAGTCACAATATATCAAACACGGCACCGATTTTGTCAACACATACGGAGTGCCGTATGACTATGACAGCATAATGCACTATCCGAGTTACGGAGAGTTGATTACCAAAGATCCAAGCGCCCAGCACCGCATCGGGCAGAGAAACAGACTCAGCTTCTACGATATACAGCTTGCCAACGTCATGTATAAATGTCCCGGTACGTGGTGGTAGATGGCAGCACTCGCTGCCTTTAATTGACACTCTTGATTCTCAGTGTTTTTTTGTTGTCCGATGTCGCATCACGGCGCTGTCATCTGTTACTAATCCATTTATTTACTGAACTCCCGACTCGTATTGCCAAATTCGGTTCAAGGCAGCTGGTATAAATATTGTGACATGCAAAACAAATCTCACTGATAAAAAGTCACTCATATGTCACAAAGAGGGACAACTCCTAAAGCAGGGTTCCCGTACTCTTTGTAGAGAGAGCGGGGTGCGATACGTCGAGCTTCAAGTGCATCGGAGGCGGGTTTGTTGATCACACATGCAAATGTGTCTGCCCAAAGGGTGACTCCAAGTCGTGTACAGTCACAAACAGCATATTCAAACCTCAGCCCAGCGTATTGAAAACCACTGCCTCCCCCAAGCCAGGTATGTTTGTTACACATTTCTGTGGTAGTGTTTCCTAACTTTTGTCTAACTATGCCAGTTCAAAGCGAAGTGAATATAGTTTCCCTAAGGGCAGATCCTGAGTTCTATAATCTGAGAAGCAGCCAAACCTCACCTATTAAGAACACATTTAAAACTGATCACCTGTAACATGACCTTCACCTTCATGCAGTGATGACATCATACCTCTGTGTATTAACTCCTGGCCATCCCTCAACTAACTTACTGACATGTGGCTCGCACACTCATTGTTGCAGCCTGCAGACCGTGGAAATCGTATGACAATTTCTACATCCCCGGCCGCAACGATGACGTCGGCTTTGCGCTTACCGTCGATCAGTGTAAGGAGAGGTGTGTGAAAGAGACCATGTTCAAGTGTCGATCGTTCGACTACTGGAAACAGCGGAAACAGTGCTACCTGAGTTCCGCTACCGCATCTAGCCTCAGAACTAGATTCAGTAGGGACTCGCGGATGGTGCATTATGTTAGAACTGACTGTCCACCCGTAAAACCCTCCTCACCACTAACTATACCTCCAGGTAAAACAAGGTCTACCTGATTGCCCCCCCCAATGGGCTGCATTGATATTCGTATCGTACAATGTGCTAATGATACTCGTTGTGACATACAGGAGTAACATCAGGTTCAGGGAGAAATGCTACGACCACCATACGACCAGTTGCCCCTACCAAACCAGCCAAATCTAAATGCCCGTTTGAATACACGTACACGGGCACTTCTTGCATACGGCCACTGACCTTCCCTCTGCGCCCTGTGCATATTGCTGAGGTAGAATGCGACGTAAGTCTTGAGTTGTCTTCTCATGCATTTATCTCTGGATGAGATAATCCCAATCAAAGCCACAGATTTCACTAATTTTGTTCATATGTTTTGAGGCATAGGTGCTCTAGTCATACTCTAGTCATACTCTAGTCATACTCTAGTCATACTCTAGTCATATTCTAGTCATACTGTCTAAAAGTCTTTGTTGCCATTTTTACAGTAATTCTGACTTCTAAAGCAGCCACCTTGTCCTATTTATTCATTCACTTGTTCATTTTTCATTCAATCTTGTGTAAAAGTACCAATGCATTCATTAGTACAGGACCACAGTTTCCTGTTTCTCAGTTATTTGAGAGACTTTCGTTGCTGACTAGTAGATTGACATCCTTCCTTTGTTTCCCACAGCAAAAGTTGGGTGCGGTGATGTGGGAGGCCAAAATGGAAGAAATAGAAAGCTCAGACCTCTCAAAGATAATCGGCTACAGTGAAGAATACTGGGTCAAAGTCAAGGGATTTAAATCTGACAACGTTATGGCGTCATTTTTCGACTTCTGCCCATACATTACTAAGGAGCAGGGTAAAATTGTATTGAAGGACACCCTCTGCTTCAAGCAGAAGGGTTTCATCTGCCAGCTTCGCCGCTGACAGTCGCTGACAGGTGCTCTGTGAGGAACTAACCACTTGCTGCCAGATGCCAAACTGTAGTATAGATAATTGTTATTTTGTATATAGGTGTAATGTACGCGGAAACTCGTGTCCCACTGAATTGATTGTTATAATCAACCGTCATTGCTTCGCCAGTCCAACTGGTTCCATTATTAAACTGCTGTCACTCACAAGTTTGAATCGTCTCCATACAGTCTCAGTCTCATCGACTTCCCTGTCCTCTCCGACCATGATACCGCATTGTCCTGTCCATATATCACCTCGATATCGGTGTCAAGGTCACGTCAAGTCATTCATATCTGTTTTGTGCATTTTTATACTTTTTATTCTGCTGTTACTGCCATTACTAGTGTAACCGTGACCATACCTCTCATGACAGCAACCGTCAGTCATCAGCCTTCGATACTCATCTCATTGCTGGAGTTGTCTGCTCAGTTCACAGCAACTGCACCGTTATATCTCAGCAATGGAAGTTTTCAATTCTATAGTTCTCTATCTATCACCTTCATGTTTTATGTATTGCCACTCAGTTTTTTGCTAAGTATATTTTATTACTTGAACGACTGTATTCTATATCGGTGTATGGATTAGAATGCAATAATGAATACAAATACAAGAAACATCAATGATCTCATTTTTGTTATACTGGATGTTTCATCGGTTGTTTCTCAGCCATTTTTCTCCATCTTCAATCTTAGTTCTCACTGTCTGTGCTCTAGTCTTGTTCGCTTGCCTAGAGTGCTATCATGGTGGTCAGGATATCACATGACATGATCACATGATCACATGATCTGAGCATAGTATAATCAAGTCTAATCCAATCCTACCATGTGAGGTGTTCAGATAGAATTAGCTTCTCCAGGACACTGTAACCATGGTAATTATTGCAGTCCAAAGTACAGCGGTTTTAAGTGAGAGCAGAGGACACAGGTTGTAACAATAATGGATTCAGATGTGTGACATGTTTATAGGCTTGCTAAACTTCATAAAACTAAAACAAACCGTCTGATGGCGTTGCAAGGGTGCTGTTCAGAGTTACTGACTGCTTCAGGGATGCCCAACAACGAGGGGTTCTCCTCTCTTCCATTCCTAGAGAGTCTTGGCCTCCTGTGGCTGTGATCACTAAAGCGGAGGACAGTTTCCGTCACCCTTGCCTGCTCATACACCATAGTACAGCCTATAGTGGACATAGACAGGTATATTCTGATCTCAGAATATACTTTCATCGTGTCATCCTGCTGACTGCTACTTGACCCATAATAAAATCCATACTGAATAGCCTCAGCAGCTAGGTCAGAGAAGCACATGTGCACTGACCTGAGCAGGTACAAGCATTTTACTTTCTGTACTGCTCGATATGTATTACCATGGAGTTATCTTCTCGTACTACTAGCAAAATTTACCTATATACGCTATATGCTAGTATAAGCCATATGTGCTACTAGTACGATTTGCTTTCTCTCACAAGTGAACAGTTATAGTCTCGAAAGCTCACAAATTTGAATATGCTTTATTAAACACAAAAATTCTGAAGAATCTATACTCAAAGTTTAAAGACAATTACCTAAAAACATATATAAGTCCCAAAATATATCTATATTGCGGACTCGTGTTTTAGTCACGTGACGAACTTCGAGAGTTACCTTGGAAATGGAGCATGCTTTGTTGATCGACAAACGCTGTGCGTGAAACTGGACACACAGGTGATGGTAAGTGCTTAACTTGTGCATTATGTAACTTCGCTGCTACCTGCACGTTATTAATGACGCTTATCTCACATCGGAAATTGAGTTTGTAAGTCTAAAGGTGGGTAAAGTAGCATCCAATTTATGATGATGCCGGTAAAATATCATCTGCTCATGCACACACCCTCCCTGCCTACTCGACCATCATGTTTTAGTTGATGGTAACACCGTACAGATATTCAACCGGATATCACCATCGTGTTTTAACCTGATTTTAAAAGCTAACGTTGATATTTCATCCTGTTGTTAGCTGTACTATAGCTATGAGCCTTTACTCGCATTATCGTGCTCGCCCGCGTAACGCCTACATGCTGTGGTAATCTTCACGCCCTACCTAGGGACTGTTGAATATTCGACGCTTAGGTTTGGAACTTACAACTGATATGAGCCTATAAAATCTCTGACGGTGGAAAATTTTGAGGTTCTAGTTCGGTGTCCTTCAAAAGCAGGCATCGATAGTAACTTCCTATTTCGTCGTCCCTCTATAGCAGACGCGATAAACTAAGCAGATAAAGAGCGCATGCATCCATCTATTTTACTTTTACTAGCATCAATTGTTTGTTTGACATTTCTTGATCGGTTGCAGTTCTACATTGGTTCTTCATATACTGTGTCAAACTGTTTATAGAACTGGCTTCATAACGGGCCTAGTAAAGAGTGGACTTTATCTGCCGATCTGTCGACGTTGCGAAACAGTACTATATTATAGGTTTGCTGTTGTTGCAGTTTTTACGATCGAATGATATTTTTCCGTTCCAAATAGCACTCAATCGGGATTAATGCTTGCCCTGAACCTGTTGATGCGTAGATATTTTCACCATGCTTGTCATCTGATGAATTATTGGACACTCAAGTACGTTGGAGACATTCTTTTAGCTAGCCCAGTGATTTCTTCCCCACATCCGTGCAGTTTAGCTTTCTCCCCAGTAGTCTTCAGTTTCTGACTGTGAATAAGAATTTTATTTTACTGGAGTCCACACTCACTAATGTGCAGGCCTACTGAATCAGTTCTGACACATCTATACTTCAGACTGTAACAATGGCTACCCAAGTCAATCACACGTGTCTGCCTCGGTGGCTCTCTTTAGCTGAGCTCTGTTCTCCTGGTTTCAGGTTGATAACTAAGTGAGGACAAGTCGACATGTCGGACTGCATGACGGATGATGACGACTTGCTCCAGCACTCTCTCAATGTTGACGATCTTCTGAAGGAGAGTGAGGCATGCGAGTCGACGCATCCATGTTTTGTGCAGCCGTCCACCTCGTCGTCTATCTGGAGTAACGGTGGTGACATGAGGAACCTGCTGTCGTACGGGCTCACTAACGGCTACGGCGGGATGAACGACGACTGGTCTCTGTACGGAGGTATGAACCATGCCTCCCCGCTGGATGGCGACACCGCCATCCCATCGTGTAGTCAGCCAACCTCCGGCAGTGACAGCAACTGGCGCTTCGACCTCGTCAACGGCATAGATTTCTCTCACTCCCCTCTTGAGCAGACGCAGGATCTGTTCAACGGCGATAGTTCTGCTGCCCATCTCTGGGATGCTGTAGAGACCAAGGCCCACTGCGATGAGCCCTCCGCTGCCATTTACGACCCGTTTAAGAGTACGTCGGTCCTTGATGACCTGGACAGCGTGCAGTTCGGCCCATCACCGGGCAGCCGCGAGCAATCTCCTGCCAGACGCAGCCAATCAGCCTGCAGCCGGCCCACCTTCGCTGACATCACCAAGAAGCCATCTTCACCAGGAAGTGAGTCGCCCTCCACTCCCTCGCTCAGCAAGGATGGACCGGCGTACGAGAGTGAAGAGTCGCTGTCTAGTGTGCAGAGCAGGAAAGCACGGGTCAAGGCCTTTCGGCCGGCGCACGCTCGTCACGGTGGTTACCATGTGCCTCTGCCTATTCAGCCAGACTCCAAGTACGGCCTGGATGAATTCGAGGCGCCATCTATTGGCAAAATGGAGCGTAGCTTCAGCTGCAATGATGCTCTATCGAGATCGACAGTTGACAACGACCTTGACATGGCAGAGGACCTTGTGTTGGACTCAAGTAGTGAGAGCGGCGAGCCCAACCCGTCTGACAAGTCGTTTACCGCTGACTTGCGTTGTAACGGCGGCAGTGAGTGGTTCGATCCCAAGAGGATCTTTCAGAATGGCAGCGCCGCACGTGTAAGATCGGAGAGCGAGCCTTGTGAGACGGTGCTCAACAATACGGCTGCTAGGTAGGCTTCCATTCTCTTGTCTAACCCTCCACGTCTCTCCCTCAATCGCCCAGCCCTCTCCCTCCTCCTGACTCTCCGTATTGCTTGACCATGCGAACTCAGTGCCATGCAGCATGGGCAGATGTTGCTGATGAGTGTAGTAAGTGATTTATATAGCCTAGTAAACACATTACCTGATTGAGAGGGTGACTAAAGCCGTATGATCGATGATCAATACAACCTATACTACACAATGGCTAGTTTTACTAGGGCCCTGCTAGTCAGTTGTGGTGCTCCCCACCGCTACCTCGCCGCCGCTGCCGCTGCCTCACCGCCGCCGCTGCCTCACTGCTGCTGCCCTGCTGCAGGTCTCATGTTCTGTTATCAACTAGAGAGCCATGCATCAGCTGAAATAGGAAATGGCTTGAACAGTAGCTGGCCGCTATGATTTATGGATGTGCAGAGGATAGTGATTAGCACTCTCTCAACTATTGAACACCGGTTTTACACATCTGTTCTCATCTGTATCAGTGCTGTACTATAGCATTCCATTACATAGTAGTGGCATGCTGCCAGGCTGCAGTACATTCCTCCCTCTCCACCCCCTCTCTATGGCCTGGAAGGATTTGCTTTCGTTGCACCTAGCTGACTCCCTGTTTATATTTTCACCATGACATTTACCTGCTGTCTGTTTTCTTAGGGCGCAGGATGGGAGCAAGGCAAACACAAGGAGGAGCAATGCTTCGTACATCAACAACTTGCACGATGGTGTCAGCGCCGCTGCCAGCCGCAGATCCTCCAAGCAGACCAATGCTGACAGGGTCGGAGTGTCCAGTTCGGGTACGTATCTGTCTGTGTGTCTGTTTATGACGGAGCCGTGGGTGTGAGCGATGGCTCTAATATTCTGATTTACAGCCGGTGGTGGCGGTGGATACGGCAGGGAATCGCAGTCTGGAGTACCTACTGTAGATCCTGAGACTGTACATAGCGCCAAGGAATCAAAGTCTTGTAATGGAGCTCCTGCAGCGGGCTCCGTAGTCATCGATAACAAAGGTGAGTCAGTAAGCAGTCTGTCAGTCCTACTATTCGCTGTAGCCTGTCACACTCTGCTCCAGCTCTCTCTGGGGTTTGTGGGCAACCAAAACTGGTAAGCTCGCCTTCAGATTTCGTCATAAAAGGTGTACTGCGCAACAATGTAGGGTAGAAGGCTGTTAATTTGGTGTTGCACCGCTGCTCCCAGTGAAGGTGGGTGATGGGCAGAGGCTATGGCAGTAGTAGCTGCTGCAGTAGTAAATGCTAATGGTTGCTGCGGGTTATTGCTGCTGCTGCTGCTGCCTAGGCTCTCTCCCCAGTAACTGGGGAGTCAAGTGATTAGGCAAGCATCTAGCTACTAGCATTAATCACCTTTCTATATGTCTCTCTTGGTGTGCACCAGCCTGTGTTTTATAATAACCAGTCATTTATTTCCTATTTCAGAGAACACCTTGATCCTGTTGATGGGCGTGGCCAAACTAGCAGTGATTTGGGTCTTCAACTACCTGCTGCTAGCTGCCATCTTCCTCGCCGGCATCAGCGGGAAAGTGTGAGTAACACACCTCTCCCAATCTGTCCCTGCCTGCCAGACAGCGCACTACTACTGCCTCTCTACCGCCACAATGGCTAGGTCTCTCCCTGACCCATTGTCGTCAGGCTCCCTCCAGTACAGGCAGTAGTTCTCTTGTTTCAGGGTGTATTTCGTGGTGCACAACACTTGCATGGTGGTCACCACCACTTTTAAGTACTTGGCTGTTAAAGTGGGGCTCAATGATGGCACCGCAACGGATAAAGATTTCAACTCATTCATCGCAGATGGTCAGGCGCTGAGAATTGGACTGGACGAAAACATAAAGCTACCTGACACGAGTGAGTCCCTCTCCCTTCTTCTCCATCTCTGCCCTCTTCCATCTCCATCTCTTCCATCTCCATCTCCCCTCTCCATCTCTTACCTCTCCATCTCTGCCCTCTTCCATCTCCATCTCCCCTCTCCATCTCTTCCTTCTCCATCTCTTCCC
>ERZ1740065.1518-NODE-1518-length-13974-cov-4.410446_pt1 | contig 13974 bp, 7 predicted proteins | sample MGYA00581738_ERZ1740065 | MGnify/ENA primary metagenome ERZ1740065 (study PRJEB43018, sample SAMN04849749) | marine metagenome | isolation source: floating plastic debris | place: Pacific Ocean | collected 2008-09-01 | study: EMG produced TPA metagenomics... | reverse complement strand
CGTCCCCGCCAACTCGATGGCAAGTGGGAATTGAAATCCGTCAACAACATCAATGTCGATCCCGGTACGACCTGGGAATTTGAAAAAGATGGCGATTTTGAATTTTGTTCGGACGGCGATTGCTACTCCGGCGATTGGGAATGGGAAGATCGCGGGGAAGAGTTGGAAATCAGCTACACCGACGACTTTGGCGATTCCTACCGGATTGACTTCGAGGTGGACATGCTTGACAAAGAGGTCTTTGAAGGCGACCTCATCGCTGGCAGCTACACCTACGCCGTTGAGTTCGAGCGCGACTAATGCGACTTGGGGCTCGATAAAAGTATTATTCACTCCATTAAATTAACTACTTATGACCCTCAAATTCAACAAGCGATACGTCCAGGCGCTGGTCCTCGTCGTCTGTATGAGCTTGGCCAGTTGTAACCAAGACGTCCGTCCCCGCCAACTTGATGGTACCTGGGAACTGACCCGTTTCAACAACATTGCGGCCGGTAACAATTCGATCTTCTTCACCTGGGAGTTCGAAAAGGATGGGGACTTTACCATTTGCATTTCCGGCGATTGCTACGATGGCGATTGGGAGTGGGAAGAGCGTGGTGAAGAATTGGAAATCGACTACACCGACGACTTCGGTGACACCTACCGCACTTCCTTCGAAGTCGACATGCTCGACAAAGAGGTACTGGAAGGCGATTGGACTTACGATGGCTACACCTACGCCCTCGAATTTGAGCGCGACTAGGACGCTTGTACTTCCAAAAAGAACGAAATAAACAGTTGGTGAGTCTTGTACTCGCCCGCTGTTTGTTTTTGTAGTGGCCAACGTCAGACAAAGGCCAAAAAAAAGCGTTTGATGACCAACTAAAACTCCAAAAAAATGTCATCTTTAGGTGCAATAAATCTGCATCTAAGTATGAAATCAAAATCCTACCTCAGTATACTGTTTTGCTGCTGCGCTTTGCCCCTCTTCCTAACGGCCCAAAATGCGGAGCAACGCGAATGGATTCGCAGCCAGAGCAATCTCCCTGCCCTCCGTAAAATTGCCGAAAAAGCCGACCGCGAATACCGCGATGCCCTACAAAATCGCTCGCCCCGCGTACCCCTAGTGGTCCAGGACCGACAGGGCAATACCGGCTACTGGTCGGGCATTGACGTGGAGGGGCTGCCCATCTACGACTATGACGACAACGATCGGGCGGCGATCAGCAGCCGGGTTGATCACATTTGGGTTGGGGGCGATAGTGGCCTGGACCTCACGGGGGAGGGCATCATCATCGGACACTGGGAAGCTGGGGGGCTGCCCCTGGTGGGACACGTGGAGTTTGGTGGGCGCGTCCTGCATCGCGACAACGAAGCCGTCACCAGCCACGGCACGCACACCGCCGGAACGATGATCGCCACTGGGGAGCGCAATGCGGCCCGCGGTATGGCCAGCGGAGCGGAACTGCACGCTTACCGATCCAATAACGATCTGGCCGAAATGACCGCCTTCGCCCTCGATGGGGGGCTGGTGTCCAACCACTCCTACAGCAAAGGCAATCCCGATGGAGATATCCCCCGCTACGGCGTCTACACCGATTTGGCCGCCTCCTGGGACGAGATGTACTACAATGCCCCCTATTTCCTCTCCTGTAAGTCCGCGGGCAACAATCGCAACGATGGGGTCAACGTCGCCGATCAAGGCTTTGATTTGATGTACACCGTTGCCACCTGCAAAAATATCATTACCGTCGGTGCCGTTCAGGACGTACTGGGCTACAACAGCCCCAACTCCGTGCGGCAGGCTGCCTTTAACAATTGGGGCCCCACCGACGATTGGCGAATCAAACCCGACCTGACCTCCAATGGGGTCAGCCTCGAATCCTCCGACAACGGCAGCGTCACCGACTACGGCACCAAGAGCGGTACTTCGATGTCGACTCCCGTGGTGACGGGTACCATAGCCCTGCTGCAAGAGCATTATTTGGCCCTCAATGGGGTATTTATGCGTGCCGCCACGGCTAAGGGACTCCTCATCAGTACGACGCTGGAGGCTGGCCTGGCCGATGGCCCCGATTTTATCAGCGGCTGGGGCTTGCTCAATGCGGAGGAGGCCGCTCGGGTAGTAAACGACAATGGCTCCAACGCACTCATCGAAGAGCTGAGGCTCAACGAAGGGGACTCCATCACGTTCGAATTGGAACTGGAAGACCTCGAACAGTTTACGGCCACCATCTCTTGGACGGATCCCGCCGGTCAGCCGGGTTCGCAAGTGATCGAGGATGTCCTGACGCCCCGCCTGGTCAATGACCTCAACGTCCGTCTACGCGGTAACGGCACGGTCTACGAACCCTGGACCTTCGAACCCAACGAAGAGGCCAACAACTTTGGCGACCGTCCGCAGAAGGGCAATAACCAACGCGATAATGTCGAGCGGATCGACGTCGAAGACCTGCCGGCCGGTACCTACACGCTGACCATCTCCCACAGTGGAACGCTGCGCAATAACCAGCAGGACTTTGCGCTCATCATCAACGATGGCCTGCGACTCTCGGTGGCTACTGCGACGCCCGCCCGCCCCACCAGCTTGTTGCGTGTCTTTCCCAACCCCGTGGAAGATGGCAGCCTTTTTGTCCAGCGGCTAGCTTCTCCCAACGCTGCCGACTGGCAATTGCGGCTCTACGATCTGCAGGGGCGTTTGTTGGGCGAGGAGGTGATGACCGACGAGGTACACCGCTTTTCCCTCGGACAGCGTCCGCCGGGAATCTACTGGCTATTGGTCCAGATGGGGGACGAAAGTCGCTTGGAGAAGTTCGTAATTAAATAGCGAAACATACCTTTGGAGTTGCGGATCATGGGGGTCGCCACTGGCAAATTAGCGGGAGTACTCACCCCTCCCGAGTAAAGATTTGACGGGTGTGATCCCTGCGGTAAGTGCATAAGTTCGCCGTGTCTCGGGCAGGAATTTTTTTCCTCCCCAGGCAACCGAATTGGGCTTCCTTGCATTTACCATAAAAACAGCTGCATGATGTGTCTCACCATCCGACTCCGTCTCGGCTTCGGCCTAATTTTGTTATGTATTCAGTGGAACAGCACTACGGCGCAAAGCAAGCGCGGTAACATCTGGTACTTCGGTTCGGGCTACGGTCTGAATTTCAACGAGGATGCCGATTTTGTCATGCCTCCGAATGGCATGCGCACCTTTGAAGGCTGTGCGACCATTTGCGACGACAATGGGGATTTGCTGTTCTACTCAAATGGTGGCGGACGAACGGATGCCGGCTTTCCGCAGGGAGAGATTTGGAACCGTGAGGACGACGTTTTTTACGACATGCGGGGCGAAGAAGGTGGGGGCTGGAGCAGTACCCAATCCTCCATCATCGTCCCCGTACCGGGTGAGCCCTCGCAGTATTACTTGTTTACGGTCGACGAACTCGAAAGACTCCTCGACAATGGCTTTAGTCGCGGGCTCTCTTACTTCATCGTCGATATGAATGAAAATGGGGGGCTGGGAGGCGTGATCGATTATCAGGAAAGCATCCTCCCCGATGTTGTCGAAGGCGTTAGCGCTTGCGCCCACACCAACGGCCGCGACTATTGGTTGGTCGTTTACTCGCGCTCCCTGCGTACGCTCAACGTCTACCTCGTCGATCCTTCGGGAGTCAGCCTGCAGCAAACCGTTCCCCGACCCACCTTTTGGGAGCCCGATCTTCTGATTGGGGCGCTGCGTTTTTCTCCCGACGGTAAGTACTTTTACGCCACGGGCGCCCTCTTTGATTTTGCCGCTGGCACCGGTACCCTCAGCAACGACCGCTGGCTGTCCACCACGGAATCTTACGGGGTCACCTTTTCCCCCAATGGCGAATACCTTTACGCCTACGGCGATCCCAATCCCGACGAACTGAGCATCCGACGTTACCAGACCAATTCGCCCACTCCCGTTCTCACCAGGGAGGAGATTTTTGATTTTGAGGAGCGGGCCCTTTTGGGCCAGATGCAGGTGGCCCCGGATGGGAACATCTACTTTGTGGAGCGGAATTTTGACAATGGGGCCGTCTCCATGGGCGTGATTCAGTGTCCAAATACGGCCTCCCCCTGTGTAGAACAAGGAGTTGCCTTTTTCCCACCCGGTACGTTCATCCCCAATTTAGGACTGCCCAATTTTACCGATCACTTTTTTATCGGCAACTTTATGGGAGAGGTATTTCCCGTTACCGTTGACGCCAGTGAGTTGGAAATCTGCGTGGGCGAGCCCAGCATCCTATCGGCCAGTGGCCCCGACGGAGTGGTTAGTGAATACGTTTGGTCCAACGGAGCGGTGGGGGAGACGGTCATCATCAACCAGCCGGGTACCTATCAGGTCACCGTCACCAGTGACTGTTGCAATACCGGAACGGCGGAAATTACCATCGATCAAACTCCCGCGCAGGAATTGGCGGTGGACCTCACCGGCCCGACGCGTCCCTGCGACGAGAGTTCGGTGACCCTCACGGCGGTAGCGCCCGAGGCCGACGCGTATCGCTGGTCGACGGGAGACGAAACGGCCAGTATTGACGTCGGCAGCTCGGGGACCTACACCGTCACCGTTACCGACGACTGCGGCGGATCGGGAGTTGGCTCGATCGAGGTCAGCTTTGCCCAGGAAAGCCCCCCCGTCTTTGATTCCGAGGTCTTTGACAACCTTTGCTTTGGCGAAAGTCGGGGCGCCATCGAGCTGGCCTTTGCGCCGGCGGGGCCCAGCTACCGCATTGAGTGGTTTGATGCCCGGGGGGTACTCCTCGGTGAAACGGCTAGCCTCAGGGACCTCCGCTCCGGAACTTACCAGTTGGAACTCCAGGAAGAGGGGCAGGACTGCCGCTTCACCTACGAATTTTTTATCGACCAACCTGAGCCCCTACAAGTCATTCCCCAGGTCAGCGACCTGCCCTGCAATACCGCTCCTACCACCCCGGTCGCCGTGACCGTGCTGGGGGGAAGTCCCGACTACCTGCTTCGTTTTGAGGAGGACGAAGCCTTTACTGCCGCTACCGTCTTTGACTTGCCGCCGGGTAGCTACACCTTCACCGTCATCGACGCCAACTTGTGCGAACAAAGTAGCGAATCCATTGTAATCTCTGAGGTAGAAGCTTTCGAACTGAGCTTGCGCGGACCGACGGAGGCGATACCCATTGGGCGGTCTTTTGAGATCGAACTGGTGAGCAATCGCAATCCCGAAGAATTGGAAATCGAGTGGTCGCCCGCCGATGTTTTGGACTGTACAGACTGTCCCGTCGTATCGACCAGCATCATCGAAAATACCCGTTTTGAGGCCGTGGTGAAGAGCCCAGAAGGTTGTACCGAAACCGCCGAGTTGTTGGTGCGGGCGCGCAAGGATCGACGGGTCTATGTTCCCAATGCTTTTTCCCCCAACCAGGATGGTCAGAATGACGAATTGCTGGTTTATCCCGGTGAAGAGGTATCCGAGGTCCTACAGTTTAAAATCTTTAGCCGTTGGGGCGCGCTGGTTCACGACAATCCGCTGCTGGGTTGGGATGGACGATCAAAGGGGCAAACCCTCCAAAACGGCATCTACACTTGGTGGGCCGAAGTCGAATTTCTGGATGGGGAAAGATTGATTTACCAGGGTGCCGTAATGCTGATTCGCTAAGCGGTATTTACTAGATAACGACCAACCATGACCAACCTTCGACTCGCGTTTCGCGCACTGGCGCTTTGTATTTTGCTGTGTTGTTTTGCCCAGGTATCCGGCCAAAGCAATGAGGGCAACATTTGGTACTTTGGGGAAGGGCACGGGCTCAACTTCAATCCCGGGGCTGATCTGGTCATCGCCGATGCCAATGCCATGGCTACCTTTGAGGGCTGCGCCATCATCTGCGATGACTTGGGGGAAGTCCTGTTTTACACCAACGGCGGTGGGCGGCCCAACGATACTCCCGATGAGCCCGGAACCATCTGGAATCGCATCGACGGGGTCCTGTACGATATGAACGGCCTCGAAGGGGGTGGGTGGAGCAGCCAACAGTCTTCCATCATCATCCCCGTACCGGAGCAGACGGATCGCTATTTTTTGTTTACCATGGACGAGGGCGAAAGGGTAGTCACGGGGACGCCCAAGCGGGGCTTGTCGGTCTTTGAGATTGACATGACGGCCAATGGTGGTTTGGGGGCCGTGGTGGACTACCGCGAAGCGATCGTACCGGAAGTTTCTGAGGGCCTGGCGGTCTGCCGCCACAGCAATGGAGTGGACTATTGGTTGGCCCTTCTGGAGCCCAACCAGATCCGCTACAACATTTACCAGATCAGCACGCTTGGCTTCTTCCTGGCCAGTAGCGTAGCCGCTCCTTTCCCTCCCGGCTTCTCCCAGGCCAATCCGGCGCCGCTGCGTTTCTCTCCCGATGGGCAGCACTTTTACGCCCCCGGCGCGCTGTACAGCTTCAATCCTGGCAACGGGCAATTGAGCGATTTCAAGTTGATTCCCAACCCGTTTTCTTATGGGGTCACTTTCTCCCCGAATAGTCAATACCTGTACCTGTACCGGGAAGAATACGAGGCCCGCCGGACCATCCTACGTTACGCAACCAAAGTACCGGCACCCATCGAGACGGAGGAGGTGATCAGCAGTTACCTCACCCCGAGACTGGGGGGGCAAATGCAGGTGGCTCCCGATGGCAATATTTATTTTGTGGAAGCCGATTTTTTTACTCGTCAGACCTCCGTCTCCGTCATCAACTGCCCCAATTCACTCACCCCCTGTGTCGAAAACGACGTGGCCAGTTTTCCCGCCACCTATTTCAATCCCGTCGGCTTGCCCAAATTTACCGATCACTTTTTTAACAACAACGATACTTTCCCCGAAATTGAGGTCATCATCGAGGCGACCCAAGACTCCATCTGCATCGGCGAACCCAGTACATTGACCGCTTTGGCGGCAGAGCCCGGCGTGACCTATCGCTGGTCGACGGGGGCAAGCACGGCCGCGATCACCGTCGATCAGCCCGGCCGCTACGGCGTCACCGTCACCGATGGCTGTTGCAAAGGGGGAGCCACCGAAATCGAGCTCGGTATCCCCTTCGTGGTGCCGGAGCTGTCCATCTTTGGCGATACCCTGCTGTGCCAGGAAGACTTTACCGTGCTCACCGCCGTGGCGCCCGATGCCCTGACCCTACGCTGGTCGACTGGAGATTTCTCGCCCAATCTCTTTGTCGAAGAATCGGGGACCTACACCGTGACCGTCACCAACGCTTGTGGTCGCAGCAATACGGGCTCGGTTGACGTGCGTTTTTTAGATCAGCTCCGGCCCGATTTTGTGGCGGAAGTCTTTGATAATCCTTGCTTTGGAGATGCGGAAGGGGCCATCGAACTGGGTTTTGAACAAGCCAATCCCCCCTATACTTTTGCCTGGTTTGACAATCAAAATAATCCGCTAGGTAGCGGTAGTCGAATCGAAAATCTGGAGGTGGGGGAGTACCGGGTAGACATTCGTCCGCTCGCCGAGGATTGTGTCTTTACTTACGACTTCTTGGTCGATCAGCCCGCAGCCCTTGAAGTACTTACTTCGGTGGTGACCACTGATTGCGGTGAGGAGCGGGGCTCCCGCTTGGAGGTACAGGTGGAGGGGGGCAGTCCCGACTATCGCTACCGCTACGCTGCGGACAGTGCTTTTGTAGAGTCATCGAGTGCGGTCTTGCTACCGGGTAACTACATCGTGACGGTACTGGATGCCAATTTGTGCGAGCAGTCCAGCGATCCGATCACGATCGTGGCGTCGGAGGTACTGATTGTAGAGCTGGTGGGGCCGACCGAGCCGGTGGCTCAGGGGCGTCCCTTTCAATTGGAAGTGCGGAGCAACCGCGATTTGAGTGGTGCCCAATTGGAGTGGTTTCCGGCGGATGCCATCAACTGTAGCGATTGTCCGGTGGTCTCGACGAGTTTGCTGGAGGACACGGACTATGCCGTACGGGTAAGCTTCCCGGACGGTTGTACGCTCGTGGCGGAGTGGTCGGTGGTAGCGGATAAGACCCGTCGGGTGTACGTACCGAATGCCTTTTCGCCCAATCAGGACGGCCAGAATGAGACCTTGCGGGTGTACGTGGGGGATGGGGTAAATGAGGTACGCCAATTTCGAATTTTTAGCCGTTGGGGGGCCCTGCTCCACGACGACCCCCAACTGGCTTGGGACGGACGGACCAAAGGGCAACCCGTACAGAATGGCATCTACACTTGGATGGCGGAGGTGGAGTTTTTGGATGGGGAGCGCGAGGTGTTTTCGGGTGATGTGCTGTTGGTCCGCTAGGGTAGGGGATCAGGGCCCCCAATGACCAGCAATGGTGTATTTGGATTTATTTTTTGACTTTTTGGCGAACTTTTTCGCTGCGTATTTCCTTTTTTATAAAAGATGTGAAAGAAAGTTGAAAAAATATAGAGCGAAGCCGAAGTTTTGGATACTTAAAAACGAATTTTAACGTTACGAAAATAAGGTCTTCCATCAGCAGTCTTTCCATTCTAATTGCTGGTTATTTCTACTTACCCATTTGCCCTTCTTAATTCAGCGAAGCATTACTGATCTTCTAAGGTATCCTTAGATGCCTTCCCCCGCGTGATAACTCAAAATTTTGTCCTGCCACCAAACCTGTGGCCGACGGAATGTGATCAACGGAGTTGCTAGAGTCCTGATTGTGACTTCCCCCGTTTTTGGGAATCGACCACTGGTCGACGGGGCTTGCTATGCCCCGGCTCGAAGCATCAAGTTGACCTTCTTACATTCAAAAAATAAAACTATGATTCATTCAAGGTATTTTCTTCGAATCCTCCTTTGTGTAATGCTGTTGCTCCCATCGGTCCTCTCCACCGTACGGGCCCAACTCCAGGAGGGCAACCAGTGGTTTTTTGGCATGGGCGTGGGGCTCAATTTTAACGAAGGTGCGGAATTTCTGATGCCGCCAACCCCCATTCGCACGCCGGAGGGCTCCGCGAGTATTTGCAACGCAGCGGGCGAGCTACTCTTCTTCACCGACGGCGGTGGCCGAACCATCGCGGGCCAACAGGCACCGGGCAATATCTGGAATCGCGATGGCGCTTCCTTTTACAACATGCAAGGCCAGCAGGGTGGGGGATGGAGCAGCACCCAGTCCTCCATCATCGTACCCGTACCGGGAAGCACGGATCGCTACTATCTTTTTACCATGGACGAGGAAGAGGCCAATATCGACGGTACCCCCAGCCGTGGTCTGTCGCTCTTTGAGGTCGATATGCGGATCAACGGCGGCCTGGGGGGCGTAGTCGATTACCGCGAAGCCATCGTACCTTCCGCCATCGAGGGGCTGACCGCCTGCCGCCACGCCAACGGTCGCGATTCCTGGTTGGCCTGCTACCATCCCGATTGGGACAGCTATGATATCTACCACATCAGTGCGTCGGGCGTCCAACTGGAAAAACGCCTACCCCGGCCCAACCTCCCCGGAGCCCGCGGTAATGCGGCCCCCCTGCGCTTTTCACCCGATGCTCAATACTTCTACGCTCCCGGTATCCTCTTCCGTTTTGACCCCACTAGCGGCCAGTTGAGCAACCCGCAAGCGGTCCCTCATCCCCGATCCTACGGAGCGAGTTTTTCTCCCTACAGCCAGTACCTCTACCTCTACGGTACCGGAGATTTTAACCAGCAAAGCATCGTTCGCGTTTCCACCGATGTTTCCGACGTAGCCAGCTCGGAAGAATTGCTATTCGAAATCGACGGCGAATTTGTGCTGCCCGGTCAGCTGCAAGTTGCCCCGGACGGTAACATTTACTTTTTGGAGGTCCGCTACGAAGCTTCCTTCCTGTCCGCGATCCTCTGCGCCAATTCCGCCAGTCCCTGTCTGCGCCGGGATTTGCTCGCCTTCGACAGCCCCAATTTATTTACTGCTGGACTGCCCAATTTTACCGATCACTTTTTTAAAAACGACGCCGAAGATCCCGAAATTCCAGTGACCATTCGAGCGAGCGGGCCGGTGCTCTGTACCGGTCAGAGCTTGGAATTGGAAGCCCTGGCGGGGCCGACCGCCCGCTTTGAGTGGTCGACCGGCGAGGAGGGCCCCCGGATTCAGCTCGACCAGCCCGGAACCTACACCGTGACGGTGACCAACGATAGCTGTAGTAGCGGTAGTGCCGAAATCAGCATCTTCGAATCGGACGGAACGCTCGATCTGTCCATCAGCGGAGATACCCTGATCTGTGAGGACGAAAGGACCGTTTTGACGGCGGTGGCTCCCGAGGCACAACACTATCGCTGGTCGACCGGGGAAAAGACACCCAATATCGTCGTGGCAAAATCGGGGATTTACGCCGTGACCGTCACCAACGACTGTGGGGAAATCAGTGTGGAGCAGATTGAAATTAGCTTCCGCGAAGATCAGGTTCCGAGCTTTGTACCCCTGGTGACCGATGCCCCCTGCTACGGTGAAAGCGGCGGTGCCATCCGCCTGGGCTTTGCGCCCCAGAGCGATGCCTACGAACTGACCTGGATCGATGCGGGAGGGAACTACCTCAGCGGTGCCTCCGAGTTGGACAATTTACCCGCCGGGAATTACGAATTGTTGATGAATCGCAGCCAGCGCGGTTGTGAATTTCGCTACCAATACGAGATCAAAGAGCCCGAGCCCTTGCAAATCCTTTCGCAAGTTGAGGCTTTTGATTGCGACGGTGGCGAGACGACGCAGGTTAGCCTGATAGTGAGGGGGGGCGTGCCGGATTACCGCTTTAGCATGGACGGTGGGCAATCCTACACTTCGAGCGGGACCTTCCAATTGGGCGAGGGCCGCTACGTTCCCCGCGTGATCGACGCCAATCTTTGTGAATTGGCCGGGCAAGGCATCGAACTCGTCGCACCCCCGCCGTTTCGCTTTGGTTTGGATGGACCCACGGAGGCGGTAGCCCTGGCGGAAGACTTTTCGTTGGAAGCCTGGAGCAATCGCAGTTTTACGGGGGCTACGATCGAGTGGACCCCCCGGGAGCCGCTGTCTTGCTCGGACTGTCCCGATCCGTACGCCAGCATTACCGAATCGACCGAATTTGTGGTACGGGTTCGCTTTGCGGATGGTTGTGTGGGAGAGGAGCGTTTGTTGGTTCGGGCCGACAAAACCCGCCGGGTGTACGTACCCAACGCTTTTTCGCCCAACCGGGATGGGCAAAACGAGACGCTGGAGGTGTACACTGGCGAAGGAGTAGCGGGAGTAGCGCAATTTAAGGTCTTTGATCGCTGGGGTGCCCTGGTACACGATCAGCCTACCGCTTGGGATGGCCGGCTCAAGGGGCGTTTTATGCCCAGCGGGATTTACACTTGGCTGGCGGAGGTTCAGTTTGTGGATGGTGAACGGGAGCTCTACCGGGGCGACGTGCTGTTGGTGCGTTGAGCGGAAGCGCCGAGAATTGACTATCTTACCGGCGATTTATCAGTCCACAACGATCGAGCGATGTTTAAGAACTTCTTTCGACGCAATCGTCGACAAGCTCCCGCCGAGCGGACCCCCGCTCCGCGCAACCTATTCGAGGAATTGTTTCCCCTGACCCCGTCGCAGCGGGAGCAGCTTGAAGTGTGCGTGGCCGATCGGTACCGGGAGCTTTATGGGGAGGAGGGCTACGCCAAGCTGCGTCAGTACGCGGGGCAGTACCAAAAGCAAATCGTCGATTTCCACGCCCTCCGGGTCGATACCCTGGGTTGGGAAATGAGTCAGCAAAACGATCGTTTCCGCGTGTACACCAGCCCCTACGGCGATACCCTCCGGCTCGATTTGGAGGTACCCACCGGGCCACTGGAAGCGGGAACGCTTGCTGCGGACTTGGCGGCTTACCGCAATCGGATCAGGGGGATTTTGGCGGGGCAATTGGGGGGCTTGATTTCCTGCGAACTGTTGGTGCAAGAAGGAGTGGAGGCCTACGAGACGATTGGTAAAATTCCCCGGCAGGAGCGGATGGGGGTGGACTATTTGTACCACCTCGATCTGCGGCATTACGGCGAACAACGCCTTTACCAAGTAATGGTTCGGGTACACGAGGGCGAGCCCACCGGGAGTCGCGACAATTTGTTGATGCAGCCCTTGAGCGAGCTGGCCGGAATGGATCTGGTACAGTTGATGGCGCATTACCGACGCGATCCCTACGCGCCCTACTTTGCGGAGGGCAATCGCAGAAACCTTGCCGAGCTGGAGGTGTTCGACGCCCTCTTTCCCATTCACCCCCTTTCGATCATCCGCCGAGAAATACGGCCCCGTATTTTGGCGGATTTGCGCTGGGATGGGGAAGGGGCTTAGTAGTCGTCGGGATCAGCCTCCGTGATCTCCTTCAGCGATTGTACATTTTGCTCAAAGGCATCCACGTGGTGCTGATCCAGGTGTTGTAGGGTCCCCAGCAGCACATTCTTTTCGCCTTCCGACAAATCGGCCGTCAGCAGATAGGAGGTGGCCTCCAGGCTGCCGTAAATCTGGCTGAGTACCCTCATTCCCGCGGGGGTGATGCGGATTCGCTTGCCCCGTTTGTCTTCCTCATCGGGCAATTCCTCCACCAAGTCGTGCCGCAGCAGCCGTCGAATGATACCGATACCGGTATTGAACTCGATCAAATTGCGGGCGATGACCTCCGATTTGCTCCTTTCTCCTTTTGTAAGGCTGACTAAGATTACAAAATCGTCGATTCCCGCGAGGGGTGAATTTTTGAGGGCCACCTTGGAGTAGCGTTTGGTAAAACGGTTGAGGCGGCTCAGGTGAGCGCTAATCATGGCGTCGGTGTGCATGACGGGATGTCTTTCGATCGGTCGGCTGGGGCTGGGGATGGCCAGTTCCCGATTGAGCCAGGCTACGAAGGCGGTCAGACTGGCTTCGTGTTGCTCCGTTTCGGTGTATTTTTCCAGGAGGGGGAGCATGGCTTTTAGCAATTGGGAAAGGGTGTTCATTAAATGTTTTTTTACAGCAAAAAAATATATTTAGTGTAAAAACAAAATAAAACTTTGAATGTTTAGACTGCATTCATTGGGCCAATTGAGGATTTTTGCTCCTGTTAAATGAGGCGAACCGCACTTTGGTTGAATGCAAGTTGGATAATCTAAAAATTCCTGGATCAACTAAATCAATAACATGAAAAAGTTACTTGCGCTCCTCGTTTGGGGGCTGGGCTATTGCTCGCTGGTGGCCCAATCGGGGATCATCAAGGGGACCATTACCAACTCGATCAACAACGAGCCCATTTCTTTTGCCACCGTCTTGGTATTGGGAACGGATAGTGGGACGACCTCCGATTTGGATGGCAACTACGAGGTCCGCGGCTTGGCGCCGGGTTTGTACAGCATTCGGGCTTCTTACGTGGGTTTTGACGACTTTACGGAGTACGAGATTCAGGTGTTCAACAATAAGCCAGCTGAGATCGACATCCAGATGAGTGAGGCGGTACAGGAGTTGGAGGAGGTGGTGGTCAAGGCGTCGCCTTTTAAAAAGACGGAGGAGAGTCCGGTATCGTTGCGCTCCATCGGCGTGGCGGAAATCCAGCGGAATCCGGGAGGCAACCGCGACATCTCCCTGGTGGTCCAGCAGTTGCCGGGGGTGACTTCTTCGGCTTCCTTTCGCAATGACTTGATTATCCGGGGGGGTGCACCCAACGAAAACCGTTTTTACCTCGACGAAGTGGAGGTGCCCACCATCAACCACTTTGCCACCCAGGGCTCCTCCGGCGGGCCCGTGGGGATGATTAACGTCAACTTTATCCAGGAGGTGGATTTTTACAGTGGGGCCTTTCCCGCCAACCGTGGCAATACCCTGAGTTCGGTCTTTGGCTTTCGCCTCCGCGATGGTCGCGACGATCGTTTGGGCGGGTCCTTTACCGTTGGGTCGAGCGATCTGAATTTTACACTGGAGGGGCCGATTGGGAAAAAAACCACCTTCTTGGCCTCCGCCCGCCAGTCCTACCTCGGCTTTTTGTTCGAGCTGCTCGAATTGCCCTTTCTACCAACCTACAACGACTTCCAACTCA
>ERZ1740065.1517-NODE-1517-length-13975-cov-10.082902_pt1 | contig 13975 bp, 9 predicted proteins | sample MGYA00581738_ERZ1740065 | MGnify/ENA primary metagenome ERZ1740065 (study PRJEB43018, sample SAMN04849749) | marine metagenome | isolation source: floating plastic debris | place: Pacific Ocean | collected 2008-09-01 | study: EMG produced TPA metagenomics... | reverse complement strand
GGTGACTCATGACCTGGCTAAATTGGCTGAAATGGGAGAATAGTCAATCGCAACGGATAGGACAGGCCACTTGGTTGAGGACACCTAGGAGCACTCTCGTGCTTCGCGCATTCGCAAAGTGGCTCCGCAGTCTTGTCCCCAACCAGATTAGCGACTGCTATATCAGCAAAAACATCTACGGGAATCTGTTTCTTATCTTATCAAAACGCTTTCTCAGAGTTCATCTCTTAAGCTTTAAAGTAGGATATTTTGATCACTTTTAAGAGATGTTAAAAGTGATCGTGACTGATATCGAATTGGACATGAATCCTTACAAAAACCAATGATTAAATTTGTCTGCTAAATGTAAGGAATTATTATTGTTTCCCAAAAGATGACGACCAGCTTGTCATGGACGTCGGAATAATTTTGGGGCAGACATCTGAATCGCTCTGGACAAATCAAACTCTCGACTAAAGTCTAATTTGGAATCCCCTGATCTGAGGCTTCAATAGAGCTGTTAATTCTGTTGTATCAACTTCAGGTTACTCATGATTCCAGCGGTGTCGCAAACACTAGCTCGAATTTTGGTCTGCCAGACCTCGTTGGGCACCGTGCAGCAAGTGAGTTTCGATCGCCCTCGGTTGTATCAGTCGCAGCCGGTCGGCGTCAATCTCTATGTGTACGACGTTCGTCAGTCGGCCTCAAAGCCAGCTGAGGCTGAGCTTTTAGGGGCAGCGGCAACGGGCTCGACAGCCCCGACCTCCTCCGACCCCATGAGCTGGGTCGAAATTTCATTTTTGGTGGTGGCCCGCGACTGGACTCGCCTCGGTGAGCAACAGCTGTTGGCCGAGGCGATCGCCTACTTTGCCGAGCATTCTGAAATCCCTGAAGAGCGCTTGGTGCCTGCTTTGCAGGGGCAAGGGGGAGTTGCCATTGAGATTGTCCAGCCCCGTGATGTTACGGCCCTGTGGCGAGCCCTGGCGGTGCCGCTGCAGCCCGCCCTTTACCTCAAAGTTACTGTGCCGCTCATGGGGGTCGTGGCCCTTAGTCAATCAGCGGCCTGCCTACAGACATGACGGTTCCTCACGGCGATCTCACCAGGCTGAGGGGATTGCCCGGGCAACGGCGAGCTGCCCTTGCGACTCACCTGCTCACCATCCATTGCTAACGTTCATAGAGGCTTGAATCCATGCCCAGACTCGATTACTTTGCACCCGGCGTTTACATCGAAGAAGTGAACCGAGGGAGTCGCCCCATTGAGGGCGTGCCCACTGCAGTCGCCGGATTTGTCGGGTTTACCGAAGATATCCGAGGCGGCGCGGCTCCCCTCAAACCCATGATGGTGACCAATTGGGATCAGTATTTAGAGTATTTTGGCCGCCCCAACTCTGATGGATTCACCAGCTTCAACGCCTATTTGCCGTTTGCCGTTTATGGCTGGTTTTTGAATGGCGGCGGTCGCTGCTGGATTGCCAGCATTGGTACCCAGCTACCAGGTACCACCGACGACGCCCCCGCCGCCTCGGGCACCCAAATCATGAACCGTCGCCGCCGCCCCACGCTCAGTCTGGCGCGGCGATCGACCACTGCAGCCGATGAGACGGGGGGCAGCAGCTTAGCGGCGATCGCCAACGGCCAGCGTCCGGCCTCACTATCTGTGCGGATCAGCGACAGCACGCCCAAGGCTAGTGATAGCGATGCGGCAGTCCCCACCGACACGGGCGAATATTTCAGTGTGGCGGTGATGGATGGCGATACGGTCATGGAGCGCTACGACCACCTCAGCATGGATGCCGAGGTGGATACCGCCGTGGCCGACTATGTGGTGACAGCCCTAGCCGATTCGGAGCTGCTCACCGTTGAGGATATTGCCCAGGCGGGCAGTCCGCTGGCTCGTCGCCCTAGCAATGGCTATTGCGAAGTCAGCCCGCCGCCGTTTATTCCCAGCCCGCAAACTTTCTTTCGCGATGTCGAAGGGGTGCGGGACGATCGCACCGGCGTGCAGGGGCTCTTGGAAATTGACGAAATCACCATCATGGCTTGCCCCGATCTGATGCGGGCCTATGAGGTCGGGCTGATGAATCTCGACCAGGTGCACGGCGTCATGGATCTGATGGTCAGCAACTGTGAAGGGGCCGCTTCGGGCGATATTCCTAACCCGCCCAACCGGATGGTCGTACTCGATTCGCCCCCCGATCGCTACAAGCCGCAGGATGTCAGCCAATGGCTGTCAGAAGAGTTCAATCGGCGATCGCAGTTTGCCGCCCTGTACTATCCCTGGGTGTCGGTGGCCAACCCTCGCGATAACGGTCGCCCCATTTCCATCCCCCCCTGTGGTCACGTTATGGGCGTATGGGCCCGCACTGACGAAACGCGGGGCGTCTACAAGGCCCCGGCGAACGAAGTGCCGCGCGGCATTTTGGGACTGGCCTACGACTGCAACTTCCGCGAGCAAGAGCTGCTGAATCCGCTGGGCATCAACTGCATCCGCTCCTTTGCCAACCAGGGCATTCGCATCTGGGGCGCGCGCACCTTAGTGGAACCCGATCAAACCGAATGGCGCTATATCAACGTGCGCCGCTTGATGAGCTACATCGAGAAGTCGGTCGAGTTAGGCACCCAATGGGCGGTCTTTGAACCCAATGATGAAGATCTTTGGGCCCGCGTGACTCGGACGATCAGCAACTTCTTGACGGGGCTGTGGCGGCAGGGGGCGCTGATGGGCAGCAGTCCTTCCCAAGCGTTCTATGTCAAGTGTGATGGTGAGTTGAATACCCCAGACTCGATGATTTTGGGGCGTCTCTACGTCGAGATTGGCGTAGCTCCGGTCAGACCGGCGGAATTTGTCATCTTCCGCTTTAGTCAGTGGACCGGCCAGGACGAAGGCTAACTCCTTGCTGAGCCACCGGGTTGCTTGGAGAAACCCGGTGGCTGGCGCGATCGCCCCACCGACCCCATTCCCCCACCGACTCATCCACCCATTATGAGGATCATGCACCATGGCTAACACCCTAGCCACCACCGGCTCTAGTAAGTTTTACATCAGTTGGGAAGGCATCGAAGAGCTGCCCATCAAAAGCATCACTGAGGTGAAATACGAGGCCAAAACCACGGGTGGACAGGCTCCCTTAGAATGCGGCAAAGGCGGCAGAACCAATCGCCAATCCAGCTCTGGAGGCTTTGACTCGAGCCCCACCCTCACTGTCGAGGTATATCTCAGCGGCGACGCCACCAGTGCCAGCCGCATGATGCACGATTGGTTTAACCAGGCCAAACCTGCCAGCGACCTGGGGGAAGGGGACTGGGCTAATTCTCGCAAGAGCGGCTCTGTCGTGCTCTATAGCCCCGATGGCGATCAGGAAATCGTGCGCTGGAACTTTGTGCAGGCTTGGATCAAGAACTACAGCCTGGGTGATGCCGACGCCACCGGCGAAGAACTCGCCGTCGAATCCTACGAGTTTGTCTGCGAAAAAGTCGATAAGGTGCTCGCCGGCGGCGATCCACGGACGTCAACGGTGGCGGCTGCCGCAGCGTAGTCTCCCTTTGATCCGAGCAGTAGACCTGTCTGATTTCCCCAGTTTTTGGCTCCGAGTTAGCCCTGTTGTTTTTGTATGTTGTTGAGGCGCATTTGATATGGCCCAGACCCCAGAATATTTAACCTACAGTCGATTTTTCTTTGAACTGAGTGATGGTGCGACTGGCAACAGCCAGCAGCTCAAGATCCAAAAGCTCAGCGGTTTGAATGTCACCCTTGAGGTGGCCGGTGAGGGCGAGTCGATTGGCCTACAAAAGGGCCTCAAGAGCGACACCCAATTTACGATCGCCTCCACCTCTTTTGAAAACCTCTCGCTAGAGTTCGTCACGACGGTTGAGAACGACGTGCTAGAGCTGTGGTACAAGGCTTGCCATCCCACCAGCTTTGCCGGTGGCGGCACCGATTGGAAGAACAACCGCTCGACTGCATCGGTGGTGTTTCTCAATCAAGACGGCAGTGAAGGAGCGCGATACAACATTATCGACGCCATTCCTACCACCTATACCACCACGTCCCTGGCCTCCGACAGCACCGACATGTTTAAAGAAAGCGTCGAGGTGCACCACGCGGGCATTCACCGGGTGCAGTAGCCCTGATGTCCCCCTGCCCTGCGATGAGCCCGCCCCATGACGAAACCCACCCATGAAATTCTGACGACGTCGCGCTTTTACATTGGCCTCTATTTAGACGGCAGTGATGAAGCGGTGGATGGCTATTTTCAAGAATGCAAGGGCCTCAAAACCAGTCAGGACGTGATTGAGTGTCCTGAGGTGGTGCCGTTGGCCTGGGGCAATGCCAGCCACGGGCGATTTTCGAACGTGAAAATTCCGGGCAATTTGAAAGTCAACAACATCACCCTCGTGCGCAGCTTGCGATCGTCCAAAACGCTCTGGAACTGGCTGACCGCCGTTCAACAAGGACAATGGGCGGAACAGCGGCGGAACGGGGCGATTGTGATTTACCGGCAAGATGCCAGCGAGGGGGCGCGGTTTGTTTTTGAGCGTGCTTGGCCTGCCAGCTATAAATGCTCGGATGTCAAAGCCTCAGGCGGTGATCTCGCCGTCGAAGAGTTAGAGCTGACTTGTGAGGTGTTCGAGCGGGTTGACCCCGGTGATACGACTTAGAATTCGGAGTACCCGACGGGAAGGGCAGAGCCCTACGGAATTTTGAATTCGGAATTTCCAACCCTTAACTCCGATTGCCGCATTCTCAACTCCGACTGCCGCACTCCGAATTCAAGCCTTCTTGACCTCTCACGTCCCTGACTCCCTAGCCTTGCGATCGCGGAGAATCCCCCAGCTATGTCTTTGCAAACTGAATTTGAGTTTCTTTTACCGAAGGGTTATCTCGATGCGGAAAATCAGCTTCACCGGAATGGCCTGATGCGGCTGTCGCGCGCCGTGGATGAAATTGTGCCGATGGGCGATCCGCGCGTGCAGGCGAATCCGGCTTATTCCACCGTGCTGATTTTGTCGCGGGTGGTGACCCGGCTCGGTGAGATTGACAGTATTACGCCCACGGTCGTGGAGGGGCTCTTTGCCGAAGATTTGCAGTATTTACAGACCTTTTATCGCAAGGTCAATGGCCTGGTGAATTGAGAAGTAGGTAATAGGGAACAGGGAATAGGGAACAGCAAGCGAGGCATCTCACTAACTTCACCCATCTCACCGACTTCACCAAACCTCACTCCCCTTGCTCCACCGCCCCCACGCGCTCCACCTCCATCTACCCTGCTACCCACTCAACCTCCCACTCCACGGCATGAGTAACTACCTCGCGATCGCTACTGTCACTGCTACCCTCCAACGCTTGTTACAGGCCAGCATCCAGGCGGATGTGGAAGGGGCGCGTGTCACGACCCTGCGGCCAGAAAACTTGGGAGAGGGGGCACCGGAATCAGGGGTCAACGTCTTTCTCTATCAAATATTGTCAAATCCCGCCCACACTAATGGCGGGGGGATGACGGGCCGACAGCGCCGTGGCGAAGTCTCTAAGCAATCACAAGCGGCGCTGGATTTGTATTACCTCTTTAGCTTTTATGGCAACGAAGTGGAGCTAGAACCCCAGCGCCTGTTGGGGAGTGTGGTTCGCACGCTGGAAGACTATGGCTCCCTAACCCCTGAGATTTTGCAGGCCACGATTGATAACCGGGCCTATCCTTTTTTAGAAGCCTCGGACTTGCCCGAGCAGACTGAAGCGGTGCGGGTTGAGCGGCAAGATCTAGAAATGGAGGATCTGTCGAACCTGTGGAGTGGCTTGTTTGAAGCGTCATATCTACTCTCGGTCGCTTATAAGGTCAATGTGGTCTTGGTGGAGGGCGATTTGCCTGCTCGGCGAGCCTTGCCGGTACGCGATCGCTACTTGGGTGCGGTGCCTTCGAGCATACAGCCGATTATCGAGCAAGTTTTGTGCAGTGCGGGACGTTACAGCCCAATTGTGCGCGACAGTTCGCTCTTAATTCGGGGCAAGCAGCTCGAAGCCGAGGCGGTGCAAATTAAATTGGGCGATCAGGTCGTCGCGCCGCAAATTGTGGCTCCGAATCAAATCATTCTCGATTTGGGGGCGATCCCCCTAGAGCATTTGCGGGCTGGGGTACAGGGACTACAGGTATTGCATCCCCGGGACACCCCGCGTGCGGTGTTTGCGGAACGAGCGAGTCGGGCCCGACCGGATCGCCCCGCTCGCACGGTGGCGGCAGATCGCCCTAGCGAGGCCCCAGCGCAATGGGTCGAGTCGAATGTTGAAGCGTTTGTGCTGCGACCAACCATCCAAAACGTAGTGCTGGAGAATGTGAATGGCGGTGATGATGAGCCGCGATCGGGCACGGTTCGCATCCAATTTGACCTAACGGTAAACCCCAATAGTCGTGTGACCCTGGCGCTGAATGAACGCACTGGCCAACAGCCCGCCGAGTACCTCTTTTCGGCTCGGGGAGAGGATGAGGCAACGACAGTGATGGAGCTGGCGATCGCTGACGTGGAACCCGGCGAATATTTGGTGCGGGCCACCATTGATGGCGCTGAGAGCCTTCTAGAGACGGACTTTGATCCCGCCAGCGCCACCTATGAACAATATGTGGGGCCGTTGCTCACTGTGCCCTAAAGCGCATTGCTCATTCAGGATGTTTAATGGTGGTTTCTCAAAATTCTAGTCAACGTCGCCCAGCGGTCTGGCACGAAGCCAACCGCACTTATCTGATCGACTGTTTGAGCCAACTGCGACGACAGCTTGAGCACAAAGCGGAGCGGGCGATCGCAGCTCCTAAACCCCATCAGTCTTGGCCGCTACCGTTGCTGATGTTACAGACTCACGCGCAGGTGTCGCAACAGGTTTTGCACCGGGCGATCGCCCAAGGGTCGGCCCTCAAAAAGCTCTGTCAGCGCCTGCGGTTGAACCCTTTTGAAGTCAACGTGCTGTTACTCTGCGCTGGGGTGGAGTTAGAAGCCACTTGGGGACCCTTGTGTGCGGCGGCCCAGGCCGATCCGCAGCGGCCCTATCCGACTTTTGGCTTAGCGCTGGCCCTCTTTCCCCAGGCTCATTGGAGTGCGTTGACGCCCGATGCCCCGCTACGGCGCTGGCAATTAATTCGCCTGAATCCGGAGCAGCCCCTCACCAGCAGCCCTTTACGCATTGACGAACGGATTTTGCACTACTTGCTGGGCTTGTCGTATTTAGATGAAACCCTGGCCAATCGTGTGCAGCCGGTGACCCTCAAGACTGAACTCGTACCCTCTCACCGAGCGATCGTCGATCAAGTCACCCAACTGTGGCAGGGGCGGCCTTCATCAGACGGCTATCCGGCTATCCAACTGTGTGGGCCCGATCGCGCCGGTAAGCAAGCGATCGCCGCAGCGACCTGTCAGCAGTTAGGCTGGCGGCTCTACAGCCTGTCAACATTTTTGTTGCCATCCCAAAGTCATGACCTGCAACGGTTTATCCAGCGCTGGCAGCGAGAAGCGCTCCTCACGCGCAGTGCCCTATTGATTGATGATGACGGTGCAACCCCCGAGGGCAACCACACTCAAGCGACGTTAACTCATGTCCTAGAAAGCATCACTGGCCCCGTGTTTGTGAGCAGCCGCGATCGCCGTTCGCCCGGCCATCGCGTCGTGATTACCTTTGAGATTGGTTCCCCTACTTCTCAAGAGCAGCGGCTACTGTGGCAGGCGAGCCTGGGTACCACGGCGAACCAACTGAATGGTTACATCGATGCCTTGGTGTCACAGTTTGATCTGACCGCACCGACTGTGGCGGCGATCGGGCACAGCGTCGGTCAATCTTCAGTTGCAGATAACGGTTCGGGGACAGCGGCACCGGGCGATCGCCTCAAACAGCAACTCTGGGAAGCCTGCCGGAGTCAAGCCCGACCCAAAATGGAAGACCTGGCCCAGCCGATTGTCTCCCGTGCCCACTGGGATGATCTGGTCTTGCCAACGGAACAAAAACTGGTGCTGAAAGACATTGCGGCTCATGTCCGTCAACGGGCAACCGTTTACGATCGCTGGGGTTTTGGGGGCGACACGGGGCGCGGTCTCGGCATCAGTGCCCTATTTGCGGGGGCCAGCGGCACCGGGAAAACGATGGCGGCGGAAGTGCTGGCGCTGGAATTACAGCTCGATCTCTACCGCATTGACCTCAGTGCCGTGGTCAGCAAATACATTGGCGAAACGGAAAAGAACCTGCGGCGAGTGTTTGACGCGGCAGAAATGGGCGGCGCGATTTTGCTATTTGATGAAGCTGATGCCCTCTTTGGCAAACGCAGTGAAGTCAAAGACTCCCACGATCGCCACGCCAATATCGAGGTCAGCTATCTACTCCAACGCATGGAAGCCTATCGCGGCCTCGCCATTCTCACTACGAACCTGAAGGATGCTCTGGACCAGGCGTTCTTGCGTCGCCTGCGGTTCACCGTTCGCTTCCCCTTTCCCGATGCGACTCAACGCGAGGAAATTTGGCGGCGGGTGTTTCCCAAAACGGTGCCCACCGAGGGGCTCAAGCCTGAAAAGCTGGCCCGCCTGAATGTGGCTGGGGGCAACATTCGCAATATTGCGCTCAACGCGGCCTTTCTCGCCGCCGATGCAGGCGAGTCTGTCGAGATGAAACATCTCCTCGAAGCCTCCCGCAGCGAGTACATCAAACTCGAAAAGCCTTTGATTGATGCTGAAATTAAGGGTTGGCTGAACAGTGGTGTCAAGAGCTAAGTTGAGTCAGGTTCAGAAGTGGAGTTTTGGTATCGCGCCCGACCTCACCGCCTGCGGCACCTCTCCTTCTCAAGGAGAGGTTGAGTGGCAGTCTGGTCCCTCTCCTTTCCAAGGCTGCCGCTTATACATAAGTTTCTGGTTGGTCGTTTCCAGAGATCTAGCCCCCTACATCCCGCAATTCTGGGGGACTGTGAACTCCGGCCTCCCCCCAAAGTTGGGGGGATAAAGGGGGGCCAATGCAGCATTTTGCGGTCTTACTATAGATGTGTATAAGCGGGAGCCTTTCCAAGGTGAGGTTTTGACCAGTCAGCATAACTCCAGTTTTCAACTTAGACGTGGTTTAAATCGAAGCAGAAAAATCGTGAAGATTCGACCTTGGTCTCTGGGGGGTTCGACTAAAGTCGAAGAAAATATTAAATGAGATACTGAGCACAATTGTCCCTCCCCTTGGCGACACATCAGCTGTGAATGCTCATACTGTTCGATGATGCCGATGTCTCACCGTTTTCTGGCCAATTAACTTCTGAGCGCTCTCATGAAAACTCGACTCCAACGCCAGCGCACCGCCAATACTGACAGAGCGGAGGGCGATCGCGCAAATTCGAGCAGTGGTCTAGCGGTGCAAGCTCAACCGGCAGCAGAGTCAGCCGCCGCGCCTCTCGACATGCAGATGCAGCGGGCCTCAGAAATGGGTCACAGTTTGGGTGGGTTCACGATTCAACCCGCTCTCGCCATGGGCGAACCGGGCGATAAGTACGAGCAAGAAGCCGACGAAATCGCGGGTCAAGCGGTACAGATGAAGCCTGAGACAGGCACTGCTGCCGATAACCCGCCATCCGATAACTCTAACCAAACCAGCAATTCCAACCTCAAAGTGCAAAACCGGTTGAATCCAACGGGTGTGCAGCGCCAGCCTGATCTGGATATGGGTGGTGACCTGGGTGGCGGCATGACCGATATGGAGGGCAGTGATCTGGGTGGCATGACGGATGCTGCCGGTGGCGGGGGCGATCTCGCCGGTGCTGCCGGTGACCTGGGTGGCGGCGGTGACCTAGGCGGTATGGCAGACGCCATCGGCGGCGGTGACATGACCGATGCCATGAGCGGCGGCGACATGGGAGATATGGATGGTATGACCGATGCCATGGGTGGCGGCGGTATTGAGGAAATGGCTGAAGCTGTTGGTGGCAGTGAGATGAGTAAAGTCGTCGGCGATATGGAAGGCGACGGCAATATGGAAGAGATGGCCGACGGCGACGGCGAGGCGGTCGAAACTGACGACGTCAACGAAATGTTGGGGGCCTCGGAGGTTGATCTGGGGTTTGACGATGACGGCATTGAAGGCAAAATTCGCAAAGCCATCGCGACTGGGGGCGAACCCCTGCCGGACGAAATTCAGGCCATGTTGCGATCGCGCATCGGCATGGAAAATCCTGAAGACATTCGTGTCCACACTGGTGGACAAGCGAATGAACTGTGTGATGAGTTAGGAGCCCTGGCCTTCACCACGGGCAACCATATTTTCTTTGCTGCTGGCGAGTACGACCCTGACTCCCCCGAAGGACAAGAACTGATTTTTCACGAAGCGGTTCACACGATTCAGCAGGGCGCGATCGAAGGCGGGGGCGGCGAAGAAGAAGAGGCCATGGAAGAGGCCGGAGTTGACGTCGGCATGAAAGCCGACCCCACCGAAATAAATTCCCGCACGACTTCAGTACAAACTGAAGAGACCCAAACGACTGATCAAGATCAGCAAGGAGAAGAACAGGCAGACACCTCCGAAGAAGATAGTGAAGCAATGGCAGAGGAGGGCGAAAAAAATGCACAAGACTCTGTTGATGCTGACACTGGTGATGCCCCTGCCGAGGGCACTGAAGAGGTACACACTGATGCTCCTCCCCAAGAAGCCGTTGGCACTGCTCAGGATATTTTCACCCCAGTGCCAGGGGTTGAACCGGAAAAGGTTCCTGCGCCTGATGCGCTAGGCAGTCCTCTTGAACCCATGCAAGAGATGGAGATGGCAGATGGCATTGATGCGGCCCAGGATGAGGCCGGTGGTTCTCTGGATAACCTAGAAACGGGTGGCGATGCGTTTCCAGATTTCAATGCCGCTGCGGCTCAAGCCTTGCTCTTTGCTGGAGATGACGCAGGCGACGTCCTCAATCTGCAGATGCGATCGGAAGCACCTGAACTGGCGACCAAAGAGGCGGCTGAAGTTCCTACCACCGAGAGTTCAGAAGATGCCTGGGAAGCTGGAGAAGCGGTGCGCTGGCCCCAGGAGATGAAAAAATCAGATACCGGCAGTCCAGGGGGTGACTGGATTGTCGACAATATGTTTTTGGCGGGTACCAGCGGCAAGGTTATGGACATCGCCAATGTCATGGCGGGGGATAAATCCTGGTTTGCACTGACGCCAAAACACTGGGCTCACATGTTTGGCTATGCCGCCATCACCTTTGAAATTTTCATCAACATCTTAGAGCTGATCACCGGGATCTTAGACATCATCAGCCTGGCCTTAGTCGCCATCATGCTGATCTTCATGTTGATGCAAGGCATTTGCTTTGCGGTTGGTACGGCCCTGTTATTTTCACCATTTACATTAGCTGCCGCCGCCGCCTGGTTTGGCTATGCCACATTTTGGAATGGATTATGGTCAACGATCGCTGGCTGGCTGGTCACACTGAGCAATATCATTGCCTGGTTCACATTGGTGCGATTGGCCCTGAGGGCCGTGGCGATCATTCTTTGGTTACTAGATGCTCTCTTGGTTGGTGCAGTTCTCGGTTGGGAACATGCTCAAGCGAGTCTTTCAAGGGCGGCAGTTCAAGGGATCGGCGCGGCCGCAGATGTGGTGGCCCTCTTGCTCTTTAAGGCAACTGGCGGTGGGTTTGGTGATGAAGCCGCCAGTACCGCAGCCAGCACTGGTGGCCGCAGTTTTGGGTCAGGCGCTTTTTCAGTGGCGTCCCGCGATGCTAGTGAAACGGTGGGCGAAGCGGTTTTAGAAGAAGTGATTGTCGGCTTTGCTATCGGTGGTGGTTTAGGTGCCTTAGGTGAGTATGGTCAAGGCGAAACCGAACAAGCCACAGCACCCCAGACCAAATTAGACGAAAGTAAAATCGAAGCCGTGCGCGAGTCTAACGAGAGTTTTGACGAGCAATATGAAGAATACAAGGAATCTCACGAAGAATCCAAAGATGCTATTCCCGAACTGCCTGAAGATGATCCTCTTGCTACGGTGCAAGCGGCGACTGCCAGAGTCGCGGTCTGCGATTCAGAAGATCAATATGCTCAAGCTGCGATCTCTGAAACGGAAATGTTAATTCACGGGAAGCAACTGTGGGCTGAAGACTTGTACGGCGGGCAATTGTTGATGGCAGAATATCATGCCCAACAAGAGCAATCTCAAATGATGAGTGAAGCTTATCAAGAAAATACGGCTCTGGCATCTTCAGAAATTGCGGATGCCAAACCGACGTTAGAAGAGGCCCAAGATCAGGCTGGATCTGGTGCCGACCAACTCGGTGGACAACAGGGCAACATCAAGCAGGGAGGTTCTATGGGGGGACTGGCCGGACAGGACGTGCCTGCCTCACAGGGGCCGCAAGCTCAGCAGGGGGCTGATTCAGGGGCTAAGGATGTGGCTCAAGGCCCTGGTACTGCAGATGACGGAGAAGCTGCTGCCGGCAAGGCGATGGGAGAACAAAGTGCCCAAGCGGCTGAATCAGCCGGTATCCAGTCAGATATTGAGGGGCGTCAAACTGAGTTGGAAGAGGCTCAAACTGTTAACCAGGAAGAAATTGAGTGGCTCATAGAGCAACGGGAAGAGCTATACGCTTACTGGGAATCGGTACAGGACGCCCGAGAAGGTGCAATGTCGGACCGTGAGGAAGGGGTTGATGAAGGCGACGATTGGTCTAGTGAAGTCTTTGCCATCATTGCCGAATTTATCGAGTCGGGCGCATCTGATAGTGAAGGTGAAGAGGCAGACGAAACAGATGATGAAGATATCGATCAGGAGGATGTGCCAGAGTCGGCTGAGCTGGACGATGAAGAGGAACTGCCAACGCTGGATGAAGCCTTAGAAAACTTTGTTGAGGCGTGGCAATCCATGGCCGAGGAACTCGGAGCTTCAGAAGACGAAGGTCAAGAGGAGTTGGCTGAGACGGTTGCTGGGTAGCGCTTATGGAGGTAAATGAGTCATGAAGAAATCAACGCTCGAAACGTTACTCAAAGCTGCGGAAGTACAGATTCAAGCGCAGGTAGCGGCTGGCAACATCTCAACTAGCCAACAGCAGGCGATCGCCCATGCCCAAAAAGCGCTGGTCCATGCGCAGCTCAAACAATGGGCCGAAGCCGCTGAGGAATATGACGCCGCGATCGCCCTCTGCCATCCCGACAGCGACAGTGTTGAAGACAAAGCAAGTATCGCCCTCAACCAATACGGCAAAGCGATCGCCCTGTTCCACCTGCCGGAACGACGTGAGGAGACGCGGGAAGCGATCGAGATTTCCCTGAAACTGGCATTGGAAATTGGCCACACCCATCTCGCCGCTAAGGGCTATTTCTTTCTCGCGTCTCTACACCGTGAAGCTGGAGACATTCTCAGTGCCCTTAAGGCCAACAGTCGCGCCCTGCGATTTGACCGCAAAATCGAGCCGTCTACCCTGACGCTTTCGATCTTGCGAACGCGCAGCTCTACCTATGTGTTGCTAGGACAGATTGAGCGGGCGCGGGCCGATTTAGATCGCGCCTATGACCTGGCCAGACGACTGGGCGAAATTCACCTGGCCTACGCTATCCAACTCGATCGCCAAACGTTGAAGACCCTGACTACGGATGAGACCTGGGTTGATAGCGATCGCTTTCTCAAAACCTTGCTAGCGGAAGCGCAAAGCGCGGGCGCGGATACCGTCATTGGCGATATCAATCTGTACTTGGCCCTCGTCGCAGCGGAACAGGAAGAATGGGCCGCTTCCCGGGATTACGCGATGACTGCACGACAGGAAACCCTTAAAGCATCGGACATTCATCGGTTTGCTCGCTTTTTGGCAAGTTCATTGGCGATCGCCCAAGCCTGTGAGGCCTTGGGGGACAAAGTCGCCGCCTTTGACGCGCTAATAGTCGCTAAAAAGAGCCTGCACACAGCCGAGCAGGAAGCTGCCGAAGAAATGGTCACCCTTTATCTCAATACCCTGCCCATCCGCTGGGGCAAAGAAGAATTTGACCGCATTTTCCGCATCCACCAAAATCGCCA
>ERZ1740065.1515-NODE-1515-length-13989-cov-12.466485_pt1 | contig 13989 bp, 23 predicted proteins | sample MGYA00581738_ERZ1740065 | MGnify/ENA primary metagenome ERZ1740065 (study PRJEB43018, sample SAMN04849749) | marine metagenome | isolation source: floating plastic debris | place: Pacific Ocean | collected 2008-09-01 | study: EMG produced TPA metagenomics... | reverse complement strand
TCCTCCCTCCATCCCTCCCTCTCTCTCTCCCCCCCCCTCTTCCTCCCTCCCTCCTTCCCTCCCTCCCTCCCTCCCTCCCTCCCTCTCCCTCTGTCCCTCCCTCTCTCTACTCTAATTCTGTTTTTTTTCGCATAACAATGCAAGAATTGACAGCCCATTGACGTGGAGATTTTGAGAAATTGATTGCTCACACTAGGGCCAAGGCTGTGCTAGGACCAAACCGAATCCTTGCTGCACTGCTTGCTCCCTTCCCTAATCCTTGTCAGACTGATTTGTGGAACTGCCTCTACCCCTCAGCATCAAAACTGTCAGCCAATGATGATTTAGTCGGTCCGCTGTTCAGAATTTGTACTCGAGATTTCATGGACCGTTGCTAAGTTTGGACAGCTGCTAGTAGTAGTTGTAGTAGTAGACTATGTCTCCACGTTTGGCCCGAGCAAAGTCGTTTGATATATTGGATTCTGTTTCGTTCAAGTCAATTCTAGCTGTCAAAATGCGTTCGCATTTCTCCGTACGTTCATCTCGCTCACATCTAGTACAAGTATTCGAACCATCCGTGTTCCACGCACCAACATGGCGGCGCTGTCAGTCTGCTGATGCCGATGAATCAACAGCAAGTCAGCAGTGTTATTGCATGCAGTTTGATGAATGATTGTCGAAATAGCCGAGCCCATTGCTTGCTATGTTAATTAAGTAACTTTGTCCCCTGTTCGCATTGTGCAGTGATTCACGGATTGAAAAAGTCATTAACACGTTTCGATCATCATTGAGCCGTTCACGGTTCAGAGCTCCTTAGTGTTTTACAAGTATACAGCAGAGCGCCTTTTGATGCTTTTGTGACACTGCGGGAGCAATCGCAGTGCCCCCTACCTCCCAATCAAGCCGTTGCAGCAGAGACTAGGAGGTGACTGCTCATGTACGAGTGACTTATGATCAATTAGGGCGGTGTGAATAGGCGTGATGGCGATGGTAATTTGGTTAGCACGCTGGCGACTGGCTGGCCTTATCTGTCGCTGTGCTGCGTCTCCCCGTTTATGTAATTACCTCCTCATGTTTATTCGCTGAGCTTCGGTTTGGCTCATCTAGCAGGGCGGTATCGATATAATTATCATTCTTACTCCTGTATAATTGACGACGGTCAGTCATACCCTCACCGTGTGGTGCAACGGTAGATTCAGATGTAGATAAGGATAGTTGGATCTCAGATTCTAGACAAGATTTCAATAGAAGTAGTCAATAGAACTGCAGATGGTAAACGAGATTTTGATTGTGAACCAAGTCCCCTCTCTCCCCGCAGACGTCGGTTTCACCTCAATCCTACCCCATCCCCCACCGTACTATGAAATCCTGAGTCTCCGGTCCGGAATTGTTACGATCGATCTGATTGGATGGTTTACAGGTGACGGCCACCGATACCGACTGCGGCACCAACTCTATCATCTCGTTCTCGCTGTCGGCGCCGGGAGTCGTCGCCCCTGATGAATTTGAGATTAACGCTGACACGGGTGTGATCCGTCTGTCGAAGGCTCTGGACTTTGAGACGAAGCCTATACACGAGTTCCCGGTCACCGTCACCGATCAAGGTACGTCCCCCCCCCGCCCCTGTCCAGTATTGGACACGGCGTTCGTATCTCCTTCACTGTCGCACAGAGGCAGATTTAGATGTTGTGGGGAAAGGCTCACTATGATGTTCAGACCATTGCCAACTTTGGTGGCTGCTATTTTCCAGTAGATCCGATTGATTCGGATCATGTATAGAATCAGGCCTAGTCTGTCTTCCATTTTGTTTCTACGCGGCATCGCAATAGTATCCATAACATCGGCGTTTGAAACAAAATGGCTGTGCGCTTGATATACAGCTCTGGTGGAATCGAGGCCCGGTACTCCGAGTGTCATGTTCTATCATCGCTATTTCGCCTTGACACCGGCTTCGTAAGCAGTTTACAAATTAATTTGTATTCTGCGGCTAGGTGATATTCTACTAACATTGTTTTGACAGTCAACACGTTTCTGTTTGCAGTATGTAGATTAGGCCTTATTAATTTAGGCCTGGATTGCCATGAATGGATTTCTACCCAGTGGCATCGAGGATTTGATTGTTGTTTAGCCTGTACCACCTCGTCGTTTCGCTATCAAGTATTTTGTCCCCATAGAGAGTTTTATCTCTTGTCGCTCACTTTCATCTCAACCGGTGATAATATTTTATCACGCAGGCGGATTGTCAAGCAGCGTGAATGTCAAGGTTATAGTCACGGATGTGAACGACAACCGACCAAAATTTTACCCGGAAACTTACGCCAAGAATATACAGCTGAGCAGCTCTGTCGGCGACACACTGCTGGTGGTGAAGGCGACGGATAAGGACAGCGGCACCAACGGCGAAATCAGCTACGGCATCGTCGCCGGTAACGCTGGCGGTTACTTCGAGATAGACTCTTCGTCAGGTAAGGAAAACCTTTCTGGTTCTCTCTTCTCACCGCCTCTCTCTCCCTCTGTCCCTCTCCCTCTCTCCCTCTCCCTCTCTCCCCCTCCCTCTATCCCTCTCCCTCCCTCTCTCTCCCTCCCTCTTCCTCCCCCTCCCCCCCTCTCTCTCACCCTCTCCCTCTCTATCTCCCTCTCTCTCTCTCTCCCTCTCCCTCTCTCTCTTTCCCCCTCCCCCTCTATCTCCATTCTTCCTCAGCTAATTGCTGTTTAATCACGACGTGATGTTGGAGATATTTCTGTTGCAGGAGCGATCAGGTTGAAGAGTCTGCTGCCGGCCTCGTCTCCCAACAGTTTTGTGCTGACGGTCGGTGCGTCAGACGGCGGAGGAAGGACGTCTGCGCCCGCTGCCAGTGTCACGCTGATTGTCATACAGGACACGAGCCGATTGCCGCAGTTCGATGAGTCAGTCTATCAATTCCAAGTGGATGAGAATTCGGCGCTGGGTACTACGGTTGGCACAGTCCGCGCCACCGTAGCAGGTGGGTGGATGATCGAATGTGAAGCAGGGAACTGTCCTTGTCCTATGATACACTATTGCTGCTATTTTTGAGACTAGTTTCCAGCTACATTTGGCTTCTGTTCAGAATTAGGAGTTGTCCTCTCTTAGAGGGCCTAAATTCCCACTCGGCTCTACAGGTGGCTGTTGCAGCTACACATGTGTATCCCAACTATGTTGAGCCCCATATATCCATCTTCAATTGGCCTGAGCTCAGAATCCTTGTAGAACAGGAAATGTTTGTGTTTGTCTAACTTTTGCGTTTTCAGTCATTTTTAATACATCGCAAAAATTCAATGTGCAAATATTTCTCTGTTCAATTGACTGTCTATACACTAGTTGCAAGAAAGGCGACAATATGGTTCAGCAAAATTTTTTGGACTATAAAAATGCACAGATTATGCTCGCTAAAATTTCCTGTTTCACATTACTGGCTAGTTTTTTTTCTCTGGACATATCTAGAATTAACCATTCCTCGTTGAGTTATTGCTGCGAGGGTTTTGTGTGTGAAGTTGATTGGTGGTCTTTTGTTACAGATGAAACTACTGGAATCGTCTTCTCAATCTTTTCTGGCGATCCCGATCAGTACTTTATCATGGACAGAGTGACAGGGGAGATAACCTGCTCAGATGTCAACGCCGATCGCGAGCGGAACACTTTTGTGTTGCTTACAGTGCGTGCCGAGAAAGCGGACATATTTGCCACGACGCAGGTATGAGTTACGTGAACGTTAGCCGGTAAATTGGGCTACTCAGCACGCGTCGTCATGGTCTTTCACCCTATTCTTCAGGTGAATGTCACAATTAATGACCTCAACGACAATGAGCCCACATTTGCTTCTTCTCTTGCGGTGCTACCAATTGTGGAGAATTTAGCCCTCAATGTGCCGTTCTACACGGTGAAAGCCTCAGATCCCGACACCGGCCTAAATAGTCGGGTGCGGTATCAGATCACCGTTGATACTGATCAGACGTTCGAAGTCGACCCCGTTACCGGCGAACTCAGTCTAAAGGTTGGTTTGACTCCTCCCTGATGCCTGTCTCGCTTGTACCCTTGCCTGCGCGATAACACGTCATTTCGATGACCTTCAGAAACGTTTGGACTACGAGTCTGCGAGAACTCACACTCTCAGGGTGAAGGCTTACGACTCGGGCTCTCCAAGCAAATCTAGCGACCTTGACATTACGATCAGTGTGCAGGACATCAACGACAACTCGCCGCAGTTCGACAAACCGGTGTTTGACATGAGTTTCAAGGAATTGTCCGCCCCTTTGTCTATAATAGGCTTTGTGAACGCTACGGACAAGGACAGCGGCAATAACGGAAAGTTACACTATCACATCGTTGAAGACCAGACCGCCTTCGGTACGTTACGGTTGAAACCATGTGACACATCTCTTCGCGTGTACGTGTCAACTGTACGTCTGTGTATTTCAGGTATATACCCGAGTGTGGGAAGTATTTATATCGAACGTTCGTTCAGCGACGAGGAGGTTAGGGAGCCATTCTTGCTAAGTGTTGTCGCCACCGACAACGGCGTCAATCCCCGTAACGCCACCTGCACTGTCAGGATAAGCGTAACAGACGAGAATGACAATGCACCGCGCTTGCCAGACGTCGTGTACGAGTTTAGCGTGCCGGAAGATGCCCTACCTGGCAGAGAGGTGAGTTTGCAAAGTGTTTGTGCACAGCGTAATTTATATAATACTGTAAACCCAAATATTTTAGCGGACAAAATATCATAGCGTTTTGCTCAAATCAGCAGTATTTGTAATAATAACGTCTAGAATGTTATTGATTTCCCTCGAGCTTCTATACAGCATAAAGAGCTTTCAAAAGCATATCGTTCAACTTTAATAACGTTTTTCTCTCAGTAGCTATTATAGCTATTATTGTGAGGTCGGAGGTCACTATTATAGCTATTATTGTGAGGTCAGAGGTCACTATTATAGCTATTATTGTGAGGTCGGAGGTCTCTATTATAGCTATTATTGTGAGGTCGGAGGTCGCTATTATAGCTATTATTGTGAGGTTGGAGGTCGCTATTATAGCTATTATTGTGAGGTAGCTTAAATATTTGAGTTTACAGTAGTGAGTGATAATACTTACATATATTAATACTGAAACCAGTCCTGGTTACTCTTATAGGGAGTTATCTACTCCATGTTATTGTAATTTTCCCAGCCAATCATCTAACAGTAAGCGCCATATATATGTACTACATGCATTTCGTAGATTATTCATTCCTACATAGACAGCCTTACTATCAAAAGAATCAGCTCAAGGTCGAAAATTTCATAGACTCAAGAGTTCTCTTCTGCTGATAACTCGGTAGCAGCCTTCATTCTGTTGGATGTTTGCTGGATGTGATTTTTTAGCAGTTTACACTCCCCCTGCATGGCCAGTGTCTATCAGCTCATGCTGGTCGGCTCCCCTGAGAGAAGTTGTGTATCAGAGATTGCTGCTATAGCGTTCTCTCTCTCAGATCTGGGTTGGGGAGCGGCCCTGGTACCCTACTGGCTGCTTGCTGAATGTTGTTCTATTTATTGTCTCATGAACAGGTGGAGCAGTTCTCTGCTGAAGATGATGACGCCGGAGAGAATGCAAGACTAACATACAGCCTCGCGGGTGATGTCACGGCGTTTCGGGTCGACGCCGACAGTGGTAAACTGTATGTGAAGACTGCTCTAGACCGAGAACTCAAACCCAGATACGAGTTCTCGTTAGCTGTCACCGATCACGGTATGAGTCAACGACCTTGACCGATTGCTCTCGATTCGACGTCACACGCGTTTACATCGTCTGCTGCTGTTACAGGAAAACCTAACGCCCTCACAGCCAAAGCCGTCGTAAAGGTCACGGTCACAGACGTCAACGATAACGCTCCGTCGTTCGACAGTGTTGTAGACGGAGTGATATCCGTGAGTGTCAGCGAGAACAAGGGTAATGGCAGTTTTGTGTTAGACGTGACAGCCGAGGACGCTGATGAGGGAGAGAACGCTACAGTACGCTACAGCATCATGGGAGGTCAGTCACATTCTCTCTGTCACGTATGGATCTCACACAATTTGCTGACACCATTTTTTGTTACAGATCAGACGTATTTCACCATCGATCCGAATAGCGGCCGGATGCGGTCAAAAATCTCGTTTGGTAGAGAGCAGGGAACTTCTTACGACATGGTGGTGTCAGCCGTAGATCTGGGCAACCCGCCTCTGTCATCATCTGTGACTGTCAGTGTCAAGGTCGTTAGCGAGGATGACTCGAAACAGCTTATAGCATCGTCTCTCAAGTTAACGACGATGGAGAACATTCCGATTGGGACGGAGATCGGCCGGGCTGAGTCGCCTGATTTCAATCATGGTAAGTAACACAGCATTCCCAACTAACCGGTAGCCGAACTGTAGTCCACACATCCGTCTGCTGCCTGTACTGCGATATATACTTACATTGTGTCTTTGTTGCGTGACTGCAGGTGCGAGCAGCAAGATCAACTACACGCTGCTGCAGAGTAACCCTGAGAACGCCTTCGATATAGACACATCTACCGGCGCCATCTATTCCACTCTGCCAGTCGACTACGAGAAAGTGCCGTTCCATTGGATGATCGTGTTGGCCGTCGATAACTCACAGTCAGAACCTCAGTCTACTGGCATCAACGTCACTGTGAGTTGTAGTCTTAGTTCCACGTCTTTCTGCACCGCAGCGAAGCATGATTCTGACGGTGGGCTTTTTCCAGATCTCGGTATTGGATCAGAACGACAACATGCCTATGTTCCTCTACCCTGTAAAGATCAGCATAGTGGAGAACACGACGATCGGCGAAGTGATAGGTACGCTCTCTCTCAACTCAGCCTACCGTCGGCACCTTGTGACCTTGACATTGACTCGGTTGTTTTTGTTTGGAATTCAGGTCAGGTCAGCGCGTCTGACATGGACAGCGGTCCCAACAGCGAAATTATCTACAAGATAGCAGCTCAGTACCCAGAGCAGCCTCGTGACCTCTTCTCCATCGATCCAAATACCGGTCAGTTGAAGACCAGCACGTCCGTCGACTATGAGAGAACAAGCAGCGTATTCCTCGTCGTCAAAGCTACTGGTCAGTTGGGCCATAATTTCTCCAGAACGTTCTACTAGCGCATTCGTCTATTTGACTTGGTTCGATTCAGATCAAGCGCTGAACGTTACTGAAAGGCTCCACAGCACGATGACGGTGATGATAAACATCGAAGACATCAATGACAACTATCCGCAGTTCCAATCTCGCGACACCGTCAGCGTGGCCGAGGACGAGCCCAAGGGCTATCCTCTCCTGGTCGTTGCCGCCAAGGACGGCGACAAGAACAGCTCGGTGCGGTATACCATCACGTCTGGTGATCCAGAGAACAGGTTCACTCTCAACAGCTTTACCGGTGAGTCTGTCTGGGTGTCTGTCCACCCGCCATCCTGTCTGCCTACCTCTCTTTATCTGCCCGCCTGTCTGTATAGGTGTCTCCTCGTGCTGTGAAACATTTTTCTTTCATTAGCAATGTTGCAATCAGACATGTAAAATATGTTCTTTTTCGGGTATGTCCTTCAACCTCTGTCTGGTAGAATTACATCGAAAATAACATTTGCGCTTGACATTATTTGTGAATTAGCAACTGACAGCTAGATTGCAAGAATTCCCAGTCTGTCAAAAAATTCCATTTTACTATTCTCTCCATTCTCCTGTCCGTCTGTTTGTCTTCCTGCCTGTCCGCCCATCTTCCTGTCTATCCATCCAGTCAGTTGGTTATTCAATGATCTCTTCATTATTCAGGCGAGCTTACCCTGAACGCCGAGCTCGACCGTGAGACGACGTCACGCTATGAACTGCGAGTCAAAGCCATCGACACGGGCAACCCGCCGAACCACGCCTTCCAGATGGTCCGTGTCACTGTCACAGATGTGAACGACCACGCGCCCACGTTCCTGAATTCTACCTACACCGCTCACGTAGGGGAGGAGCAGATGGGACCCGTTGAGGTGAGGTGACCTTGACCTGTTTATTGCTTCAGCAGCTGAGTTTTCACCAAAATCGTATAGCTTGATTTTATAAATTTGTTGAATGAACCGTCACTACTTTGAACGGGTCTATTTTAGTTGTTTGTGGGGCGGGAAGCCAGCAATTGGCAGCACCTTTGAGCTTATGATCTTGCTACTATATTCTTGGTAATTATTTCGGCCTAAACTATACCGGTTTTATGTGGTGGAAGAATTGTAACAATAACGGATTGGGATGTAAAATACGAGCTAACTAAACTCCTTATCACTAAATGGGTGTTTTGATAACATTGCTGAGCGACTCGTTATAAACGCTATGAATATAACATGATTATTGTTCCCACCAGTACAGTATGATGTTATGGACTGGTCACTTTTATCCTTAATCGTACGAAATAAATCGTTGTTCTGTAGATCGTGAGAGTGCAAGCCGAGGATTTGGACGAAGGAGACAACGCGGCGCTGACCTACTTCATACCTCAGGGAATCGCCGACGGTCTGTTCAGCGTGGACGAGTCGGGCATGATCAGGACAACCGGTAAACTGGACAGAGAGCAGAAGAGCAGATACTCCTTCTCCGGTAAGTTGCGGAGTCAATGAGCGTAGTGCGATGGCAGGCCGGTGCAGGTGTCACTGCAATAGGTCAGCTGACCTCGAGCGTTTTTGTTACTCAAGCATCTACACTACTTTCTAGAAAAGTTTCTATGAACCATTTTATTGGTTACTAGATCTTTGTACTGTAAAAACCTTTTTAATTGTGACCTAAACTACAACAGTTTATACTGATGGAAAGTGGATGAAATAACAATGGCGTCGGATGAACAGAACAAGAGAAGATAAATCCGAATCACTATAGCAACTGATAGTGTAGGAGGATATTATTATAAATGCTGTCAATGGAACTGAATTCAAGAAAATACATTTAAAGCACTTCATATTTATATTATATTATATTATATTATATTATGTTATATATATATATATATATTTATATTATATTAGAAAATATATTAGAATGTCCCTCCACAAGCGTCTAAAATCCCACACTAGTAGTAAATGCTACACTACTAGCAAACGGCATACCGTCGGGTTGGGTGCACGAGTTTCATCGATTCCACTCTTAGCAGTTTAGTCAGGACTTTACAAGCTGCTGACTTACCTTTTCTTCATACAGTGTACGTGAAGGACGGAGCGTTTCCAGCGCGATATGACTGGTGCACTGTGAACGTGATCATCGACGATGTAAACGACCACACTCCCTACTTCCTGTACTCGGAGTTCTTCCAGACAGTCCCGGAGAACAATGACGATAGCTCGGCTCCCATCTTCCAGGTTGTCGCCCTTGACGATGACGAAGGACAGAACGCCAATCTTTCCTACTCTATCATAAGTAAGTACCTGCTAGCATTTTACTTACGCCATTGCCGGCTGACGGCTACAAATCGTCACCAGTTCCATTCTTGTTTGGCGTCTGTCATCCTTGTCTTGTTCATGATTTGACGATCCATGTTTCACTAGAAACGATGTCACAGGAGACAGAGGTCTCTCCCAAACGACCCGGTAACCTTGCTCCCACAGCTTTCAGATACGATAATAAGAATTGCCTCACAGTGGGCCCCTGCTGCTGGCTGCCGTATATCTGCACTGTACAACGGAAAATCTTAGCGATTCATACAAACGTTTCTTCTAGAAATTCTTGAAAAAATTTTCCGCAACCGTATAATATAATAATATATATAACATGATTTTAAGTTTTCATAAAATGATATTAAGTTTAAATGTTGCGATTCTACAGAAGATGTAACGCACTGCAGACTGGAATTATTTGCGATTGAAAAATTTTTGTGAAAATTCATCACGACTATAATCACTGTATAACCATCGAAATTTTTTGCGATTTCGAACATTTGCAAAACTTCGCAAATAAATTCCAGTTCACAGTATTTGGCTACGCGGGGGCCCTGCTGCATGATCAATCTAACCTCTCTCTAGATGTCTATGTCTATGACCTTGACACTGATTCTATAGACAGATTGCTGCTGCTCGTTATTATACTGATCTGATTTTCTGAAGCGATGATTTTTACTTGTGCTCAGTAGAGCTGAAGGCTATCACTCGCATGGCTTGTTTCCTCATGTACTGCATGCATTGCTGATTAACTGCATGCTAACTATTCAATGCAGCAGTGCTGCACACTATGGCCGACTATCGATGTCTATGGCCGATTGTATTTCTGTAGTGGGAAATGGTGAGAATAAATTCCGTATCGACTCGCTGACCGGTAAGATATACGCCGAGTCGCTGGACAGAGAAAAGCAAGAGCGATACACCCTGACTGTGCAGGCAAAGGATCATGGGAAACAGAGCCGATCCAACACCACTCAAGTCATCATCACTGTGAGTTGTCTTCCCCTATATGCCTTTTGTTGGCTGCAGCTCAGTTCACGAGGCAAGTTTTACTTGTAAAGGTGTCGGACACGAACGACAACGACCCTCAATTCACAAACGGAGCAGGGAAATATGAGGCAAGCATCAATGAGACAGTCGCTCCCGGTACATATGTCCTCACAATATCAGCGACAGATGATGACAAGGGGAATAACTCCAAGATCACGTACTACATATCGAGTAATGACGGCGAAGACCCTGGTAAATTCACATTGGATATGGAGACGGGAGAAATAAGGACATCCGGGTACGTTCACCAGCTATAGCGTCAGCAGTACTCTGATACCTCCGACACAATATCTGCCACAATATCCGACAGGATATATCACACAATATGTGACACAATATTCCACACAATATGCGACACAATGTGTGACACGATGTGTGACACAATTTCTGACACAATTTCTGACACAATATGTGACACGATATCTGACACAGTGTCTGACACAAGTCTAATAATGTCTGGTGTATTTTTTAGTCACTTTGATCGCGAGAAGAACAGCTCCTATATGTTCCGAGTGACGGCGCAGGATAACGCGCAGTATGATCCGAGAACGAAGCAGACGTGGGTCGAGATAACCATACTTGACGTCAATGACAACGCACCCGTCTTCGACGTTGTGCCGTTTACCGGCAGCGTGGCGGAGACGGTGGCTCCGGAGACACTAATTCTGCAGGTTCGTTGACTCGTTGATCTTTACCTCCATCCACCAGAGAGCTGCTCGTAGTGTATGATGAGGCGACGCGTTTATATAGGTCACTGCTCAAGATAAAGATTTGGGTGTCAATCGACAGATCGACTACAGTATCGAAGACAACAACGAACATTTCAGAATCAACCCAGTCACCGGAGAGATCAAGGTAATATCGCACATCAATCAGTTTTAGTCCTCGATTCCATTTGATGTGTGGAGTCGCATGAATTATATTATAAACATAGACATAGGTATGCAACAGCGACTGGCAATGAGCCTGTATTACACCTTGAGCGACTTCCATTAGGGCGCTTTCGGAACGTCAAAGGAAGGACAGAGCTCCGTAGACAATGTTTTAGGGCACGATGTGTGCAATTTTAAACTCTGTCTTTCTCTATGGATGAAGTGTAATTTTTAGCCGTGCTGTACTTTTTGTTTCTCAGCCATTTTAATGGTGGAGACAGAATAAAAGAAAAATAATTTTAGGGACCACACAATGATAGCTGTAATAGCGACCTCTGACCTCACAATGATAGCTGTAATAGCGACCTCTGACCTCACAATGATAGCTATAATAGCGACCTCTGACCTCACAATGATAGCTATAATAGCGACTGGAAGAAAAACCGGAATTGCAGTTGAACTCCGTAATTTTGATAGCTCTTTATATTACATACAAGAAGTCCCTAAAACTTATAGACGCTTTTATTCGACATGCTGCTGATTTGAGCAAAATTCTATAATATTTTTTCCGCTGAAAGATCTATGTTTACAGTATGTCAAAATCTCCAGTAGATTCCCTGTCCCGGTCCCTGTCCCCGTCCCCATCTGACTCACAAAAGCCTGGCAATGATGCAGCCTAGTCTATGAGATGTACAGTACCGGACTGCAGTACCGGACTGCAGTACCGGACTGCAGTACCGGACTGCAGTACCGGACTGCAATACCGGACTGCAGTACCGGACTGCAGTACCGGACTGCAGTACACACTCTGCTATACTTCGTAGGTGTGGCGGAGCTTAATGGGACTCAGCGGTACGCAGCTCATCAAGGTCAGGGCCACTGACCGTGGCACGCCTTCTCTACACAGCGATGGCTTTGTCGAGATCAGGATCGGATCTAGCAGCGGCCAGCAGGTGTTCAAGTTTGACAACGGCACGTACCCCGTACACCTGAACGAAGACGCCACCAAAAATACTCTGGTATGGGTTCTAAACATCTCTGTCACTGCGGGTGGGGGAGGGGGGGGGGTGAAGGGTTTCCCTGTTGCGTAGAGCTATAGAATATTGTATAAATCATTTTTTTTTTTTCTTTTCCTCTTTTTCTTTTTTTCTTTTCCTTTGGTTTGTGTGTTGTCCCCCCGCCCCCCCCCCCCCCCCCAACCCTTTCCCTGTTGCGTAGAGCTATAGAATCTTGTCTAAATCATTGCAAGTGATTTGACAATTACCGTAATATGTGGTAATCATCAAATTTTTGCGAGAGATAAGTTACTCTGTGTAGAGAAGTCAGAGAAAGCAATCTTAGTTTATAAACTCTATGCAGCACAGAGTGGCAAGGATGTTACATTATCATGGATAGGGAGCGTAGAAACCCCCCTGGCTCTGGTACTGTAGAGCGGAATTTTTTGCCCAAAAATGTTTGCGATGAAATATGTTGTAAAATAATGTTATATTACATATATTATTATTATTATATATTATAATATATAATAATAAATCTTGCATCCTTTGCAATTGCATTTAAATTTTATTCTCATTTCTCTCAATTTTTGGCTTAGGTATGGTAAAACAGGATTGTTTTGCAATTCTAGCTCAACCTTCATCTCAAAAAATAGCATAAAGAATAAACGCGTTTGATATTACCTGCGAATTACCTGCGAAAGCTCGATCACAAAAACTCTCAATTTGCAAAAAGATACCATTTCACTGTAATCTTTGATTTGCTTTCTACACAGAATGGCTGCTCTTCACTGTGTATTCACCTCTTCTATTCGCAGGTGCTCAGGGTGAGAGCCTACTACCGCAACAATCAGAATACCAACAGCGATATCACTTACTCGTTGTCGGGCGACATTGCCGAGAACAACAACCCTTTCACCATCTCGGCGTACAACGGCGAGATACGGGTCAGCGAGCCTAGCCGCCTAGACTACGAGGTGGTGAAACGCTATCGTCTCGTCGTCATCGCTGTCAGCGGAGAGTAAGACCTCCTCTCATATCTTCATTAGTTCATTGTCTCGCGGCGCCCCCCTACAATCGTTCGTGTTACAGGTTTACGGACTATTGTATTGTCTGGGTGAATATACGCGACGTAAACGACAATGCACCCGTCTTCATGCACAACCGATACGTCGGCCACGTTGATGAGCGAGCCAACAAGAACACGTACATCACGCAGGTACTAGCCACTGACGAGGACAGCGGAGTCAACAGGGATCTAGAGTACCGTCTGCAGGTAGCTGTCTGTCCTCTGTCGCTATCATCATGTTGCTCTTTCTGTCACTAAACTACCTGCTGTATATGTTCTAGGGCGACAAGGCTAGCTTCTTTCATATCAGTGCAAAGACGGGCATCATTACGCTGGCTGAGCAGGTAGACCGAGAGGCCAACCAACAGATGAGGGTCACAGTGGTGGCTCAGGACAAGGGCAGCCCACCCCGATCTGGCAGTACGATTCTCAGGATCACAGTTAAGGATGATAATGACAACCCGCCCACATTTACCAACCTGCCTCGAACGCCAAGCAACCCGGTGACTGTGAAGGAGGGTAAATATTTCGTACCTCTCTCACCCATCCATCTTCTCTCCATCCATCTTCTCTCCATCTTCTCTCCCTTGC
>ERZ1740065.1514-NODE-1514-length-13996-cov-6.159888_pt1 | contig 13996 bp, 15 predicted proteins | sample MGYA00581738_ERZ1740065 | MGnify/ENA primary metagenome ERZ1740065 (study PRJEB43018, sample SAMN04849749) | marine metagenome | isolation source: floating plastic debris | place: Pacific Ocean | collected 2008-09-01 | study: EMG produced TPA metagenomics... | reverse complement strand
ATGACCGCTGCCCCGATCTCTCGTTCTGCACACGCAGCGACCGGATGGTGATCTCGGTCGCGTTGCATGGCGGGCCGTTTCTGCGCGAGATTGTGCTCGAACTCGGGCGCCCGTCACGCGTGCCGGGCGGATGGCTCACCCTCACCAGCGCCGGCACACCGGCCAGCCGTCAGGGCGCGATAGAGCTGGAGAAGTACCAGCTAGAGCTGGTTTTCTATCCCGATCGGCGCCGCGCGCCGCTTGGCAGCTAAGCCTTAGCCCGCAACGCTGGCTTCGGCGATCTGGTCGATCGCCTGGCCGAGCGCGCTGTCAAATTCGTCGTCCGACTGGCCCTTGCGCAGATCCTGCAACAGCCCGCGTGAGAAGCTGGCTATCATACCCGGGTTCTTGGCAAGGTGGGCGCAGGCGTCATCGGTCGAATAGCCGCCCGACAGCGCGACAACGCGCAGCACTTTGGGGTGCGCAATGGCGGGTGCGTAATGACCGGGCACGGTGGGGATCGACAGTTTGAGCATAACCTGGCGCCCCTCAGGCAGCGCGTCGAGGCCCTTCATGATCTCAGCCAGAAGGATCGCTTCGCCCTCAGCCCGGTCTTCAGCCGTGATGTCGTATTCCGGCTCCAGCATCGGCATCAGACCGGCATCGGCAATCTGGCTCCCGACCTCAAATTGCTGCGCTACGACCGCGGCGATGCCAGTGGGGCGCGCCGACTTGATGACCGAGCGCATCTTGGTGCCGAACATCCCCTTACCGACCGACTTTTCGAGCAGAGCGGGCAGCTTATCGAGTGGCTTCATCAGCTGAACGCCGTCCGCCTCGTCAGCCAGGCCTTGATCCACCTTGATGAAGGGGACAATTCCGCGCGCCTTCAGAGCGTCAGCGGTGGGCAGGCCATCAACCCCACCGTCCATCGTCCGCTCGAACAGGATCGCGCCGATCACCTTGCCGCTGGCAAAGCACGGCGAGGTGATGACGCGGCTGCGCATCTGGTGAATCTGGGCAAACATTTCCTCATCGCCTGACCATTCGCCATCCTCAACGCCATAGCCGCGCAGCGCCTTGGGCGTGGAGCCACCCGATTGGTCCAGCGCGGCGATAAAGCCCTGCCCGCCAGCGATCTTGGCCGTCATCTGCTCGGTGTTCATAGCGTAAAGTGTCCCCGCGTTTTCGAGAGTGTTCCCAGACGCGATCGCCTTAGCCAGCGCCTAGAACCGCTGCAACCGCGCACGGGGCGCGGCCCATGCAAAAGGGGCGGAAAAGCGAGGGTATCCCGCCTTCCCGCCCCGGTTGGAGTTGCAACAACAGGTTCAGTCGCGATCCGCGATCTTCACCAGCTGATCGGTCAGCGCTTCAAGGCCCTGGCCCGAACCGGTCTTGACCTCGATGTGGCCGATCTTCTCGGTCACCCGCTCGAGCGCTTCGAGCTCCTTCAGGCGCATCAGGACCGGGTTATCGGCCATCAGCTTCGCCGTGTTGAGCAGGCTGCGGGTCGCCGCCGTTTCCTCACGCCGACGGATCAGGTTCGCTTGCGCCACCTTCTCCGCCTCGACCACCCGGTTGATCAGCTCGCGCATTTCACCCGGAAGGATCACGTCCTTGATGCCCAGTTCGGTCACCCGAACCCCGATCTCGCCCACCTCGCGGCGGACGTGAGCGACGATCTCGCCGTCAACCTTGGCCCGATCGTTGAGCAGCTCGTCCAAAGTCCGACCCGCCACAGCCTCACGGACCGCGAACTGGATCAGCTTGTAAACGTGCCCCTCATAGTCCGGGGTCGACAAAGCCGCTTCACGCACATCCGTCACCTGGAGAAACGAAGTCAGGGTGATCCGCACCGACACACGGTCCTTGGTGAGGATTTCCTGCGCCGTCACTTCCATCGGCACCGGACGCGTGTCGAGCGCCGTGCTGCGCACGGTGCGTCCGACCGCCCAGTAAGCGTGCTGGCCCGGACCAACCGTCTCGAACAGCTCGCCATCGAACAGCACAATCGCGCTCTCCGCCTCGCCAACCGAGACCGTGTGGACCGGTGAACGCGCGAACCGAGCGAGCGAAACAACGCCCTGCAATTCGTTCGCCAGCCGCTTGGTGAGCTTGGGATGCGCCTCGACATCGATCACCTCAACGGCAACCTCGTCGAGCACTTTCCAGACCCGCGCCACGTCTCCGCCGCTAACGACGAAGCGCGCGCGACCATCGAGCCGCACGATCGCGACCTCGTTGATGGCCGGCGCCACGATTTCGAAATTCGCCTCCGCAAGGTCACGGTGGCGCTTCTCGATACCCTCTACCAGCGCGGAATTGCAGGCGCCGGTCGCGGCCACGATATCGCAGCTCATCCGGCGGCTGTTCCACAGCCAGTAAAAGTGGCGTCCGGGTTCAAGCACCCGAACGAGGCGGCCATCCTTGACGAGGAGACCGCGCTGGTTTTCTGCAACGATGAAAGTCTTCATCTCTTGCGTCTCCTTCTGCTTGCAAAGGCAGGACCATCCCGCCCTCGCCCCGTTAAGGGGAGCGCGCGGATAGACACGATTCGTTTCAATTGCAACGACTTTTCGCAAAAAAGCGACGATGCCGTAACGTCATATTTCTGTAACGAAGGAAATGGTTCGGCCGGGAGACGCCTCCCCGCTACCACGCCGGACCTTTGGTTCAGGCAGATCAGGCCCCGTTTCCCGCCGCGCCCGCGTCCACAAACCCTGTAGGTCTGCGCCGGTGGACCCCGCGTCATCGGGTGCCGTGTCTGCCGGTATCCCCAAAGGCGCAAGGCCCGATACCGGTCCCGTGGGACTTGGCGCAACGCGGGTCCGAGGACCTTTGCTCGCCGCCTCACCGCGGCTGGATTGTCTGCCCGGCCTCCCCTTTTTTGAGAAGCCTTTACAGGGCTTTGGTGGAGTAGGAATTGAACCTACAACACCCCGAATCGAAATCGGGTGCTCTACCAATTGAGCTATCCATTGTGCTGGATTCGAACCAGCTAGGCTTGCGCCGTTCCCGTGGTGGTCTGTCTAAGTTGCCTCAGAGCAAACCGACTTGGACCTAAACCAAGCGCCGTCGCAGGGCGGTGCTAATCCGGGAACACATAGATGGCAGAGCCACAACGCGCCCTGCGGCTTACAACACCGCTGGACCAGCGCGCGGGCCACTAGGCGAGTCGCGCAGCGATGTAAAGAGCGCGCGTCCAACCTGACCCAGGACTGCTTCGTACAATCAAAGCCCCTCCATTTGCTTAAACTCTATGACGCGCAGACCAGCCATGGAGAGCGCGGCGCGCACTTCGACTTTGGGGGATTATCTATGGGTATCGAAATAGCGAGCAGTTACGCGTCCGTTGAAGAGGATTGTCTCACGCCTATTGATGTGACCATTCGCGATGACAAGCGCAGCGAGAGGTGCCGGTATTATGTGTTCTTCGCGTTCAACAGCGCGAACGATGCAAATGGTGACGTGGCGGGAAAGAAGTTTCCGATCCTGCCCGATCTCCCGCATCGATTTTGGGTCAAACCCGACAGCGTCGGCGCGATCAGCATCTGGGCTCTTAAAGAATGCGAGGAGGGCGGTGAGACGACGGCTCTGCTGCCGGAATTTCCTCCTGTCGAATACGCGGAGGCGAACTGGGAAGAGCTGAGGGAGATGATCCAGAGCACAGCCGACACCGGCTTTGTCATCACCGATTTGCGGGTGATCTCATTGCCGATCAAGGATTGCGACAATTTCGAAGCCAAGGCAGCCGCGCTGGGCATCGGGTTTGGTGCGGGCGTGGGCGCAGGCGGTGTGGCCGCCACGTTGCTAACCGCGTTGGGCGGAACGGCGGGCGCGGGCGGCCTGCTGGGGGCTGCCGGCGCGATCACGGGGGCAGGTATCCTTTCCGCAACAGGCATCGGGCTGATCATCCTGGTGGTGGTCGCGCTTGCGATGTGGCTGATTTTGCGAAAGGATTGTTGCGAATTGGGCGTCGACCCAAGCGCGAAGGGGAAACAGGGCTCTCCGGTCAATCCCTTCACGCCACGCTAAGGGGGCCGCTAGAGGGGGCCCACTAAGGGGACAGTTCGCGCGGTCAGCCGCGCGGTGAGAACTTGCGGATGATCCCTGTGAAACTGAGCGCGGGTTCGCCGTCGCCGGTGATCAGGCCGCGCACAAAGATCGTCTTGCCCCCGCCGCGGGTTACCTCGCCGCGCGCTTCGACCAGAGCGCCCGGCGTGATCGCGCCAAGAAAATCGCTCGACAGGTTCATCGTCACCGCCATGGCGCCGTTCAATTCGTCGTTGGCGATGGCGAACAGCGCAAAGTCGGCAAAGGTCATCAGGCACCCGCCATGCATCGATCCCGCGCCGTTCATGTGCTTATCCTCCGCGCGAAAGGCGCTGAGGTAGGAGCCATCGTCCTCGCGGCGCATGAAGAACGGGCCCGAACGCGTTTCGAACGGGTCATGGTTCCAGTGGTACCACCCGGCAAATTCGCCTTCGGTCGCCTGCACCGCGCTGCCATAGCCGTATTGGGTTGTGTCCTCGCTCATTGCGCGCGCCGTCATCCTTGCCACATCTGCAACCGGCGAACGCTGTCCGCCAGACGATCGTCCCGATCCACCGGGGCGAGGCTGCTTTCGACCAGCTTCCATCCGCCGATCGTGAACTTGCGCCACATCGATGTGGTCAGGAACCGCCCTTTCCATTCGCGCGCGCCGAGCTTGAGCTCAAGCTCCACCGGAGCGGTGAACCACGCGGTCTTGCCATAACGGCGCACGAAACTCTCTCCCATGCGAAAGCCAAGGCAACGGAAGTCCTTTTCCAAAGCGGCCACAAAGCTTGGCCGATCAAGCAGTTCGGGCGGATTGGTGCCAAAGATTATCATGCAATCGCGCGCGGCAAGACTGCGGATCGCGCCGACATCGCGGTGCATCCAGCTTTGCATGAAGCGCAGTTGGTGCGCTTGAATATTCGCTTCAATCTTGGCCACGGTCTAACTCGAAAGGGCTGCCACGCCGGGCAGCTCTTTGCCTTCCATCCATTCGAGGAACGCCCCACCCGCTGTGGAAAGATACGTCACGTCGTGTGTGATACCCGCTTGCGCCAAGGCTGCAACCGTGTCGCCGCCGCCGGCCACGCTGATGAGTGACCCTTCCTGGGTGAGCGCGCCAACATGGCGAGCAAGCGCCATTGTGGCGGTGTCAAACGGTTCGGTTTCAAACGCGCCCAGCGGGCCATTCCACACAAGCGTGCGACAGGTTTTCAGTACGTCGGCGAGCGCCTCGGTTGCTTGCGGGCCGATATCGAGGATCATCTCGTCTTCGGCGACTTCGTGGACGTTGCACGTGCGCAGGCTTTCCGGGTTTTCGGCAAATTCCTTTGCGACCACTACGTCGTAGGGCAGGTGCACGGTGCAACCAGCGTGATCGGCTTCGTCCATGATCTTCGACGCGGTGTCGGTCAGGTCGTGCTCGCACAGCGACGTGCCAACATCGACCCCGCGCGCAGCCAGAAAGGTCTTCGCCCTCACGCCGCCAATGATGAGAAGCTCAACACGGCCGCCGAGATTATTGAGCACCGCCAGCTTGGTCGAGACCTTCGCCCCGCCCACGACAGCCGCCACAGGCGCTTCGGGCGCACCCAGCGCCGCGTCAAGCGCGGTGAGTTCGGCTTCCATGGCGCGGCCTGCATAAGCCGGAAGGAGGCGCGCCAACCCTTCGGTGGTCGCGTGGGCGCGGTGCGCGGCGCTGAACGCGTCGTTGACGAAGATATCACCGTTGACCGCAATCCCGGCGGTGAAGTCGGGATCGTTCGCTTCTTCGCCCGGCCAAAAGCGGGTGTTGTCGAGGAGACCTATGTCGCCATCGCGCAGGATGCCGATCGATTGCTCCACCACCGGGCCCATAACCTCGGGGATGAACATGATCTCTTTGCCCAGCACCGCCTCAACGTCACCCACAACCATGCTGGTTGAGAGAACCGAGGAGCGCTGCCCGCCCGGACGCCCGAAATGCGCAAGCAAAAGCACCTTCGCCCCGCGCTCGGAAAGTTCCAGGATCGTCGGCATCACCGCTTGCACGCGGGTCACATCGGAGGCCGATCCGTCGTTCATCGGCAGGTTGAGATCAACCCGCACGAGCGCGACCTTGCCGGTCACATCACCCAGATCATCAAGCGTCTTGAAAGCGGCCATCGCCTTTGCACCCCTCCCCCGATCAGAGGAATTTCGCGATCACGCCAGCCGTGTCGATCATGCGGTTGGAAAAGCCCCATTCGTTGTCATACCAGCTGACCACGCGCGCGAGCTTGCCTTCCATGACGCTGGTCTCAAGGCTGTCCACCGTCGAGCTGGCGGAGTGATGGTTGAAATCGGTGCTGACCAGCGGATCGCTGGTGTAATCGAGCACGCCCGCCATCGGGCCATCCGCAGCCGCCTTGAGCGCGGCGTTCAACTCCTCCGCGCTGGTGTCGCGAGCTGGCGTAAAGACCAGGTCAACAAGGCTCACATTGGGTGTCGGCACGCGCACCGAAGACCCGTCAAGCTTGCCCGCGAGTTCGGGCAGCACCAGTCCCACCGCGCGCGCGGCGCCCGTTGTGGTCGGGATCATGTTCTGCGCGCCGCCCCGCGCCCGGCGCATATCGCCGTGCATCTGATCCAGCATACGCTGATCGTTGGTGTAGGAATGGATGGTGGTCATAAAGCCGCGCTCAATCCCGACCGTATCGTTCAGCACCTTGGCCACCGGCGAGAGGCAATTGGTGGTGCAGCTTGCGTTGGAGACAATCACGTCATCCGCCGTCAGAGTGTCATGGTTCACGCCGTACACGATCGTGGCCGAAACGTTCTTGGCCGGAGCCGAAATCAGAACCCGCTTGGCACCAGCTTTAAGATGCGGTTCGGCGGCTTCGTGGCTCTGAAAAAAACCGGTGCATTCCAGAACAATATCGACGCCTTGTTCACCATGCGGAAGGTTGCCCGGATCGCGCTCGCTGGTCACCGCTATGCTTTGGCCGTTTACAACGATTGCGCCATCCGCGACCTCGACGGTGCCGGGGAAGCGGCCATGGGTGGAATCGTATTGAAACAGCAGCGCGTTGGACTTGGTATCCGCCAGATCGTTGATCGAAACGAGCTCCAAATCGTGATCCTCGCGCTCCAACAGCGCGCGCGCCACCAGACGTCCAATACGTCCAAAACCGTTGATGGCAACCTTTGTAGCCATGTTGAGAAACTCCTGCTTAAGCGTTCAATTTGTTTGTGATTTGAGACACAATCGCGTCAGTCGTGAAGCCGAAATGGGCAAACAGATCCTTGGCCGGGGCCGATCCGCCGAAACTGTCGATACCGATGTTGAGACCATGCGCGCCAGTGTAGCGCTGCCAGCCAAAGGTGCTGCCCGCTTCCAGGCTCACGATCAGCGCGTCGGCGGGCAAAAGGTCGGCGTGGTGGGCCGCGTCCTGTTCGTCAAACAGCTCGGTGCACACCATGGAGACAACGTCCGTACCGATGCCTTGGCTCTCCAGCTCCTTGGCCGCGTCAAGCGCGAGGCCGACTTCAGCGCCGGTGGCCAGGATCACCACTTTGCGCGCCGCTGCCGCCGCCTTCGCGCGGTAGCCGCCCTTGGCCGAAAGGTTTTCGCCCGCCGCCTCAAGCCGATATTGCGGCAAGCCCTGGCGTGACAGCGCAAGGATCGTCGGGCGATCCTTTTGGCTGAGCGCCACTTGCCAGCATTCCGCGGTCTCCACCGCATCACCCGGGCGCATCACCAGAAGATTGGGCATGGCGCGCAAGGACGCCAGATGCTCGACCGGCTGGTGCGTGGGTCCGTCTTCGCCAAGACCGATCGAATCGTGCGTCATCACATAGATTACGCGGGTCTGTTGCAGCGCCGAAAGCCGGATCGCGCCGCGCGCGTAGTCAGTGAAGACCAGGAAAGTCCCGCCATAGGGGATCACACCGCCATGCAGCGCCATGCCGTTCATCGCGGCGGCCATGCCAAACTCGCGAATGCCCCAATAGATGTAGCGGCCCGAATAATCGTCGGCGGTGAAGGGGCCGATATCGCCCGCTTTGGTGTTGTTGGAACCCGTCAGGTCCGCGCTGCCGCCGATCGTATCGGGAAGGCGCGGATTGATTTCAGCGAGTGCCATTTCGCTGGCTTTGCGGCTGGCGACGTTCTTGGGTTCGGCGATCAGCGAGGCAACATAGTCCTGCATCGCGTTTCCGTGCGGAAGATCACCCGCGATACGGCGCTCGAATTCCGCTTTGTGCGAGGACGCCGCAAGCCGCGCGGCCCATTGCGCCGAGGCGGCGGCCCCCGCTTGGCCCGTCGCGCGCCAGTCGGCGAGAATATCAGCGGGAACCTCAAACGGCGCGTGCCGCCAACCCAGCTCTTCGCGGGTGCGCGCGACCTCGTCCTCGCCCAAAGCCGCGCCATGGGTCGCGCTGGTGCCTTGCTTGGTCGGCGCGCCCTTACCGATCACCGTGCGGCACGCGATCAGCGAGGGGCGCGGATCGGCCTTGGCCTCGGTGATGGCGCGATCGATGTCGGCAAAATCGTGGCCGTCGCACTCACACACATGCCATCCGGTCGCGGCGTAGCGCGCCTTCACATCTTCGCTGGTGGACAGATCGGTCGCCCCGTCAATGGTGATCCGGTTGTCGTCCCACAGCACGTTGAGCGCGCCCAACTTCAAGTGCCCTGCGATCCCGATTGCTTCGTGGTTGATGCCCTCCATCAGGCAGCCATCGCCCGCAATCACCCAGGTGCGATGATCGACCAGTCCGTCGCCAAAGACCGCGTTCAAATGCCGCTCGGCCATCGCCATACCGACCGCCATCGCCAGGCCCTGCCCCAGCGGCCCGGTGGTGCATTCGACCCCGTCCAACAAGAAATTTTCCGGGTGACCCGCGCAGGGGCTCCCCAGCTGGCGGAAAGTGCGAATGTCCTCGATTGTCGGCGCGGCGTAACCCGTCAGATAGAGCAGCGAATAGATCAGCATCGAGCCATGCCCAGCAGAGAGCACGAAGCGATCGCGATCCGCCCAGTCGGGGCGCGCGGGGTCAAACTTCACGTGGTTTGTGAACAGCACACTCGCCACATCCGCCATGCCCATCGGCATGCCCGGATGCCCCGAATTCGCCGCTTGCACAGCGTCCATCGAAAGCGCGCGAATGGCGTTGGCCATGGAGCTCAGGCGAGCGGTGTCGAGTGTCATGGCTAAGGTGGTGCCTCCAGCTTTTCGGGTTCTGCGCGGGAGAGAGTGCAGCCCCGGCTCGGCTGGTCTGGCGGCTGTGCTTTTATGCCGGACCCGCAGAGCGATTCGATCCCAAGTGTTAACGTGTCGCTCGCCATTGCTGAGCGTTATCGCAAGGTCAACACCGCGCGGCGCATGGCGGTGCACATCACTTATCAACAGCGCAGGCCAAATCTTTGCGTCCCCACGCCAATATTGGTAGTTGAGCCAGCCATGGGCGAGAGCCGGATTGAAAAGGCGTTGGCGCGCATAGACGCGGCCGTCGCGCGGATCGACACCGCGCGCACGGACGTTTTGGCGGCGCACGCAGCCAAAGCCGAGCCCGCCTCAGACGCGCAAGCCAACGGTTCGGCGCGCGTTTCAGAGCTGGTGAACCGCCATGAGAAACTGCGCGAAGAGGTTGCGGAAACGCTCCGCGAACTCGATTCCCTGATCGAAGAGCTGGAGGGGTAAGAGGGCGGTGCCGGAAGTTGCCATCACGATCGGTCCAAAGACCTATAAGATGCTGTGCGGCGAGGGCGAGCAGGAGCGCATCGAAACGCTCGGCGCCCTTATCGCCGAAAAGTACGCGCAATTGGGTGCGGACCGGGCGCCGCTGGAGGCGCAGAACCTGCTCTTCACCGCGCTCTTCCTGGCCGATGAGTTGTCCGACGCGCGCAACAAGGCGAACGACGCGGCCAAGGCCAGCCAGAGCGCAAGGGCCGAGGTCGACAGCGCGATGGCCCGCGTGGAACAGGAAAAGTCGAAAAGCGGAGGCAAGAAAGCCGAACTCAAGGCCGAGATTGAAACCCTGCGCAAAGCCGAAGCGCGCGCGAGAGAGGAAGTGAGCGCGCTCAAGGCCGAATTGGTCGCCTTGCGCGAAGCGAACGAGCATCAGCACGATCTGTTCGTCGCGGGCGTGGATGAAGACGCGCTCGCCTCAAGCCTGGAGCAGATGGCAGACCGGGCTGAAGCGGCTGCCAACGCGATGGAAGGCGCTCTGGACGCCCCCAAGCTTGAAGACCCGTCCGACAAAGCCTAGTTTGCATAGCGGCGGGGCTGCCCGGCACGAGCCGATTGAATATCCCTGAGGCTATAAGCAATCCACGGGAGCTGTCCCTGCCTGGGTTCACCGGTTCGGCCGTGGAACCCGGGTAAACGGCGCCCACCTGACGTTTTCGGCGTCAGAGGATTTCTCTGGCAACGACCCATGGTGGTCCCGTCATTTTTCGTTTCATGCAGCGCCGCCGCGCTGCGTCCTCGCTCAACGTCCTCCGCTGCGTCTCGGAAACGCAGCGGGTGGTGGTCCTTGCAGCCCTTCTCGTAAGGGCCGAGTTTGTAGTCCGTTTCGCCGAAAGCCCCTCTTGCTTCATGACCGCCAAGACCAAAACCCTCTTGCGCAAGGAATTGCGCGCCGCGCGCCGCGCGCATGTCGACGCGCAGCCGGACAGCGTCACCGCGCTGCTTTTCAATCACCCACCGCGCCCGATCCTCAAAGCCATTCCCGATAGCGCCATTATCGGCCTTTACCGCGCCGGCCGCTACGAAGCGCCCACCGCCGGCTACGCGCGCTTCTTTCACGAGCGCGGGCATCCGATCGCGCTACCGCGCTTTGCAAACGACGCGGCGCCCATGGGCTTTGCCCGGCACACCGATCCCTTTGATGAGAGCGACCTTGTGCCCGGACCGTTTCGCCTGACCCAGCCCGCAGCGCAGGCCGCCGCGCTTGTGCCCGACATCGTCTTTGCGCCGCTGATCGGCTTTACCGCTTCGGGCCAGCGGTTGGGCCAGGGCGGCGGGCATTACGATCGCTGGCTTGCGGAACATCCGGGGCGCGTGGCGGTTGGCCTTGCATGGGACATTCAGCGGATCGAGCCGGACGCCATGTTGCAAGCAGAGCCGCATGACATCGCGCTGGACGCGGTTGTCACACCAACGCGGATATACGGAGACCTTTGATGCGCGAAACGCCAACCTGGCGCATTCCCTTTGGGATTATCAGCCTGTTTGTCGCCCTGATGGTCTACGGCGTCCTCATCGCGGTTTATCTCGCCGACACTCTCGCAACGTGGTCCGGCTGGGCGCAGACGCTGGTCTATATTTTTCTGGGCGTGATCTGGCTTTTGCCGCTGGGCCGCTTTCTTATCTGGATGGAAACGGGCAGCTGGTCGCGGCCCCGGCCCGACGCCGATGTCCGCGCAGACGACTAAGAGGCCAGCCCTACACCCGCTGGGAATACTCCGCTTCCAGTTCCTGATCGCGGACCCAAAAGTCGCTTATCCGCGCACCAACAAGCGTTTCAGCGAGCAGATCAAAGTGACCATGCCACCCCGCCAGGACCCCCAGCACCATATCGCGCCCTTCAACGCCGGTGTGGACCAGCGCCAGCTGCGTGGACCCATCCGAGTTGGCGATCAGATCAATCTCGACCTTTGACGATTGCGCTTCGGCGCTTTCAAACCAGGTGAAAGCCAAACGCCGAGGCGGATCGTATTCGAGGATTTCTCCGTAATGCGTGACCACCTCTTCCGCAGCGTATTTGGCGGGCGGATCGCTTTCCGAAAGGCGGCGGTGATCAAAGTCAAACACGATCTGCGAGCCCACCGCATCGCCGGTTGATCCGCCACAAAACCACAGTTTGCGTTTTTCCGGATCCACCAGAAACCGCCACACTTTCTCAATCGGAGCCTCAAAACGCCGGTTAAAGGCCAGCTTGGCGGGACCAATCTGGGTGCCGTAATCACTCATTTGCATCCTCCTTCAAGGCCGCCTCGAGCGCGTCGAAACGCTCGTTCCAGAACTGGCTGTAGCGCTCGACCCAATCGCGCGCGGCGAACAGCGCCTCGGCCTGCAACGTGCACACACGCTCACGCCCGCGCTTTTCGCGGACGATCAGCCCTGCCGTCTCGAGCACGCCGATATGCTTGGACGCGCCCGCCAGCGTGATGGCATGCGGCTCTGCCAGCGCGCTGACGCTCGCAGGCCCCTTCGTCAGGGTCTCCACCATTTGAAGGCGGATGGGATCGCCCAGCGCGCTAAAGACGGAATCGATTCTCTCAACCATTTGGTTAAGTAATGCGATCAGACGCGGAAAGTCAACCGAATGGTTTAGCGATCAGCAAAAAGAGAAAATGTCCCAAGTGGCGCGAGTGACGGGACTCGAACCCGCGACCCCCGGCGTGACAGGCCGGTACTCTAACCAACTGAGCTACACCCGCGCAATTCATGGCGGTCAGCGCCTCTTGGGAAGCCGGGCCACTAGGCCAAGGGCCAAGGGCTGTCAACAAGCCTCCCTCACCTTTTTGCGCGTCCGCGAAAAAACCTCAGCACTTCTCGTATTTCCAATTCTTGCGCTTTCCTTCGCTGATCCACTGCGCGGCTTCGGCGATGCGTTTTTCGCGCGTGGCCTCGCGCTTGGCTGAGGTGATCCAGTCGATGTAGTCGCGTCGCTGAGCGTTAGTGAATCCATCAAAGACCGCCTGCCCACCGGGGGCGTTTGCGATGGCTGCGGCGAAGTCGTCAGGCGTTTCAAGTATGGGTTTGGGCGCAGCGGCTTTGGTCTTGGCAGACCGAGCATCCTCGCCCGATCGGATACGCGCAGCCTTGTCCTGGATCAGCGCGATCAGCGCGCTCTCATCAGGCAAATCGTTGAGGTCTATGATGCGGCCCAGATCGCCCATCGCCTCGCCTCCGCCTTGTCCCTCGATAATGAACGCGCAATGCTCTTTGAACGCGGCCATGCCGCACAGCTGGCGCCCTTCAAGGATCCAATAGGGCACACCCCAACGCATCTCCTCAGCCGCTTCCGGCTCGGCTTTGTTCGCCACCGCGCGCAAATGCGCAAGAATCGGCTGCGCAAAATCGCCCGCCTTGTCGATGTAGGCGTCGAACTTCGGATTGCTCTTCATGATGTCCCTCCCCTGACGGGCGGACCCTACAACTCAATCTGAGAGAAGCAAAACCGGAGTTTCGACCAGCGTCTTGATCTCCTGGATAAAGCTCGCCGCGTCGTAGCCGTCGACCACGCGATGATCGCAGGAGATCGAGATGTTCATGAGCTTGCGCTTTTCGACGCGCTCCACTCCATCCGGGCCGGTGACGAACATTGGGCGCTCGATAATGCGGTTGGGACCAATGATGGCGACCTCAGGCCGGTTGATGACCGGGGTCGTTGCGACACCACCCAGAGGGCCAAGCGAAGTGACCGTTAGGGTCGAACCCGACAATTCCTCAGACTTGGCCGAGCCATCGCGCGCCGCGCCCGCCAAACGGCCGATTTCGGTCGCCAGCTGCCACAAATTGCGCGCTTGCGCGTCGCGGATGACGGGCACGATCAGGCCGTTATCGGTCTGCGTCGCCATGCCCAAATGGACGCTGCCGTGCCGGGTAACGACATTGGCTTCATCGTCATAGCGCGCGTTGATCATCGGGTAATCGGGCAGCGTCTTGCAGATCGCGGTGATAAGCAGCGGCAGCAGGGTCAGCTTGGGCTTGGCTCCGCGATTGGCGTTGAGATCGCCGCGCATACGCTCAAGCTCGGTCACATCGCATTCTTCGACATAGGTAAAGTGCGGGATGTGACGCTTGGAGGCGGCCATATTCTGCGCGATGCGTTTTCTAAGGCCGATGACCTTGATCGCTTCATCCGCGCGTTTGGCGCCCGCGGGCGAGAAACCGCCGCCGGAATTGTAGGCGAGAAACTGATCGAGATCGCCGTGGCGTACGCGCCCGTCTTCGGCCGGCTTCACATGGGCAAGATCAACGCCAAGATCGCGCGCGCGCTTGCGCACGGC